>CEUV01032833.1_pt1 | contig 13650 bp, 10 predicted proteins | sample 356401 | NCBI WGS metagenome assembly CEUV01 (sample SAMEA2622710, study PRJEB7988) | marine metagenome | isolation source: saline water (ENVO:00002010), including
TTTACTGCGCGTGACAACTAAGTATGCCGTCGCTAAAATCAGGATTATTATTAGCAAAATCAGCCACATGTTAGATGTCGAATCGTCTTCTGAAGAACCAGATTCTGGTGAAGAGCTTGTGTCACCAATAATGTTGTTCCAAGTGAATTAATTTGTGTTCTAGCATGTCAGAAGTTGTATCTGTTCTCTCGATCAATCTGCACTGTGAATCATAGGAAAGATTAGACTCTCTAGAGTGGTTTGCGACCATATCTTCATCTTCATGAATCCATTCGTAATTTCTTTCACAATAACCCAGCATTCATCTGTTTCAGAGTCATCTGCAGAAACAGCATAAGAGTTAGAGAAGCATAATGAAACCAGAATAAATGCCATCCATAACGAAGTTCTTTGCATTAACCAAGTAAGCAAATCGCGATTATACTATCAGTGACTAATCAGATTGAATATTTAAGAAATCCAAACACAATTGCTTCAACCGAATAATTCGATTGGACTCAAATCGGCGAATCAGATTCAGTAGTCGCCTTCGACTCTTGGAGCCAAGAAGTACTCGACGTGACCTGCGCCATCTGCAAAGTCGAAAGTTAACTTGAGTGGGAAGTTTTCACCGAATCTCAAATTGACATTGTCAATCTTCTGGAAAATCTTTGCTAGCGGGGTCAAGTAGGTTAGAGAGTACTGAGAACGTGCTGGCTCTTTGCAATCAATTGCCATCAAATCATCAGCAGTGAAATCCAGCTTAATCGAATCTGTTGGACCCTTGACATCAACAGTGAATGTTGAGTCTGTTAGTGACAGGTTGACTAAATCGCCAGCTAGCCTAGATGCACGTAGTGCTTGAGAAAGTTCAGTTCCACTGATTGTTACTCCACATGGCAACTCCAAGGAGGGAACATTTGGAGGGTTCAGAGTTGAGTTGTCTAGAGGGCGCAAGTTCAATTCGATTCTACCAATCAATATTGTTGCTTGACCAGAGTCTTCACTGTATGTCAACTCGACCATGTCGCCTGCGCCACCTACAGAAATGAATTGATTCATTTTTCTCATTTCAAGCCCTAGTTTTGTTTCATCGACTTCCCAAGTATCGAAAGCTGCGCTGTCGACATCCATCTTGATCATAGCAACGTGTGAAGGGTCTACAACCCTAACCGCTAATCCATCTTCTCCAAAATCTAGTCTTGCCTCTTCAACGACGACTCCGAGTATTTCTACAATGGTCGACATTAGTTCCTGACGGGCTGTGACGTTCAACATGAGAGCACCCCAATGCAATGTTTGCGACTTGGGAGGCTTATGAACCTTCTAATCAACAAACTGCTAAAACGCGCGGCTTTGGGGTGAAATTTTCTGTGCGCATATGGATGAGATGGTTTGATGAAGGGGTGATATGTGGACGAAATATGGCAGATGTTTCACCGCTGCTCAAAGAGGACGGCGAACCCTTCAAAGTCGCAGTGTTGATTCCTACAATCAACAACGCTGACGAGTTGGATATCGTCTTAGAAAGACTCTCAAAACAGACATATCCTGATTTCGAAATTGTAATTTCTGATTCGAAGTCCAAGGACCACACCAAAGAGGTCTGCGAAAAGTATGGTGCGACCTGGATAGATGACCCCTCTCGCAACCGTGCAAACGCCTGCAATTATGCTCTAGAGCGAATGGACCACGACCTTGTTCTATTCACTGATGACGACACTATCCCTCCGCTGGACTGGGTTGAGAAACTGGTTCGATGGTTCGATAACCCTGAAGTTGGCGCTGTGGGCGGACCTAACTTTGCGCCTGATGAAGACCCATTCGGCGCTAAGTGTGCCGATGTTGCATTCTGTACCAAATTCATGACTGCTGGAACTAGATATGGCGCTCAGCCCAAAGGAAAGTTGGTTCCAATCACCCACAACCCTGGTGTGAACTGTGCACACAGAATGGCCAATCTAAGAGAAGTTGGATTCTTCGAAGATGGATGCATCGGCGCAGAGGATGTCGTACTTGATGCAAAGATTCAGCGTGCTGGACACAAGTTGTTCATCGACCCTGAAAATGTAATGCCACACAGACGCCGCAGACCATTCAGACCATACATGAAGCAGATGCGAAATTATGGCTACACTCGAATGGTTGCTAACAAGCGCTGGCCGGAAATCGCAGAATGGTCACACACTGCTATCGGATTCTTCCCATGGATTGTAGTCGCTGCTGCAATCAGTGTAATCTTCGGAGCTGCTACTGGTGGCGCTGCTGCTGAGACATGGTTCACACTAAGCGGAGACTGGGACATTTCTCGAATTGCATTCCACATCCCATTGGGACTAGCAGGCGTTTATATCGGCATATCATGGCTTGGAGCAGCCATTGGAACCAGCCCACATCGAAGTATTGGAACAGTATTCTTCGCACCACTATTCGTTTTCTTAGCGCATTGGGCATACGGTGCAGGCGTCAACAAAGCGTGGAAAGAGATTCGAAAGACTGGCGGTAGTGCTGGTGTAGGCGAGCAGATAGACGATAGAATCCGTACCGCTTGACTAATTTTATTCAGTCCAAGAGTTAGGGCCTGATATGGCGCAGACGTTTCGTGAGAGAGTTGATGCGCCAGATGGTACGAATGACGCCAGAGAAATCTGGATGCTGATTCGTAGTTGGCTTACAATCATCAGAGTGGTAATGGTAATCGCGATAATCATTATCGCAGAGATTTTTGAAGAAGTAACCTTGCTCAACTTCTCGCTTTCGGTGTGGGCAATCGTTGTGGGTTTCCCGCTATTCTTACTCGTATCAATGGTCATCATTCAAGGCGACAAGCGATTCGCTCCTGACCTTGAAGAAAAGCGCAGAAAGCGTGTAGAGGACCGTGCTTAATCAGCGCTGTCCAGTCTGAATCTGCCATTGGCTAGCATAGACACCGTTGTTTGCGAGTAGATCATCATGTGTTCCTCTCTCAACAATTGCACCATCAACCATGGAGATAATCTCCTCTGCGTTGCGAATTGTGGACAATCGGTGTGCAACGGCAATAGTAGTTCTACTACCTCCGCTTGCGATTAGGTTCTCTTGGATTCTCTTTTCTGTTTCAGCATCTAATGCGCTCGATGCCTCATCCAAAACCAGCAAACTTGGATTCTTTAGCAGTGCCCTTGCAAGCGAAACTCTTGCTCTCTGGCCACCTGAAAGCATGGTTCCTCTGTCGCCAACCATAGTTTCTAATCCGTCCTCGAAATCATTTACGAATTCAGCAGCGCCTGCTAATTCTAGAGCTTTCATTATCTCTTCATCGTTAGATTCTCTGTTGTATGCAACGTTTTGTTTCAAAGTTCCGAAGAACAGGAAAGGCTCTTGGCTTACGAATCCCATGCCTGCACGAACTGAATCAAGCGTCAAATCTTGGACATCGATACCATTGACTAGGACTCGCCCCTCTTGAGGCTCATAGTAACGCATTAACAACTTCAGAATAGTGGTTTTTCCCGCCCCTGTGTGGCCCATTACACCTAGGAACTCCCCTGCACTAACTTTGAATGAAATACCTGCGAGTACCTTAGTTGAGGTCCCTGGATAAGTGAAGTGTACATTTTCGAATTCGATGGAAGTAATTGCTCCGTCCAACTCTTTTGCGTCTTTCTTGTCGGTAATGGTAGGCTCTAGGTCGACCAAAGCGAACACTCTTCTTGCGCTAGCTTCACCCTTCTGTAATTGGTTGACAAGCATACCAAAGATGAACATAGGCATAGTCATCCTTGTCGAAATCAATAGGAAAGTTACCAATTGTCCGGTGGTGATATCTCCGGACTTGGTTAGGTAGCCACCTACGGTAACCAGCAAACCAAACGCTATTCCGGCAATTCCATACAAACCTGGCAGGAAGCGGTTTCGGTCTCTACTCGCTCCGATTGCTTGGTCTCTGTAAGCGGTTGATTCTTCATCAACACGGTTTGCTTCCCAGTCCTGAGCATTGTATGCCTGAACGACCGAGATACCAGAAATTATGTTCTCAAGAACCGCTGTAATGTCCCCAGTTGATTCTCTTTGCTGGCGATACTTTCTCTGAACACGAGTTGAAAATAAGTAAACTAGTGGTATAATTAGCACAAGTGGAGTAAATAGAACCGCTGCCAACTTCCAACTCATCAATACCAGAATCAAAAATGCTGTACCAAATGTTACGATGATTCGGATAATCGAAGTTGATGCATCGCTAATCACGTCTTCTAATTGATTTACATCGGCTGAAAGAACGCTCATCAGTTGACCAGTTTGTCGCAAATCATAGTACGATGCTTCCATGTCGATTAGTGACTTTGTTGCGTCAAGCCTGAGGTCGTGTTGAACTTTGTAACCAAGGGTTTGCCAACAGTATTCGCTGATACCTTGGAACACAGCAAGGCTGGCAAAGCCCAAGAAAATGAGAATACCATAACCTATTGCGAGATTATCGGTAATCAGTGGAAAAATCGTGTCATCGAGCAGATCTCTCATGCTTCCAAATGTTCCTTCTGTGTCATTACCTGCATAGTAGTCGACTGCGAATCCAATGAAAACGAATGGAAGTAGGTCAGCAAATCTTGCCATGCCGTTAGCCAAAATACCAGTCAGCGCTCGCTTTTTGTAATTCATACCGTATGGTATAATCCTCCAAATTTGCTTACCCAAAATATCAACTTTGGAAGCATTCAACTCTTCTGGAGTTAGATGGTCATACTGTGCTGCCCTAGGATTGCCTGCTCCCATATATTGGGCGTTAAGCCTTGACATTATGAAGGTGCGTAAAATCATAACATTCATCCCCTACTCTGTGCAACATAGTAACATGCGTGCTATGGCCCTTGTCGGCTTGCTGATTTTATCCTCGTTCAGTTCGGTTGCTGCTTGGCAACCTCAAACCGGGCAAGGAGAGAGTATTGGATTAGCGAATGGGGATATCGATTCTATACCAATCGAAGAGATTCCAAACATCCCTCAACATGGATTTTGGATACTCACACGTGAATACCCTGTGCCCTCTAACTGGGTAAATGATTTGGCAAATGCTGGTGTTGAGTGCTGGTCTTTCTTACCGGACTCTGCATTCCACTGTGAATTGAGTGGACACACTCCTTCGGAATTAGCAAAGCTGGAGGTCAACGGAATGGTCAAAATGCCTCCGTCAGCAAAATTACACCCTCATCTAATGCCCTCACTGAAAGGCGAGATGGAGTCTTGGTTCATCACTGAAGGAATGGGAATAATCAACGTAGTTCTGTCTGGAGACAGCCTGCCTGAAGGCATCTACGAGCGAAGTGACATCGAGGTTCATTCTCACAGTTGGAGATGGGCAACCGTCGAAGTTCGAACCAGTGGCGTAAACTGGCTAGCCGAGCAGTCCGAAGTTGAATGGCTTGAGCCAAGGTTCGAGAAGGTGATTCTGAACGATGTTGCAGACGAAATTGTCGGAGCGAATGTCCTATGGAATGCTACCCAAATGGCTGGAATTGATTCAGCATGGAATGCATTAGATGGAACTGGAATTATCGTTGCAGTCTCCGATACAGGGCTTGACAATGGAGTGAATAATACAAACATGCACCCTGATTTCAAAGACCACATTGTTGGGATCCACGCGTACGGAATCCCATCCACCTCTCAGCATCTAGCTAACGCACCTTACAACGATGGTGCGTCTGACCTAGACTCTGGTCACGGCACCCACGTTGCTGGTTCTGTCTTGGGAGATGGAACCCAATCCTCTGGTGCGATTACAGGTATCGCACCTGAAGCAAGGCTGTACATGCAAGCAACCGAAGTATGGACAGACTGGACTACGTTTGTAGAGAATAACTACGGTTACAGTGACGATTACACATTGATGGGCATTCCTGACGACCTGAGATACATGTTCGATGATGCTGCGGATAATGGCTCACACATCCACACAAATTCTTGGGGTTCCTCAGTCGCAGGACAATATACAACCAGTTCAATGCAAACTGATTACTCAGCAAGAAACCACAGTGGAATGCTGATTCTATTCGCTGCAGGTAACTCCGGAACTGATGCGAACAGTAATGGAGAAATCGACCACGACAGCATGGGGTCGCCTGCGACCAGCAAGAACGTGCTAACGGTTGGTGCATCAGAAAATGACCGAGGCTCCCAAATCAGTGCCCAGTGGGGAAGTTGGTGGCCAGGGGATTATCCTACCAATCCAATCAATTCTGACAAGATTGCTAACAATAGCGAAGGAATGGCTGCATTCTCAAGCCGAGGTCCTGTAGATGATGGTCGATTGAAGCCTGATGTTTCCGCACCGGGAACATTCATTCTCTCAGCGAAGAGTAGGTCCACAACTAGCACTGGATGGATGGCACACACCAATTCCGATTACACATACATGGGTGGAACCAGCATGGCTACACCGATTACTGCGGGTGCATCTGCGCTGCTATACCAACACCTGATGGACAATTTGAATCATACCAATCCTACCAGTGCACTGGTTAAGGGAATCATCGCAGTGAGCGCTCACGACATGACTGGACAGTATGGTTCATCGACCAATGGAGCTGGTGAAACTGCGCCTAACAATCACGAAGGATGGGGTCTGCTAGACCTAGACCGAGCAGTGAATACATCATGGGTAGACAATGAATCTGTCAACACTGGAGATTCTAGAAGTTGGAAATTCACGGTTCCAAGTGGAGCACCTGACCTCAAAGTGATGGTGTCATGGACCGACCCACCAAGTACCCCCTCAGCATCTACAAACCTAGTCAATGACATCGATTTCGCAGTCAAGGACCCTAGCGGGAATTGGGTCGAATACGGTAACAACCTAGACAATCTGATTGGAACAACGATTTCATCTCCCGCAGCAGGACAGTGGGAAATACATGTCAACGGAACAAATATTCCAACAGGGCCTCAACACTTCTCAATGGTTATCGATGCACCTTATTCGATGATCAATCTCTCTGCTGACGCTGATGGCGACGGATACATCGACACTATCGACGATTGCCCAAATACTGCAGGAACCTCAACTCAAGACAAGACAGGGTGCCCTGATGGTGACGGTGACGGATGGTCGAATGTCGGTGATGCATTCCCTAACGAAGGCACACAATGGGCAGATTCTGACGGTGACAACTTCGGGGACAACCCAGGAGGCATCAACCCAGACTCGTGCACTTCGGTTGTAGGAACCTCGAGTTCAGATAGATATGGATGTCCGGATTCAGATTCCGATTCATGGTCAGACCCTGACGGAGGATGGACAGTATTCCAAGGCGCAGATGCATGCGCATCAACGTGGGGTAATTCCACATTGGACAGAAATGGCTGTTTGGATGAGGATGGCGATGGACAGTCCGACCTAAACGATGCTTTGCTCAATGACGATACACAGTGGCTGGACACAGATGGTGATGGCTACTATGACAATGCCAACCCTGCAACCAATTGGGACGACTGTCCTAATGTATGGGGCGACTCAACCATAGACAGACAGGGTTGCGTAGACACAGATGGTGACGGGGTTTCAGATGACAATGATCCTTGGCCTAGCGACCCATCCAGGTCTGTCGACACCGATGGCGATGGATTTGCAGATAACGAGGATGACTGTCCTAACTTTGCGGGCAACTCGACATGGATACTCGTAGGTTGTCTAGATGCAGATGGTGATGGAAGAACCGTAGAACACGATGCGTTCCCAAGTGACGGAACACAATGGAATGATACTGACGGCGATGGATTTGGAGACAATCCAAGTGGAACGTTAGCTGATGATTGTCCGAATACTCCTGGTGATTCATGGCAAAACGGCACACTAGGTTGCCCTGATGATGACGACGACGGATGGTCGAACGGAGAAGACCGATTCGTAAATGATTCATCTCAATGGCACGATGTTGACGGTGATGGTTATGGGGACAATATTGGAGGCACCAATCCAGATTCATGTCCTACCGAAGCAGGTAATTCAACTCAAGGCGGAGTCCTAGGATGCCCAGATGCAGATGGTGATGGATGGGCTGACTCGATTGATGACTTCCCTAGCGATGACACTCAACACTCAGACCAAGACGGTGACGGATTCGGAGATAACGCAACCGGAAATAACGCTGACGATTGCCCTCTCACTTATGGAAACTCGACTATCGACAGGTTAGGTTGTGTCGACACTGATGGTGACGGGTACTCCGATATCAACGATGACTTCCCACTAGACCCTACTCGATACCTGGATTCCGATGGTGATGGTTATGATGACGCTGAAGACGATTGTGTCTACACTCCTGGTACCTCAACCAATGGTTCACTCGGTTGCTTCGATGCAGACCAAGATACATGGGCAGATGGTGACGATTCATTCCCGATCGACCCTACCCAGTGGAATGATACAGACATGGATGGTTTCGGCGATAACGCAAATGGAACAAATCCGGATGCTTGTCCGAATGTATTCGGTAACAGTACATCTACCATTCTAGGTTGCCTAGACTCAGACGGTGATACTTGGGCAGATTCAATCGATGTATTCCCAAGTGATGGAACTGAATGGGTCGACGATGACGCTGACGGATTTGGAAACAATATCGATTTCTGCCCGGCCACTCCAGGAACTTCGACTAACGGTACAATAGGATGTGTCGATACGGACGGAGATTCTTGGGGCGATAACAGCGATTTCTTGCCGGATGATTCCTCGCAATGGCTGGATTCTGATGGAGATGGCTATGGCGACAACTTAGCTGGAACCAATGGGGACAACTGTCCAAATGAGGCTGGTAATGCAATTTATGATTTGATTGGCTGCCCAGATAACGACCAAGATGGATGGTCTAATTCAGGAGATGCATTCCCTGACCGACGCTCACAATATCAGGACACAGACGGTGATGGATATGGAGACAACAATTCACCCGGTGCTGAATTAGCAGACCACTGGCCAAATGACCCGCAGAGAAATACAGCAGAAGTATTGCTTGAGTGTGACCCCTCAGAATTCAAGATTGATTTGGCCTTAGACTCAAGTCTGACCTTCACTTGTTCTGTAACTAATCTAATCCAAAACGACCTAACTGTTCGCATGGAATGGAAACCTCTCAATGCAATTGATGCCGGAGTGAGAGTGCATGTTCTCGTAATACCGGGTAATGGAACTCAATCGGTAGCATTCTCTGGATATATGCTAGAGAAGGGCGACATAAGTTCTGTTATCGAAGCATCAGAGCCAGGCGCTTCATCGTCAATGGCATTCACTTCGATTCAAATCAAAGCGATCAATTCCGATGATGGTGATTCTTTTGATGAGATTTTAGACAAAGCGAAGGATGTGCCACATATTCAGGAAATAATCGCCGTCGGCGTAGCGATTCTTCTAGCACTGTTCCTAGCGATGAATGCAAGGCGAAATGCGCGCAAGAAGAAAGCGGAAAGAAGACGACACCTGCAGCAAAGAATGGCAAGCGCATTTGTGATGGATGAGCATGACCGTCCGGGAAGATTCCCACCTAATTGAGACCGAATTGGCTAAGAATAAGACGCCCTCGGATGGTTTACTACGCGGATATGGTGAAGTGGTTATCACCTGAGGTTTCCAACCTCATGTCGTGGGTTCGATTCCCGCTATCCGCACTCTGAATCTCATCACATCCAGCATGCGACAGCTAGTCGTAACTGTAAGCAATTACTCCTCACGCTATCCGCACTCCAAATTCTATCAATTTAGCATTTCAGAGGGATTGGAAGAGCTTTCAGTGCTTGGCGTGTTGCTTGAACTTGAGTTCATGACGACCATATGTTGAAGTGGTTTGCGATATGCGCGAAGCGCATGAGTCGTCGAATATCTGCGCTGGTCCTCACAACTCTGTTCGTCATTGCTCCTCTTGCAGGATGCTTTGGAGATGAAGAGGTGAAGGAAATTGTTCCTGCAGATTCGTTCCAGATTGATTTCGTAGACCCAGAAGACGCTGTTATCCGCTCAGGCGAATGGCATGACTTTACCCTTGAGGGAGAAGGCAATGCGATTTCTACAGAAGCGGATGTATTGATTTTCATCAACGGTACTTATGTCAAGAGTCACAGTGTAATGGTTGAAGATAACACTGTGTATGGGCAGATTCTCACAACTCCATATGTTACTGAAGTGAATATTACATTCATGGCTGATGATGGACGGACTGAGATTATCAAAGTGCCAACAACAGAGGGCATGCCAATTGTGAACGGTGAAGATTGGTTCAAGCAAACCGATTACATCACCAGTGTGTGTACTGACACCACAAAATGCGGAGGATATGTCAATCGCTGGATGGGTGCAGGAAATGGATTCTATGAGCGTGCGGCTGAATATTTCAAAGGTCAATTCGAAGGGCTTGGCTATGAAACACACCTCTTGAGAGTAACAGACCACGGCAACCTAGCTCAGCCTGAAAGTTTGAATGTAGTAGCTTGGAAACAAGGCCGAAACGATAACTGCGTTCAAGGAATGGGCGGACACATGGATATCGCACCACCTGGCGGTCCACCTGGTGGCGGTACATATGAAGGCGCATACGACAACACTGCAGGAACTGTGGCAATGCTGCTCTATGCACGTGCATTCGCAGACCTAACATTCGATTGTGATACTTTCCTAGCCCTCTGGTCAAGTGAAGAAGAAGGGCTTCGTGGCTCCAATGCTTTCGCAAACAACCAATGTGATTATTGTCTACCTCACGACAAAGAGTTGGAGTTCTACATCAACATGGATATGATGGGTATGTCTTGGCCTGCCCACAAGAACGGCGTAGGCGACCCATTCCCTTACCATGCATGGTCTGGACCTGATTTGGACCCAGATGTCCAAGACGTGCAGATAACTACCGTTCTAGAGCATGTTCACAGAAATGTCCTGAAAGCGCCTATGGACTTGAGAATCGATGGCACTTATGGGGCTGGTTGTGACCAGCACTGGGATGAGCATGCAGACCTAGTATTCGATGTACACGAAGACACATTTGGTCGCTCAGACCACGTTACATTCCGTGAATTGGGAGCTCAAACGATTTTCCATTTGGGAGCGTATGATGAAGACTATTCAGCATACCACTCTCCAACAGACACCTTAGACAACATGATTGAGGAAGTCGGTGGCCAGGAGGAACTTGAGAGGAGTATGGAGTTCGTAATGTGGGCTGCAATGCTTGAGTTCATCATCGCAGACCAAACTCCTGAGATTCGTAACATGAATGAGTTGTGATAGAATGGTGGATGCAGTAGGAGAGCTAATTGCTGCTGCGGGACAAGCCATAGTTGAGGACAATAAATTCCTCGATGACAAGAAGAAGAGCCCCATTATTCTACGAGTATTGTACTACCTAGTGCCAATGTCTATTCTTACTGGAATCTACGTCTGGGTAGCTTACTACTAGTTCCAGAAGGCGTCATCTTCCCAAGGAAGACCGACTGCAATACCGAGGATTTCTAGGACTACATAGTTGAAGAATAGGTATCCAAGGATTGCTACGGTGAATGCAAGCAAAGAGGTATTGATCACTTTCCTTCGCTCTCTTTTCACATCATCAAGGGTACAGACACCTTGATTCCTGAAGTATGAAACTAGACCTGCAGATACAAGAATGCCTGCAATAATCAGCATAGTTGGCCTGAACCACCAGTAACCGTCCTTGCCCCAATACAGAGTGTCTGAGAGCGCGGCAGCGGTTGATACTGATGCTAAGCCGAACATCACCATGACGACAGATGGAAGGCAACACATGGACGCAACGATGGCTGAGGACGAAATCCACTTCCACAATCCCTTGTCCATGTTATCACCTGATGTTCATCATTAATCAAAGGGTGTATTTTGTGTTACAGATTATTTCTGACCGTTTTACACCCGACGCTGAAGTCTGGATTCTGCTTCATCGCTTCTGCAGTAGCATCGAGTAAATCATCTTCAGCGGTCTTGGGATTTTCTCCAGCTTTACGATATGAGACTGAAACCATCAGGTCATCGTGGATGAATGATTCAACATTATATTCGGTTAAATCAATGTCTCTTGGATTAAGGTGCATTCCGAGTTTTTCGGCCTTTTGAACCGCTTCTTTTGCGGTCCAAGTTTCAATTGCCATTTTTGAATTTCCAATTAGAAAATCTAATTCACCACCCTTGGCCATCATGTCGAAAGCGTTGGTCTGAATTTCTCTATCTTTTCTCTCTGCATCTATGCCAATCCAATAGCCCGGCTCGATGAGCGCACATACTGCCCAATTCTCGCAATGACCGATGCTTATTCCCGGAAGAGGCTCATTTCTCCATACTCCGTTTATCCATGACAAGTATGGTGCTCGATGCTCTGTGCGAAGGACTTCAATCAAGTCGAGAGGAATTCCCCAGTGCTCCAGACACTTCTCCAGAAGGAGGCGCCCTGAATTGTGGTCTGCAAGTCTTTTCGCTGTTGCTCTAGGAATATCTTCAGCGAATATGCTCTTGCAATCCTGAATTGCCATTCTAGCAAGTAGCATCCGAGGACCCTCAATTGGATCCATTACTTCCATCATCTCACCTCGACAGGCTGAATCTTTGGTCTTCAGGGACTTCGCCCATCGCCTTGAGTCTCAATCCCTTGAGCGATAATACAGGTGCATCATCGTCTCCAACTACTACTACATCGTGAACTGTTACTCCTGCATCTTCGCTTGCAACCTTCACAGAACGGACACGTAGTCTCTCATCTGCATCCGGAACTCGCAGCATGGTCGACCATTCAATTCCGATTGGTAGACTTGAGAAGCCATCGCTTTCCATAGCTGCTAATCCTGCATTTTGGAATCCTGCTTCAATCAACATAGGTAATGCATCGAGCAGAACTTCTTCACCTTCACTCTCCAAAGCGAATTGGTCCGTAGCAGGCAGTTGATGTCGCATCAATGCTATTCCATCAACTCCACCCTCAATTCCTCGCAGTACTCCTCCGTGTGACTGGAATCTAGGGCCATGGAAGTATCTTAGGTAGATGAAACTGGAATGGTGTTGTAACTCACCATCAGGTGGAGTTCCAATCGCTGGCAATGATTCGACTTCACTTTGTAGGAAGTCGCCCATATCATCGCTAGATGAAACCAATCTTACCTTCGCTTCATGATGCATTCTAGGCTCACCAAATACCTCACCCTTGGAATTGACCAAATCAGAGACTAAGCGGCAGTGTACCCACTTTAAATCGCCTTCACTCTTGACTAATTCTGCCTCAATGCGAACAGTCATTGCACCTTTCATTATCTTGACAGGTAGTCCGAAGGTTACGTCCTCGAATCCTGCGATACAATGTTCCGGAATCAATAGAAGAGAGTTCTCTGCAAACATCTCCATCGCCATTACGCCTGGATGATATGGCACACCATCAATCGCGTGGTCGCTCAAGAATGGATGGTCTTGTACCGAAAGCGTACATTGTGAGACAAGAGATTTACCTTCATCTAAGGAAACCAGTTTGTCAATCAGAGGGAATCTGCGAGGGTCTGCAATAGATGCTGCCATCTGTGCAGGTAACTTCAACGGAGCCTCTCTAAACGAATCATAGCGGTCCATTAGTCCGAGAGAGCCACAGCCTAGCACTCTTCGCTTTCCGCCTGCTAAGGCTTCACCAACGAATATCTCTACACCAACATCAACCGCTA
>CEUV01093753.1_pt1 | contig 13599 bp, 9 predicted proteins | sample 356401 | NCBI WGS metagenome assembly CEUV01 (sample SAMEA2622710, study PRJEB7988) | marine metagenome | isolation source: saline water (ENVO:00002010), including
GTGGCCTTTGCAGAGTTCAACACACCGGGCAAGCCTGCTCCAGGATGCGTGCCGGCGCCAACGAGGTACAAGCCTGGAATGCCTGAGTCCTTGTTGGAGGGTCGGAAGTATGCACTCTGCGTCAATTTTGGAGCCACCGAGAAGGCCGAGCCCTTGAACGCCGCGAGTTCGGTTTCAAACGTCTTAGGAGTGATGTGGCGACGCGTCACGATGTGCTTGCTCAGATCGGGCATCTCCACTTCCAAGGCCTCGATGATGCGATCGCCGTATGCTTCGGCGATGGCGTCCCAGTCGACGTCTGCACGTCCAAGGTGAGGGACCGGCGCAAGAACGTAGGCTGCGCTGCAACCTTCAGGAGCGAGGCTCTTGTCGGTCACCGTTGGTACGTGCAGATAGAGGCTGAAATCGTCAGGAAGTTCACTCCCCTTGAAGATGTCATCGAGGAGGCCTTTGTAGCGAGGCCCGAACAAAATCGTGTGGTGGGCCACGTCGTCGTACGCGATGTCCGTACCGAAGTACAGCACGAACAGGGACATCGACCAGTCGGCCTTCTCCAGCTTCCGCGTTCGACGCTGAGCGACCGGCGATGACGCATACAACCGGCTGTACGTGTGGTGAACGTCCGCATTGGACACCACCATGTCGAAGGTTTCCTGCACACCGTTTCCGTCGGTGATGCAGTGCTTGGTGCGCCCTCCCTCCTCGATGAGATCAACGGCCTTCACGGGCGTCGAGAGCCGAAGTTCGCCTCCCAATTCTTCGTACAGTTGAACCAAGGTCCGGACCAGAGCGTGCGTTCCACCCTCGGGGAAATAGACGCCCCATTCTCGTTCAAGGAAGTGAATCAGGGTGTAGATGGATGAGGTCTGGAAGGGGTTCCCGCCCACCAACAAGGAGTGGAAACTCAACGCCTGCCTCAAATGGTCGTCCTTGACGTACTTCGCCACGGTGTTGTAGACGGAGCGATCTGCCCGCAAACGCATCAGTGAAGGAGACACCGCAAGCATGTCCGAGAAACGAAGGAAGGGGCGGTCCGCGAGGCCTGTGTACCCCTTATCGAAGACCTTCTTGGCGTATTGGAAGAACTTCTGGTACCCTTCGGCATCGCGTGGACTCCGTGCCCGGATTTGTTCCACCATGGTGGCTTCATCCCGCACGTAATCGAAGCGGTCCCCATCGCTCCAGATCAGACGGTACATCGGTGTGACTTCGATGAGTCGGATGTAATCCTCCAAGCGTCGGTCCGTCAGTTCGAACAAATCTGTGAGCGTGTGTGGAGCGGTGATGACCGTCGGCCCCGCGTCAAAGGTGAAACCGTCATCGTGGTAGACGTATGCCCTCCCTCCCGGAAGATCCCTCGCTTCGTAGAGGACCGTTTGGATGCCCGCGCTTTGGAGCCTGATGGCCGCACCCAGGCCTCCAAAGCCGCTCCCGATGACCGCCGCCTTGCGGTCGCTTGACTGACCGGTGGCCATGCGTGCTGTCCAATTTCTCGGTATGAGAATATTCGCTTTTTTGCCTCGAGAAATATCTCGCAAAAAGACAACCAGTTATATTCTCTCAAACGTCATTTCCGCGCATGAAGGACGCCGAATTGAGGCTCGGCGACCCAGAGCAGGTGTTGGCCACCAGCGGCGAGAGTTTCTTTTGGGCGCGCCGATTCCTCGGGCCGACCATCGGTCACAACGCCGCCCGCCTGTACTCCTTCTGTCGGGTCCTTGACGACATGGCAGACGGGGACATCCCGAACGGACCTGCACACCTTGAGGTCATCCAATCCGATCTTGAACGAGGCGTGTGGAACGACCATCCTGTCCTCAACCAATTCCGGGATTTGGTTGAAGATCACGCCTTGCCGACCGAAGTGATTTGCTCGCTGGTGGAAGGCCTGATGGACGATCAACGCCCTGAGGTTCTGATTCGTGATGAACAGGAACTCATCCAGTACGCCTACAAGGTCGCGGGCACGGTTGGCCTTCTCATGTGCAGGGTGCTGAACGTTCGGAACCCACTCGCCGAAGCACATGCCATCGACCTTGGCATCGCCATGCAACTGACCAACATCGCTCGGGACGTGGTTGAAGACGCCAAGATGGGGCGGCGCTACCTGCCCGCCTCGTGGACATGGGGCATGGCGCCTGAGGACATCCTTCGTGCTGCGGAAAACCCCTCATGTGACGACGCCGCCATCGTTACAGCAGCGGTGCGTCGGCTCCTGGCCTTGGCTGAGGAATACTATGCAAGCGGACGGGCGGGGCTTGCGTACCTGCCGTTCAGAGCGCATTTCTCCATTGGCGTGGCCGCCAAAATTTACCGACAAATTGGCGTCCAACTCCTCCAATCTGAGCATCTTTGGTTTGGCCCAAAGCACGTCACAAGCAAGCCCACCAAGGCCTTCTGCACCCTCAAGGCCTCCTTCGGGCTTGTTCGAAGGCTCCCCCACCCGCGTCCGGGCCATGATGCGACCCTGCACGCATTGCTGTCGCCGACCATGTTGCCAGGGGGCAGCCGATGATGACCGTCGAGACCGTGCTGCTTGGCGATGGCGTCGCCGCGATGAGCTTGGCGTCTGTGGCTGACCAACTTCCGACTCATTCCTTCACGGTGATGCAACCCGAAGGGGCGCCTGAGCCCCATGATCACATGCTCGGGTTCTGGAACACGGAAGGCCTGAATTTCGCTGCATCTGGCGCCCGCGCATCGTGGTCAAAATGGTCCATCGTCACCCACGAAGACACAGCGGTGCTTTCCTCGACCGAGCACGCCTATCACGTGATGCACAAGTTGGCCTACCTCGACCGCTGCAAAACCGTTGCAGCAACCCACAACGTCGCGTTCGAAACCGAAACAGACCGTACTGATGCAGACCTCGTGTTTGATTCCCGTCCACCACGCTCCAGCCAAAACGCGATGTTGCAACATTTCCATGGATTGGAAGTGGAAATTGACCGACCTGCGTTCGACGACAGCACGGCGATTTTGATGGATTTCCGAGTGGATCAAAGTCAAGGCATGCATTTCATCTATCTGCTCCCCTTTTCCAAAACCCGAGCGCTTGTTGAATCAACCATCTTCAGCCCTCAACCCATGCCAGAGCCATACTACGTCGACGCCATCCATGCTTACCTGATGGAACAGCACCACACAAGGGTGGTGAAGGTGCACCACGAAGAGAAGGGCATCATCCCCATGGGCACCCTTGCCCCTCACGACCCATCCATCCCCGGCCTCGGGGCCAACGCTGGGGCCATTCGTCCGGCCAGCGGCTACACCTTCGTGTTCATTCAAGAGCAGATCAAGCGCGCCATCGAGGACGTGAATTCCGGCAAGCCACTTCGGTTCAAGCGACCGCACAAGGGCATTGACGTGTGGATGGACACCGTTTTGCTGGTGGTGCTCAAACACTGGCCTCAACATGGCCCTTCGATGTTCTCAAGGATGGCCTCAGGGCTTACCGGAGAGGAGTTCATCCGTTTCATGAGCGGCCAAGCATCATGGCGACTCCGACTCAAAGTGATGATGACGATGCCAAAATGGCCGTTCATCCGGGGCGTTTCGAAGCTGATGTTTCAACGGCCTCGTAAGGTGGTGGCATGACCCCACTCGATCTTGCAACGTCGCTTGGCGGATTGAACCTGCTCGCGTTGGCGTGCATTGTGTTCATCGGATTGCCCCACGGCGCGATGGACGGTGCACTGGCCCTTCACCTCGGATGGATGCGGCAACGCACCAAGGCAGCGGTGTTCTTGTTGGCGTACGTTGGCCTCGCTGCGGCGGTGGTGTTGGCCTGGTTCTTGGCCCCTGTCCTCACTTTCACCCTCTTTTTGGGGATCAGCCTGCTGCACTTTGGACGGGGAGACGTGGACGACGAAGATGCCAGCATGTGGCTGCTCGAAAGTTTCGCCCGAGGCGGTTTGGTGATCGCGGGCATCAGTCAGTTCCATCGTCTGGAGACCGACCTTGTCTTCCAGACCCTCGTAGGTTCGGACACCGAATTCGTATGGCTCTGTTTGGACGCCGCCTCCGTTGTTGTGGCTGCATGCATCCTGCTCGTTGTTGTCAGGACAACGGGCGACGCCCGTCGGTCCTACGTCCTCGAAACCATCGGTTTGGCCACCCTGTTTGCCGTCACGCCGCCTTTGGTCGGCTTCGCGGTGTACTTCTGCCTGGTTCATTCCGCACGGCATTTCCTGAGCATGCGGCGTATCTTCGGGGAGGCTTTGGCAGCCCTTGACATCGCCAAGCCAACGGTTGTGCTCACGCTCATTACGTGGGGGTCTGGAATCGTCGCGCTCGCCGCGCGTTCAAGCGACCTTGCACTCAGTGAGGCTGTTCTGCAGGTGGTCTTCATCGGCCTCGCGGCCTTGACCGTCCCGCACATGATCCTGGTGGATGGCGTGGCGCCTCACATGAGCAAGAGTGAGCGCCTGCACGCCATCTGAACGCTTCGTAGGACCAGCCTCGTTCTCGAGGTTCTAGGAAAACGTCGGTTCCTCTCCATCCCAGCGAACGATGTGTTTTGCGCCGGTTTTCGTTTCAATTTCAAACACAGCATCCGATGTGTGAGCCACGCGCTCAACAAACCCTGCTGGACCCCACCATGACAAACTCAGCACCCGATCAACCTCAAACTCATGCACCACAACAGGAGCGGGGGTGCGTTGACGGTGTCCTTTGGTCACCCACCCTTGCGGTGAAGGCTCAAGCATCCCTGAAACAATTCTTGTCTGACACGGTTCTGAGTGCCTCCAACCCATGGACACCTGATGACCATCCGAGGAGAGCAACAGCTCTGCATGATCACTGGCGTCCGTCAGCAGAACCCCATTTGTACCATAATTGAGGTCTAGGGCATTGGTCGGACGGATGCCGATGTCATCCGCAAGGTGCCAGGGGATGTGCACGCTTGCTTTTTCCGGAAGAGAAATACGATCAAAAACGAAGAAGCATTCGTCCTCCAGCATCCACACTGCACGGCGTACATCGCCATCCTCTCGAGCGATACGAGCCGAAACAAGGCCGCTGGTGCGTGAGTTCTCCTCGTGTCCCTCTGCCATTTGTTTCGAATTTTTGCCGAAAAGTAGCGGGACGTTGTGCGCAGATTGGCTTACGATGTAGGAAAAACGGAATGGCTCGCCGTAGGCATACGAACCGCCTGAATCGACGACGATCTTCCGACCCCCGTGGATGAGTGTTGCATGCAGTGGGCTGAAATGCCCGTGAGAGGCACGGCTCGTCGGGTAAGAGAACGTGGCCACGTGTTCTCCGCGCTCCTCGCCACCTCGAAGGACTGCGAGGCCTGTCTGAGGGAAGTTGTAGGTCCCGTTTGGACGCACCGCCGTAGGTCGATGCATCGGTTTGATTTCAAAACCGTACGTGGTATCACCCAACGCAGGCACGCATCCTGCTGCTGTCGAAATCAAATGGATGAAGGATGTCATGCGATCCATCATTTCATTCAGCGGCCCACCATCGATTCCTTCGTCATGGGAAAGGACCTGTTGCAGAGGGACCAGTTCATCCAAAACAAATTGATGGTAAAAGAGGGACTGCTCGACTGAAAATCCAGAATCCGTATGGAGCATCGATTCCATCGAGGCCTGGAGGTACCGTTGCGTCAGATCCTCGTGTGGCGTACCGGCCATCACATCAGGGCACGCAATGCGTACGTTCACGAGCGATGCGATGTGAAAAATTGCATGATTTGTAGGGATCCAGTGTCCGTTTTCGAAAAATCCGTTCACGACGTCCACATGGTGCGCAATGATTGGTTTCAACCAAGAACCATCCAGTCCGTGTTCCTCCGACAGCGTGAGCCAAAAACACAGGTTGGCCAAGCGGTTTGATGTCGCGTGATCATCCCAAGCCATCGTCTCTGGCTGCGTTCGAGCCTCATTGAAGCCCCACCAATCACGAATGATGTCCAATCCCCGGTGAAGGTCGTCCATGCATCCATTCATCTGTGCAGAATAGCGTATGGCATGCAACCAATCCAGACTATGAAGGTACAAACGCCATGACTTGGAAGAAATTGGGTCCATGGTCCAATCGATGCTAGACACGTCAAATCCAGTTGGCTTGAAGGCCTTGGTGATCTGAATCTTCCCGCTCTCGAGCAGATCAAGGGCGCCCTGTCGGTAATGGAATGACGTGGCATGGTTGGACATCCACAACCTGTTGGTAAGGCTCAGAGCCATGCCCCATCACCAAAGCGGCGCGAGTGGTATCACTCGGGGAGAGGTCCGAGGGTGAAGTCACCCTCTTCATTGAGGATGATGGGCTGCCCTTCCGTCCATTCGGGGCAGTGTTCAGCGACCCAGTTGCGGGTGGCCCATTCGCAAATGTCGTAGCCGCCAGAGAGGATTCCCGAGCGCTTGATGTAACCGACCTTGACGATGTCTTTGTCCTTCGAGAGCACGTTGCCAAGCTGTTGGCTGGTGGTGCCGTGACGCATGGTGCTGTTGATGTGTTCCAGGATTTCCGCGGTGTTGCGTGGGCGGTCGCCTAGGAACTTCTTGATCTTCTCTCGGATGCGGACGGTCTTCATGCTCTCAGTCTCCACGGCCCCGGTCATCCGAGGCCTTGGCTCACAGGGACGCGGACGCCTATATCATATTAGCGACTGAAGTGGTTCCATTGTTACACGGAACTACGCATTCTGATGGACGAAAGGGAGGTCTCTCCGTTCAAAAATGCACGACCCGATGGTTCTCCATTGGAAATATGTAACATCTTGTAACAAAATCAGGAGTTAGAGGTTGTCTTCATTAATCACCCCCTAGTCTCAGGGATTGGAGCAGACACATGGCAACTTCACGCATCCGCAGCGGGTATCAACGCAGGATCCTCGACGAACTGCTCGATGGGCCTGCAACCGTGACGGCGCTCGCGGCACGGTTGAGCCTCGCAACGTCGCACACGTCCTCCACCCTCCGCACCTTGCGGCAGCAAGGACTCGTCACGCGCGATGAGCGTGAGGGTGTACGTGGAGCACCCCACCACCTCAGCCCCCAGGGGCTGATTCGCCTGCAAGAGGACGCCCTTGAGCGCCTGCGGGACGCCACGAGGGCATCGCGACCAGAAGGGACCAACGTCCTCTTGACGCGCGATGGGCCTCTGGTGGTGCTTGCTTACGGAGAACGCATCCCTTCAGACCTGATTTGGTTGCCTCCACGCCGCTTGAGCGTCGAGGGGGCGCCACTGCTGTCTTCCAGTGGAAACGCACGGGGGGGCGCGTGGTGTGCGGTGCGTAGCGCACCGCAGTGGTTCGACCTGGACACCTTGGAGCCATGTGACCCGCCACCCCCAGAAATGCCCCTCAGCGACATTCGCACATGGACACAAGATGGGCGGAAGTTGGCTTTGGTTCGAGCCCGGGTGATGAGCGGGCAAGACCGATGGACGATGCCGCCGGGGACATGGTTCGAGACCGAAGGAGCAGACGAGAGCCCACCTGCGGCCCTGAACCGAAGTGGAGTGGACCTTGGCACGGTCCAAGGCACGGAGGTGCCTTGCAGGCCTTCAACACCCATCCTTGGGCAGGTTGGCGAGGCCTGGCGGCGTGAATCGTTGCTGGGTGGACAAAAAGGCCTGATCGTTCTACGGTCCTCCCGCCCAGACGCAATTGCAGAGCGTCCAGTGTCCCTGCTCCATCTTTGGATGCGCCACAGGCACCCGCGTTTGCGAGGCGCCGAATTGGACCGCCGGACACAGAGGTTGCTCGAACGCCTGCGGGGCGACCGTCGCGGACGTCCGAGTGCTGTGGCTCACGCTGCGCTGGCGGCTTTTGGACCGAGCACGTGGGTCGAACACGAGACCACCTTCCACGAACTGGCCCGATCCAACGAGGAAGGGGCACGCGCGATCTGGGAATGGGCGCTTGAACATGCGAAGGGGGCCGTCCAGGGCGAATGGACCCTTGGCGCCACCCACAAGAAACTCCTCAAACGGGTTATCGCGGACGGGCGATGCCAGCTTCTGCTCGCCGGTGATGCGCGCTTGCGTGAGCACAAACAAGGCACGTGGCTGGTGGACATCAAGGGCGAACGCTGGGTTCACCTGAACGAAGTCACGCGGCTCCGACTGACCAGAGATCATCAGCAGTCTCCAAGTCAAGCAATGTGGCAACAGCCCATACCGGCCTCGGCTGCCTCGTTGTTGGCACATGAACGCGCAGCAGTCGACGAGACTACTGCACGAAACACGACGGCCATGGAGCGAGAACTGAGACGCGCGCTTTCGGCGTGGCCTGATGGAGACGACAATCTCGCAGACACGCTTGAGCACGAACACCCGCTTGCAGCATGGATTGCGTCAAGCGAGAAGGAACGCGGACGCCGGTGGCGCCGCATCGGTGATCGTGTCCCGGACGCATGGGTGGGCTTACACGCCCCACAGAATGCCTCGGATGAATGGCTGAGCGAGGCTGCGAATCGAGCAGCGTTTGAGGAACGGGAAGCGTACGCGCTGGAACTCGCCCGTCGCTACGAACAGCAACCACGCCCTCGTCCCACAGCGCCCCTGCTTCAGCCTGTTGCGAGCACAGCGCGGTTGTTGACCTTGCGTGAAGGGCAGGTCCCTGACGCCTCCGACGTGACCACATGGACCGCCGACCCCTTGCATTTTTCAGCCGTGCTTCCAAGGGTATGGGATGCCCTCGAACCTACGCCAACGGACCTCCCCAACGCACCACTGCTGACGTGGCATACATGGATCACTGCACCAAACGCACCCCCAAGCATCGACGCCATCATCAGGAGGTGTGAGGACCTCCCGTGCGAATGGTGGGCGCCTTGGTTACCGGAGTGGCTCCCCTACCTGCTTGCTTCGGCACGCGGGCGACGATGGTTGTCGGACTGCAACATCGTGTGGCCCGTGGTGGTCGCCGCCATGGACAGCGATGGCCCTCCGGGCCTCGCTCCGCCAACACCAGCCTTGAGTTTCGAAGGGCGTGACCTTTCAGACGTGCATCTGGTCGAAGAAAGACAGAGCACAGCGGCCCTCTTTGATGTGGCTGAGGGCGTCATGGCCGCACAAGAAGGGCGACCAACGCCGGTTGGCCGAACCCACCCAGAGGCATGTTGGCTGGTCTCGCCCCCACACACATGGCCGACGTTCGTCGGTTTAGGCCTTCCAGACGGGCCTGTAGGGATGGCGTTGAGCAAGCGACGTCTTGATAGGTGAACCGTCAGAGGACAAATCGCCACACCTGCAACATCGGGCCGAGCCACTGTGCAAACAGGCGATGACGTTCGATACCAAGGCCGTGGCCCGCTTCGAAGACCGCTGTGACCCTCGGGGATGATCAGCGGAGCAACAGCGGTACCGTGATCGGACATGGGTCCTCGGACGACGAACGGATGACTCCGAGCCAACCAACCGATTGCACAGACAACCCCTGCACATGGGTCAGGCCCCGGAGCTGTGAGGTGATGATGCGGGCCGTTCGTGCGGGGGGACAGACCCCCCCTTTCTCACTGGGTGCCGCCGATGCCCTGAAGGGCTCTGCGGCGCGCCTCGATGCATGACCTCCAACGGAGGGCACACCCGATGCCTCCTTGGTGGAACCTTTGACCGATTGCACCACGGCCACGAAGACCTCTTGCGTGCGGGATTGGAAGCTGCTTCCCATCTGGAGGTGCACGTGACCACAGACAGCATGGCCTTCGCCAAGGACCACCGCATCCAATCGATGGAGGACCGCATGGCCGCCGTTGAGGCAGCACTGCGGAGCGTACGGGAAACGGGGTGGAGCTTGCACATGCTGGAGGACGCCTTCGGGCCCGCGCCGACGCACACCACCGCCGATGCGTTGGTGGTCAGTCCCGAAACCCGAACAGGGGGGGAGGCCATCAATCGAAAGCGCAGTGAATCAGGACTTGCGCCCCTCGTGCTCATCGAAGTTCCCCATCGACGAAACGCCGCGGGAACCATTCTTTCCTCGACCGCCATTCGAAACGGGAGCATGGACGTCACCGGTGAAGCGTGGATCAACCCGTCGTGGCGCACCCATGTCATGGCGATGAGCCCGGATGCAGAAGCGCATCTGAAAACCCCATCTGGAACGCCATACAAGGGGCCGGAGGCAACACCTGAAGTGGCCATGGCCGCTGTCTTGGACGACCTGACCTCGCTGGATGGCCCCCTCATCGCCGTAGGGGACGTGACCGCTCGGGTCATGCTCGAACTTGACATGGTGCCGGACCTGGCCCTTATTGACGGCCAAACGAAACGGATGGCCCTGAACGAGGACGAAACCGTCGACACGTCTCACTTCCCGGTACGAATGACGGCGTCCTCACCAGCGGGTGTCCTGACCCCGAACTTGCTCGAGCAACTTGAACGGGCCCTCCATGCGGAGGAAGCGTGCGTGATGACGGTGGACGGAGAGGAGGACATGGCGCCGTTGTACCTGCACTTGCTTGCCCCGTTGGGGACCGTTATCGTGTTTGGCATGCCGGGCTGGGGCCTGATGGTGCAGCGCACCACCCTTGCGATGAAGGCGCGGTGCAGAACCATTCTCAACGCCTTTGAGGTGAAGTGATGGGCGAGGATGCACCGCTTGTCACGATCACCGTTTGCGTACGCAACGGTGCGGATTGGGTCGAAGGGTGCATGCAATCCCTGCTGGAGCAAACGTGGCGGCCTTTGGAAATCGTCGCCGTCGACGACGGTTCGTCCGACGGTTCTGACGAACGCCTTCAGGCCTTTCATGACCCTGACGGAGAGGTCCCCGTGCGCGTTCTTCGACGCCCAGCCGAAGGCTTAGCGGCCGCCCGAAACGCTGCTGCTCGAGCAGCAAGAGGAACCTGGATCGCCATCACAGACATCGACGTTCGGCCCATGCCGGACTGGATTGAGGCACTGATGGCCGCGAGAAATGGTCTCGAAAACGAAGACGTCATGGCCGTCACAGGCCGCACCATATTCGAAGAGGGGGACGATCTTGTCTCTCGATTGCGCTCCATCGAAATTGAACGGAAGTACCGAAGCCGTCCGCGGCGAACGAGCCTCGCCAACGGACCATGTTCCATGTTCAGGGCGGACGCCCTGCTCGAGGTAGGTGGTTTCGAACCCGCCTGGTACCACGCCGAAGACATGGAGGTCAGCCTCAACATGGTCGCCGCAGGAGGTACCATCGTTTACACACCTGAAGCCATGGTGCGCCACGTCCCCGAGGAAGGGCGTCAGCGCTTTGCCGCCAAGCGGCGCAGGGATGCCCGCGCCCATGTTCGTATCGCGCGTCGATGGCCACGACGGGCCAGGAAGGGCATGCGGTTCGATTTTCTTGGCACACCGCTTCTGGTCTTGGCCATGATGCCGCTCCGATTGGCGACGTGGGCGTGTTTCATTGCTGCAATTGGCCCGGCCGTGTTGTGGTGGACGCAGAACGGCACAGGCGGCACTGACGGCATTCTACCGCCTGACCCTGCGGCATCATTCGCCATCGCCTCCACCTTCTGGGTGGGCGCAGTGCTCCTTGCGGAAGCGACCATGTGGTTCAGCGCCCTTGGTGCCGTCACGCGGGAAGTCCTGTCGGACGTGCGACGCCGGAAGCGGCTCACATGGTTGATCTCGCGCGAGTCCTTCGCGCTCAGGATGCTGCTGTTGAGTTGGTCTTGGGCGCTGTGGGGTGGGCTGATGCTCGGAGGGTGGGATGCGGTCACCGGCCGGAACGGCCACCGGCGTCGCTGATCACGCTTCGGATTCGCTCATCGCGAGGGCACGCAAGGCAAATCCGAAGGCCACGAGCACCGCGCTGACCGCGTACACGCCGGGGTCAAACCAGTTGGTGTGCATGATGCCACGAACCACGTAGAAGACGAGCCCAATCAAAAGGCACCAAGCCCCCACGGTGTGGCTCAAGCCATCGGAGGCCGAACCAAGGGCGCGCCAGGTGGAGTTGTCCACGAGGCTGCGGAAGAACCCAGCAACGCTCCCGTCTTCGTTGGCGATGGACCGGAAGCCGAGGGCGACAAGGCCGCCGCAGAGGGCGATGAACACAGCATCGCTGGCGACGAAGGCAGGCGCGGTGGCGTGGGCTTCGAAGGCTTCGTTCAGTCGACCCATGCTGAGCACGCCAGCCCACGAGATGCGTTGGGTGGGATGTGCCATGCCGAGGAGGTTGAGCAGAGCAAGGAGGAGGCCCCAAGCTCCGAGGCCGACGAACCAACGGGCGGTCGAGGAGGAAGGTTCGATGACCATCTGGACCAGGCCGCGGCCTTCGCTGGACGTCTCGGTCATGTCGCTCGCCACCTGCCCTCTTGTTATAACGGCGTCGCAGTCAACGACGTGGCTCACAGCCTGCTCTGATGACGGTACTTCGAAGAGAAGATGGGTTCCAAATCGGGCTCAGAAGCTTGGATGATGGCCGCGGCATCGACGTTGGGAGGGAGGCTCGAGTGAATCTCCTTCGTTCGCCCGTAGCGACCGCGGCTGACGGTTCGGGCGGTGATCAGTCCAAGCATGTCGAGGTTTGAGATGAGCATGGACACCCGGCGGGCGGTGAGGGGTGTTTTGCCCACGTGGTGGCACGCTTGGTCGTAGACGTCGTACACTTCACCGGTCTGCACACCTCGTGCCCCCGTGCGCTCGGTGAGGAGTACAGCGGAGAGGACGAGTTTCTGTTGCGTCGGCAGCGAGTGAACAACAGGCGTGATCTGGTCGGCTTCAATCTGAGATTGTGCCGTGCGGACGTGGCGGATGGCCACCGTGTTGGTGCCTTCGTGCTCCGCCTTTTCCGCCGAGACGCGAAGCAGGTCCAAAGCGCACCGGGCATCGCCGTGCTCTTGCGCAGCGAGGGCGGCGCAGAGGCCAATCACGCCGTCTTCCAAGGCCTCCGGGTGGAGGGCGCTCGAGGAGCGCTGAACGAGGATGTCACGCAGTTGGTCCGCATCATAGGGGTTGAACACAACGTCCTGCTGACCAAGACGAGACCGGACACGCGGGTCAAGGAAGTCGGTGAACTTCAGGTCGTTCGAGATGCCGATGACACAGCATCGGGCCGAATTTAGGGAACTGTTGAGGTTCGTGAGGTTGTAGAGGAGGTCGTCGCCTGCTTTGCGAACGAGGTGGTCGATCTCGTCGAGGACGAGGATGTAGACGCCCGCTCGCTTTTCCATGCGACGGACGAGCTCGCCAAGCACCCGGTCGGTGGGCCAGCCCGTGAAAGGAATCTCATCCACCTCATGGGCCTCGAGCATGGAGTTTCCAAGGTGCGTCAAGACGCGGTATTGGGTGTCGATTTGTCGGCAGTTGACGGTGATGGCAAACACGTCGCGATCGATTTGTCGTCCTTTCTCGACGAGCTGATTGCAGACAAAGGAGGTCACGGCCGTCTTTCCGGCCCCGGTCACACCGTACAGGATCATGTTGGAGGGAATTTGCCCGTTGAGCGCTTCAACGAGGTTGAAGGTCAGTTGCTCAATCTCCCTGTCCCTGTGGGGCAAAGTGGTGGGCTGATGGCTGTGACGAAGGTGCTCCTTGTTGCGGAACAACGTGGCCCTGCCAAGGGCCTTGTCGAAGATGTTCCCACTCATTGGGAGCACCCCTTCATAACGTGTCCCCCGGGAATCGCGGAGGCCACGCACAGCATGTCTC
>CEUV01151941.1_pt1 | contig 13593 bp, 14 predicted proteins | sample 356401 | NCBI WGS metagenome assembly CEUV01 (sample SAMEA2622710, study PRJEB7988) | marine metagenome | isolation source: saline water (ENVO:00002010), including
GGCGGAAACGGCGGTTCTGGCGGTTCTGGAAACAACGGTAACCAACCAGCCGATACAGATGGTGACGGAATAAACGATGAAGCGGATGACGACGACGATGGCGATGGTTACAACGACATCCATGATGCGTTTCCGTTGGATCCATCAGAACACAACGACAACGATGGTGATGGAACCGGTGACAATGCAGATGACGACGATGATAATGATGGTGTGAAGGATAATGCGGATGCCTTCCCATTCGATGACCGGGAACAATTCAATTTCGATGGAGATAACATGGGCGATAATGCAGATCCGGATGACGATAATGATGGAGTCAACGATTTTGAGGATGCTTTCCAGTTCGATGCCTCTGAACAATACGATCATGATCAGGACGGAATCGGTGATAATGCGGACCTGGATGATGACAATGATGGATACGCAGATTTGAACGACGCCTTTCCGTTTGATTCCACTGAACACAACGATAACGATGGTGATGGCATCGGTGACAACGCCGATACTGACGACGATAACGATGGCATACCCGACACTGAAGACACCGATACTGAAGAACTCGACATCAAGCCAGATTTTGACAACGACGGGTCGCCTGATGACGAAGATGCCGACGATGACAACGACGGTGTTCCTGACGACCAAGACGCCTTTCCTTTTGATGCAACTGAAAGCTCAAATTACGACGGGGATTCAATCGGTGATAATGCAGATACCGATGACGATAACGATGGATATGCCGATGTCAACGATACATTCCCATTCAATGCTCTAGAGTGGTCCGACAACGACAACGATGGTATCGGCGATAACGAAGATACAGATGATGACAATGATGGAATACTCGACGAAGATGATGCTTTCCCAATCGATTCTTTTTCATCCACAGATTTCGATTTAGATGGTATTCCAGACGAGTTTGATATGGATGATGACGGAGATGGTGTGCCTGATCTTTCTGATACATTCCCTCTCAACCCAAGCGAGTCGAAAGATACTGATGGAGATGGAATGGGGGACAACAGTGATCCAGATGACGACAATGACGGATTCCTCGACATTATCGACGCCAACCCAAAGTACCCAGGATTCTACCTTGATCCTGCCCTTGCTGGTTCTCAGCCCTCATCTGCCGATGATTCTGGTACGACTTTTGTTGGTGGTATAGCCGTATTGCTTTTGTTTACAACGACCATTGCAATGGCACTCATTTTCGGAGCGAGGAAATTTATGCCCTCTAGAAAAGAAGATATTGCTATCGAATCAACAAGAATTGATACGACTGGTGAGGTGGAAATACAATGAGTACAATGCAGAAAATTTTGGATTTAGATTTGAGGAAGATTCTCAACCCTCGCACATGGTTGTTGATTGTCTTGGTGTCGCACACAATTATTGCTACAATCGTCCCACTGTTAACTTCAGAACCCGAAAGTAACGAATTTCTTGCAGCCTCTTATGGGCTGGTCATTTCAGTTGTACTTGCCTCTGTTTACTTCATTCCCAGCGGTCAAGAACAAGCCCGAATGACTGCGTTGATCGGTGGATCTGTGTTGTTGTGGATTCTTGTAAACCTCATTGCTGATTCAGGGAACAATTTTGATCTAAGTGTCAATCTTGAGCCGCCATTTTTGTACAAGTTCGACTTTGATTTGAGCCTCACACCTCCAATATTGCTCTGGGCATTTTTGTCACTAAGCGGTCTTGTGTACTGGAATTGTGAGTCTCATCAAAAAACCGATAAACACGAAGAGGTTTGAGTAAAATGAACAATTACATTCCAGGCACCATCAGTGGCATCATTCTCTTTCAAACAGCCATTATTGCTCCGGTGCTGTTCAGGAACTTAGATATCAACGATTTCGGAAAGGTTATCAGAATAATTTGGCCGAAATTCTTCGCAATCATTGCAGCCCTTGCAGCAGTTTCAATTGGTTTGACATATTCTGAAGGTGGTTCGACAATCCAGATTGGGATCACTGTATTTACTTGCATAGCAAGTGCAATCTGTTACTTGATTATTCCCGCAACAAATCGGGCGTCAGATATTGGAGACAAGAAGAAATTTGATTTGCTTCACAAAGTCAGTGTTTACTCTACTGTATTGATGCTTATTGCTAACATAGCCTACCCTTTTGTTTGAGATTGATATGAGAATAATCGCCTTTGTTGTCATTGCAATGGTCGTTGCAATATCTTGTGGGTTGTTTGTCGATTCCTCGATCCAATCCGATGAATCAGAGTCGACGTCTGGGAAATATGTTGGAGCAAGCTTGCTGTTTGTTGCCTGTTCGGGGTGGGCATATTTCGTGGGTTTGATTTCTTATGGCGTGTTTATGATTGCCAAGCGAACAAAACAGAATCATGATATCGTAAAAGAAGGTCAACTGGTCTGCAAGCTCAAGCATTAAGTCGATACGAAATAGCGAAGAGCCCCGATTACGATCAGAGCAATCAACACGTACAGCAAACCATCGAAATATATTCCTAAAACGACAACAACCAGGGTGAAGACGAACATCTGCTTGGAAAATGTTTGCCATGTGAGGAGTCCTTTGGGAGTTTCCTCAAGATAAGGTGATCCAGGCATGATTGGTCCTCAAGATGTAACGCCTTGAACAACGATCTCGACAAGAGCACCTTTCGGCAATCCTCCTGCTTCAAATGCAGCTCGTGCTGGAGGCATATCCATGTCCGCAACCCAAGCGCCGTAGACTTCGTTCATTGTTCCATAATCTTCGATGGTATCGAGAAGGACTTGTGCAAAGCAAATATCGTTCTTGCTAAGGCCACCAGCCTCCAAGAGAGCATCGATTTTAGCAAGGGCCCCTTCGGTCTGGGACTTGATATCGAGGGCACCGTCGATGGCAATTTGTCCAGACAGCCAGAAGTGCTGACCATGTCGTATTCCTGGTGTGTAAGGCGCGTATGTTACGATTCCATCGAGTGAGATTGCTTCTTTCATGAAGGTGCTAATCCTTGAATGCTCATGAACATTAACCACGAGCCACTGGACGTAGTATGCGCACTTGTTGGGTATTGGACCATCCAGCACATGTGCGATTGCTTGCTCCCTTTATTCGAAGCGGAACAACATCGGATGTTTTGATTGCAACAGATCGAGTGGAAGTACGACAACTGTTGGAATCTTCAGAGGGTATCTTACCGAAACGTCAACAACTCTGGGTTGAGCGTCCAATCGGCACAAAACGAGTACGTCTCGCATGGAAGCGTATGAGGAGTGTACGTCGATTTCTCAAAGAAGCTCAACGTTCAGGTGGACGATTCAATCGTATCATTGCCGTTGGAGCTCCGTTGGAGTTGCGAGTTGCAAAGAGGTTGAAGATTCCAAAGCGGTGGTACATCTCGGATACCGAGGTGAATCATCTTGCACATCGTCTGGCTGTGAATGCTGCAACCGATGTCATGGTTCCAACACATTGGAACGCTTCAATCGATGGAGGATGGCTTGAGCGATTCCAGCAGAAAGGTGCAAGAATCCGTCGTTTGGATGGATTGCATGGTATGGTCCACCTTCGCCCTCAACTGCGTCCAAAACAAGTGGCAACCATCCCGAAAATTGCTGTACGTCGATTGCTCGGAGATGGTGTTCATGATGCTGGTGAGATTCTGTCAATTCCAGATTCATTGTTGGACGGAATCGATTCCACGCAAGCAGATGAGAGTCTCTATGCTGAAAATGCATGGGAGTTTACGTCCATGCTTTCGCTGCAGGATGGAGTCATTTCACAATCCGTCACCGTTGCCAGTGAGGCTGCCTTAATGGGTGTTCCAACACTCCTCGTAAGCGATGCGAAACGTGGATTTCTCGATCGATTGGAAGCGGATGGATATCCCTTGTTTCGATTGAGGACGGGCGATAATGTCGAAGAAATCCATGCTCAATTCTTGGCGGGGTTGCATTTGACCGATGCGCTCGAACTTCCAGAATGGCCAAATGCACGTCAGCAATTTGCTGAGCTTATTGGCTCTGAATTGATTGATTGAGCCAAGCCTCAACAATTTCACCATGATCGCCAGCAAGCACAATTCTACTTTCGAGAATGTCTGAAATGGGCCAGAAACGAGCATCTTGTGCATCATCGCCTCCAACTGGATGACCAGTGGCTTCCACTTCGTAGACGATGCTAACGATGTGTTTCCTTGGATCACGATCAGGGTTGCCCATCACCATCAGAAGTTGTGGGTTTGTTCCATCGAGCCCTGCTTCTTCTTTCAATTCTCGAAGAACAGCATCTTCGGGTCGTTCGCCCTGATCAACAAAACCACCGGGAAGGACCCAAGAGCCAGCAGATGGAGGGAATTTCCGTTGCACAAGGAGAATGGAATCGCCTTGACGAACGCATGCATCCACAGCCAATGCTGGATTGAGATACCCTTGGCATTCATCGCACTGAACCATATCACTCACCATATCGACGCTTTCGCATTTGATAGGTTTGAACTGCCTTGAGAAGGTCTTTCTTCTTGAACGAAGGCCAGAATACGTCCGTAAAATACAGTTCAGAGTAAGCCATCTGCCACAGCAAGAAATTGCTGATTCGCTCTTCACCACTGGTCCGAATAACGAGATCAGGGTCTGGCATGTCTGCCGTGTAGAGGTGCTCTGAAACCGTTTGCTCCGTAATCTGTTCAAGGGTTAAATCCCCAGATTTGTGAAGTTCAGCAATGTTTTGAATGGCATGAATTAGTTCTTCCCGAGCACCGTATGCGAGGCATACAGTGAACACGAAATCGTTGTATTCAGCAGTTTTCGATTCTGCATAATCGATGGCATCGTTGACATGTTGAGGGAGAAGTTCCCTCCGGCCAATGATTTGCACTCGGACATTGTTCTCGTGAATTCGTGGGTCTTCTGCGATTGATTTCAGTCCCTCGACATAGAGCTTGAACAGCGTCTCAAGTTCTGCTTCAGGTCGGTTCAGATTTTCGGTTGAAAGTGCATAGACAGTGAACCATGGAATGCCGAGTTCTAGGACCCAGTCCAATACCGCTTCAAGTCGTTGTTTTCCAATTCGGTGACCAACGTGTGTAGCGAGATTCGATCGCCATGCGAATCGGCGATTACCATCCATGATGATGGCGAGGTGCTTCGGTTGAATTTCGTGCTCGAGAACTTCGCGAAGGAGTTTTGCCTCAACCGCTTGGCCGAGAACGTCACCCATCTTTTCGCTGATTCCCATGGCCGTCCCAACTCTTCCAAACGGTTCTCTTGTTTCATTGCATCCCCTTGACAACAAAGACACATTGAATGGGAAGGGCCAGTGTGGATGGTTCATGGAGGACGAGTTGTGGTGGCCTCATGGCATTGCCCTTTCCTCCATGGATGAAGCCATTGAAGCTGGCCAACTTGAAACAAAATGGGGCGCTGTATCTTGCTGGGATGTCCAAGAATGCTTCCAATCTGACTGGTGGACTTCACCAAAGAACGGTTCTTGGGGTGTCCTCAAAGAAGTCAATCCATCCACCATCGAGGTTGTTCAAACGGATGGGAACCGAACGCTTTTGCTTCTTGATTCGTCATTCATCGCCCTTGCTTACTCTGTTCCAACGAGCAACCGAACATCTTCCTTGCATCAGAACAAGGACATCCATTCAAGACTTCAATCGACCAATCTCCATCTTCCAATTGGTGGGATGTTGCTCGACGGAAAAGATGCATTGGTTGTCTTTCCCGCAGGAAATTTAACCCAACCATCACCTGAGTGGCTTGGTCAAACACTCGGTGAAATCCAGAACATGTTCGCTCCACTATCCAGTCCGAACGATCAGAAACGTTGGAATCAACGATTGAAAAATCTTGAAGATGAATTGAAACCGAATACATTGTGGAGAGCACCTCATGCCACTGTTACGAAGGGTATTCCTTCCGTTCGAATTCATCCGAACTACATCGTCGAAGTGGAAGGGGAACATTGCGCACTCCCATTGAATCAGACCGTCAGCGAAGCACTCCTTTGCGGTACGGAACGGCTTCCTGGGATTGCAGAGTTCATACACTTGGAAGGGCGAGTTGTTGAGGAGAAAGGATACAATTCTGAGCAAATTGAGGCTCTCTTTGAGAATTGGAAGCGTCGCGTCCCAACCTCTTGGACAAGCCGTAAAGCACTCTCAACCGTTCTTGGTGGCGCATGGATTTGGAGATATTACGACGTTCTCGTCGTTACTGCTGAATCGGTGTTGTACGGAGATGAACCACGATACGAATCATCTCAGAAGTGGCTGAAAGACGTCTCCCGATTGCAGGCTCATCTTGGCGTCTTACGAGTGTGGAAGAGCGGAGTGTGGGTTGGGATTACGACGATGGTTGTCGCCTACTATGCATGGCAGCTCGAGACGTTATCAACAACGAATTCGGTTGGTCTTGCCGTTCTCGGCTCAATCATTTCGATTGGATCGAACCTCTTGTACTGGAAGAAAGATCCACCAGCGTTCTAATCAACGTTGTTGACGGATTCGTCCGTCATAGAACGAGAGTTCGAGTTCTTTTGCCAATTCCATCAAATCGAGGATGAGTGCTTCACGAGCTTTACGTTCTGCAATTGAGGAATCCACGTTCCAGTACAAATTCAATTCAATATCGATCGACTGGGCAGAAATTGTATTGATACTGCACCACGATGCATCTTCTTTGGTTGTTGAATCATGATTGTGAATCAAAGCAAGGGAACCTTGGCAGAACGATTCGACCTTATCAGGGTCCGAATTGATGTCGAGGTGAACCATCGATTGCCATCGGCGCCATCGGCGCTTGCCCCAGTTTTCCACGGGTATGTTAACGAGGTTGGCATTTGGAATGGTGATGATGGTATCCAATGAGGTTCGCACCAATGTCGTTCGGAGATTGATTTCAATCACCTCCCCTTCTGATGTACCAATGACAACCCAATCGCCGACTTTGAAGGGACGATCGAGTAGAACCGTAATAGCGCCAAAGAAGTTGGAAATGCTGTCTTTTGCAGCCAGTGCAAAAGCCAATCCTGAGATTCCAAGCCCAGCAAGGAGTGAGGTTAATTCAAATCCAAGTGCATCTGCAATGAAAATAGCACCAACGAAGATGATGATGAATCGGAGAACGCTTTCAAGGGCTGAAATGAGCGTCTTTTCCGTTCCATCGAGGTCGTCGTCTTTGTCAAGGAATCGAACAACATCGTAGACGAGACTCACCAAACGGAAGGCCCACACGACGATCGAGATGACCAGCAGGAATTGAAGAACGTCAGGGATGTAATCTGCCCAGGATGGCATCAGGATGTTTGCATTTTCTGCCTGTTCACGGACCAACAAATCGATGGTAACGAAGGAAAAGGCATACGCTACAACGCTGCCCAAAGCCTTGTCACCTTTCTTCACCGTCTTCTGTCGAATTGTGTCGTTGCGCACAATTACGCCAAAGAAGCCATGCGAAAGATTGCTCACAATCAATCGAAGGATAACAGAAACAATCAGAATGGCACCGATAACGACGAGAGTTGATTGGGTGAATCCAAGCATTTCTCCGCTCTCGTAGGTCAAATTATCGTACAGGCCCATGTGCTTTCGTGTAACCTTTTCTTCAATATTTTTTCCTATGATTCAGAACCGTCACCGCGAGGGTTTCAAGTGTGGGAAGCAACTGGGTTGAATGATAGCATGTCGTCCAAACGTCGTCAACGCTCAGCCATTGTTGCGATTTTCCTTCTCATGATGCCTTTGATGCTAACCTCGGTGTCGTCGACTGTGGCAACATCGTTCGAAGAAAATGAATCTGGAAACACTCCAGAGGGTATTTGGAGCGATGATTATGCAAATCATGTTCACCCATGGGGTGGCGACGACCGTGCTCAATTCAAGCAGTATCACGATTACGACAGCATGCGGCAACGAATGCTCCAACTCGCAGAACAATCCTACTCCTATCAAGGACAGGATGTGGAAATCATGTCCTTCCATGAAGGATTGAACGGTGGCATCAACGCTCGTGGTGTTGAAACGACAGCAGATAGTTACAAAGGATGGCACTACAGCCACCCATCTCCTTGGATGAAAATCACTGGTGGTGGTGAGGAACTCGAGGGAGTTTATGGCGGAGAATGCAACGACTTCGTCGGTGACTGCGGCAACTACGAAGACATACCGGATGTCCAAATGGTCGGGAATTTCCACGCTCGTGAATGGATGTCGTATGAGGTTCCTATGATGTTCCTCGAAATGCTTGCCCATTACTACGGCTCTGTTGGCGTCGATAACGACGGTGATGGATTGATTGACGAAGATCCTTGGGGCGATTCAAATGGTGATGGGGTTCTCGATGATGATGGCGATTGTCTCTCTCTTGCGGCCGAATACCAAGACTCGAATGGCGATGGAAACCCATGCGGTCCGGGTGATCTCGGTGTCGATGAAGATTTCTCGGAACAGCAACTCACGGACCTCGTGAACACCCGTGAAATCTACCTCGTACCGATGCTCAACGTTGACGGAAACCGATACGATCGAGAAGAATTCTGTGGTGAGAATGCATGGGAAACCTGCCCGACCGGTGGTTGGAGAAAGAATCTACGAAACAACGGACCACAACCACTTCCCGATTTCAACGAGCAGGTTGACGAAGATTGCGATGGCGTTGATCTCAACCGAAACTTCCAGTATGAATGGGGTTGGCCGTTGGGCGCCACAATCCCACTTGTTCCTGGAACATGCACACCTGCTGAAGATGAGCGGGCCGGAATCACAAACAACGATGTCTACACCGGGCCTTATGACCTCACAGACAACGACGGCGACGGGTTCGTCGACGAAGATAACGTCGATGGCGAGGATGACGATAACGACGGTCAATTGGATGAAGACTGGGCTGGTGGAAACAGCGAGCCTGAAACCCTTTTCGTTCAAGATTTGACCGAAATGAACGACGATGACAACAACCTTGCTTCTGACTTCAAAATGACGCTATCATGGCACTCCTTTTCTGAGCTTGTTCTCTATCCATGGGGGCATTGCACAGACTGCGAGACACCGGATCACCAGCAGTTGATTTATCACGGTGACCAAATGGCTGAAATGACCGATTATACCAACATGCAGAGTAGCGATTTGTACCCGACAACTGGCGATTACTGCGATTGGCAGTACGGTGTTCACGATGCGTTCTGTTACACAATGGAGATTGGAACGGCCTTCCACCAGCGCCCAGAGGATGTGAACCACATCGCAGTACGAAATGTTGGTGTTCCGTTCTATGTCCTTGAGATTGCAGACAACCCACGAGAACGAGCGAACCTCGCCATGGAGAACATTTCCCAACAGAACTACCTCGTTACTCCAACAGACGTCGACGTCCCCGAATCTGGAGACATTCCAATCGATGTTTGTGTCTCAAATCAGTTCCCATACAGTGAAGCCAACAGTTACGTCAAGTATCGTATGGTCAAACCCAGCCGACTTCAATCCGATTACGGACCTCGGGAATGGGCAATGACTTCTTGGGAGTCCATTGCCATCGAGCGCGTGGATGAAGCCTGCACAACGGCTGAAGGAAACGGCACAATCCTTCGTGCAGAGATTCCAGTATCTGAATCTTCAACAGGAAAATTACACTACAAAGCATTGATTTCTACGCTGAGTGGTTCTGAGGCGATCTATCCAGCGGACGGTTCGTACTATGAACTCGGAATTGAGTATCGAGCAGCCTACGGCAGCCTATCCGGCTCGTTGTTCCTCTTTGTCATCATCGCTGGAACCGTATGGGGTGGTCTCGGAGCCTGCCTGCGGTTGATGCTTGGTGACGAACAAACTCTCGACGCAGAGGTTGTCTGAGGCGATTGCTATGGGGCAGAGTGACCAGTTTTCAGGCCGTCTCGGCCTTATTTTCGCATCGATTGGAGCAGCGATCGGTACTGGAAACATTTGGCGTTTCCCAAGAATGGTTGGTGCGAACGGTGGAGGGACCTTCCTGATTCCTTGGGTCATTTTCCTCTTTGTTTGGTCGATTCCGCTTGTGATTGCTGAATTTGCTATGGGTAAACGATCTCGAACAGGTACTGTAGGAACATTCCGAATCTTTGCTGGAAAGAAATTCGCTTGGATGGGATTGTGGACCGCTTGGATTTCCACAGCGATTGGCTTCTATTATGCCATTGTTGCTGGATGGTGTCTGAAATACTTCCAACTCGGGATTTCAGGTGGATTGACTGGTGAAGGCGTTGACACAACTGAAGTTTGGAACACGTTCTTGCAGAATCCTTTGCAGGTTATCGCTTTCCAGTTCCTTGTTATTGCTATCACACTCCTCGCGATTTGGAAGGGTGCAAAAGCCATCGAGAAGGTCAATGTCATCTTGATGACCTCTCTGTTCGTTCTCTTGTTCATGACCCTCGGTCTTTCCTTGTGGATGGACCTTTCTGATGGAAGCCTCGATGGCGCACTCTTCATGTTCACGGTTGATCCTGCTATGCTGTCCGAACCGGAAGTTTGGATCAATGGACTATCGCAATCAGCATGGTCCTGTTCTGCAGGTATGGGAATGGCAATCACCTATGCTGTCTACATGCGCAAAGACGAGGATACCGTCCTTAACGCGTTCACAATGGGTTTTGCCAACAACAGCATTTCCATCATTGCAGGACTTGCTGTTCTCTCTGCTATCTTTGCAGTCAGCGCAGACCCTCTCGCAACCGTCACCAACGGTTCCTCTGCCATCACGTTCCTCGCACTGCCTGAAGTCTTTGCACAAGCGCCTGGCGGTGCTGTAGGAGCCTTTGTGATGATGGCAGGGTTCTTCCTTGCCTTGTCCTTCGCAGCCATCACTTCGATGATTTCAACGGTCGAATTGTGTGTCCGTAACTTCGTCGACCATGGCTATGACCGACAACGCTCAGTTCTCATCACATCGATTGCCATCTTCTTCTTCGGATTGCCATCGGCAGTGATGTGGGTCAAACTCGATGCAGCAGGTGTCGCATTCCCTGAATTCCTCGAAGTTCAGGATCACATTTGGGGCTATGGATTGATGTTCAGTGGATTGTTCATCGCCTTCTCCATTTGGAAGTATGGTTACATCAAGTGGAAGAAGGAAGTCGAATTGGGCAAAGCTTCACCAGGCTTCTATGGCTACCTCGGTGTCGGCGTATCCGCTTTCCGTGACGATTACATCAACACCGGTGACAACGACCTCGAAGTTGGTCGTTGGTGGGATTTGTGTCTCTATCTAGCCTTCCCGATTCTCTTCAGCGTTCTCATGCTCTCATACTTTGGAGATATGATAGCCAATACGGAAGATGTCTGGAATCCAGCAAATCCGAAAGGATTGGGAATCATTCTCGCATTTTGGTCTGTTGTTGCAATCGTCTTCATTTCACTCAACAAGTTCCTGATTGCTCGACCGTTGTACCGTAACGTTCCAGAAGGAGCAGAAGCAGATATCTCATTGCTCCCTGGTGGCGACGATCCACTCGTCACTGTTCTTGGTGCGGATGCCCCGATGGCTGAACTCGTCGCTGAAACCGTTGATTGACGAAGGTGATTGCTGATGGAGCCACTCGTTCGGTGGTTGTTGGGAGGATTTGTTGTATCCCTCCTGTTCATTGTCGTTGCTCGATGGTTTTGGAAACGATACGATCGGCCGAGTGAAGCAGCTTTGGAATGGCAAAGAGAACAAGAAGAGAAGCGCAAGGAGCGGAAGGTCTGGGAATCCGTTGAGATGCAAATGCGTCGAGAAGCTGAGGAGGCTGAACGTAAGGCAGCGTTTCAAATCAAACGCGAAATGGCTGCATCCTCAGGTACTGCACCTGATCCAAAGGTGGTTTCGAAGGCGTTCGCAGCACTCGGAGCACCTGTTCAACAATCTGCTTCTACGGAAAAGGACCTTGAGATGGAGTCCGACGATTCTGATGTTGAACACGTTCTCGAACCTGTAAAGGTCCGACAAGATGCCTGGGACGGGAACGATGGGCAGCCCGTTGAACTCGAAGAAATCCCTTATCCTGAAATTCCGGAAGCACCATCTCTTCCTGACCTAGAGGAATCAACCTCTGAGCAATTTCAATCGTGGTTAACAGAAGAAGAGTAGGTTTCATCATCTGCTAAAGGAAAACCACCATTCATTAGTGGCCTCAATGACCATAAAACATGAAATCTACTGATGAACAAGCGAGTGCTTGGACAGAAGCGTTCGAATCGGGCAAATTCGTGAGGAAATCAAGTGAATTTCGCGATTCCATTTCAAAGGGAGGAATGTTTGATGTTGAAAGTGGACGTTACCACCTGTACATCTCGCATGCCTGTCCATGGGCTCATCGAACGTTGATCGCACGAAACCTTCTCGGTTTGGAGCAACACATCGGTGTCGATGTTGTCGACTGGCGAATGAACCCAGATGGGTCTTGGTCGTTCAATCCCGATGAAGAAGGTGCGACAGCAGATACTGTGAATGGAGAATCAAGTTTGGAAGGCATCTACAACAGGGCTTTCGAAGGCTGGAACGAGAGTCGTAGTATCGGTACAGTTCCTGTTTTGTGGGACAAGAAGCATGCAACGATTGTCAACAATGAGAGTCGTGAAATCATCAGAATGCTCGATCAGTTTTCAAAGGAAGGATTCGGTAATGGGTCGACTCTTTGCCCACCAGAATTGGTGCAAGAGATTGACAACATGATCGACGCAAATTACGAATCGGTCAACAATGGTGTCTACAAATCTGGATTTGCTCGTACTCAAGAAGCGTATGATGAAGCTGTTACAGCCCTGTTTGAACGCCTCGATGAATTGGAGGCTCATCTCGAAGGAAGAGAGTGGCTTGTTGGCAATGACATGGGCCAATTGACAGAAGCTGACATCTGTCTGTTCACGACATTGGTTCGTTTCGATCTGGTCTACGTGGTTCATTTCAAGTGCAATCTTCGACGCATCATTGACTATCCAAATCTGCAGACGTTTGTTGAACGTGTTCTTGACCTTCCTGGAATCCGAGAGACCTGCCATTGGCACCACATAAAAGCGCATTATTTCTGGTCGCATCAAAACATCAACACCTTCCGAATCATCCCACTGGGTCCTCTTGAAGGGGCTCACACAAAGTGACGACGAATCAACGGTATACTCCTGAATGAAGCGAAGGGCATTAGAGGGGAAGGCGCTTCGAAGGTTCATGGTCCAACGTCCAAGAGGTACGCGTGACTTTGGTCCAACTGAAATGAAACGGCGACTTGCGTTTGAATCGCTTCTTGAGGAGCAGGCCCGTCGTCACGGCTTCTCTCGAGTTCAAACACCCATCTTCGAATCGCTCGACTTGTTTACTGCAAAGTCAGGACCTGGTGTTGTTTCCCAACTCTATGCGTTCCAAGACAAAGGAGAGCGTGATCTAACATTGCGTCCAGAATTGACGGCCCCGGTCATGCGCATGGTTGCTGAAGAACTTCGTAATGAAACCAAACCACTCCGCCTCTCCTACTACGGTCAGTGTTTCCGCTATGAGGAGTTCAAGAAGGGACGCTATCGAGAATTCTACCAGTATGGTGTTGAACTGATCGGTGCAACTGGTCCACTCGTCGAAGCAGAAGTCATAGCTCTCGCCATCAACATGTTGACAGA
>CEUV01063598.1_pt1 | contig 13587 bp, 11 predicted proteins | sample 356401 | NCBI WGS metagenome assembly CEUV01 (sample SAMEA2622710, study PRJEB7988) | marine metagenome | isolation source: saline water (ENVO:00002010), including
GTCGCACTTCACGAGTGGGTGGAAGGCATGCGACGGCAACGCGGCCTTGCCGACCAGCGAGGTGCTGGAGGTCGTGCAATGACGGCCCTGCTGGTCGTCCCCCTATCCTTTGGGCCAGCGGGGCTTCTTGCCTTGATGGTGGGATTCCGACGCGGTCTCGCGTGGCGGCAACCTGCGGTGCCGTTGTTCACGGGCGTGGCTGTTCCTGCCGCGTGGGCTTCGCTGGTGTATTGGCTCGGCCCCACGCTCGGCATCGCGCTTCCAGGCATCGTCCCGGCCGCGCTGCTGTTCGGAGCGATGGCGTTGGTGGCGGCCGCGTGGACGGTGCTCGCCGAGCAACCGCTGTGGTTGGCCGCATCGTTGCAGGGCGGGCACCTCCTGCTCATTCCCGCGGCTTGGAGCGGGTATGGCCTCACAGGGGCGGTGGTGGCCCTGCTCTTGCTCAGCGGCTGGTCGTGGATCATCGGCATCCTCGTGCTGCGCCGCTCGTGGCGCGTGATCGGTTTGGCGGATCTCTTGGCGGCATGGGTTGGATTCGGGATGGCCGTCATTGCAGGCGTGCCGGCCAACAGCGTGCTGGTGATGCTCGTCATCACCGTTGGGCTGCTTTCCGCAGTGACCTGGTTGACGCAACGTGACGCGGATGCGATTGCCGTTGACTGAGGGTTAAGGCGTCAACGCAGGGCGTAGCACACCGTCGAGCGCCGTCAGCAGGGCCTCCATCTGTGCCGCCGCGCGAGGGTGGTCTGCACGGGCACTGAGGCTGGTTTTGGCCTGCGTGCCGCTGTTGCGCACCCCGAGGCTGAAGCGTGTGCCGTCAATCGTCCCTTGCACCAGGAGCAGGTTCGGCTCTGCGTCCAAACCACCTGCGGTGATCTCAACCGCATGCGGCAGCGCAGCGTGAACCGTCGCAAGCACCGCATCTGCCAGAGGTCCATCTCCAGTCCAACGTGAACGGTCAGCAGGTGCGATCGACACGCGTTTCTTCCATCCGCCCGCTTGGCGCACCGCGCCACGCCGCCCAAGCCCAGCAAGGAGCACCGCGACGAGGCTGGCAGCGCCGTCTCCAACCAGGGACCAACCGCTCGGGCAACGCGAGGGAAGCACAAGGTGGCCGGAGTCTTCGACGCCAACCACACAAGGCGCTACGGCCTTGCTGGCGTCGGTCAAGGCCACTGAAAGCCAGCGGTCACCCACAGCCGTTTCCATCACGTGGCCGACATGGGGCATCGCTTGGGCGCTGCTGCTGAGGGCCAAATCCGATTCGATGGAAGCAGCCACGGTCCACGTTCGGTCTCGGGCGCCCGCCTCCAGCAAGCGCAAGGCCATGGCATCGCCGTCAACAACCGCAGGGCCGTCCGACTCGGCGACCAGCAACAAGCATCGGTCCCCGTCCCCGTCCAGAGCAGCGCCAAGCATCGTGCCTTCCGGTGCCCGTCGCACGTGACGCAACAGAAGGTGATCTTCCTCCGCCGCTTCCTCCCAGGTCCAGCGCTTGCCCGGAGCGAGCTCCCCCGCACCGCAATCCCGGTTCATGGCGGCGGCTGCGTGACTGACTTCCTCAACGTGGAGCCCCCGTGCCTCGAGCCACGCTGGGAACCACCTGATGGCCGAGCCTCGGCTGAGGTCCAGCAGCAGAGGCATCGCCGAGTCGTGGACCAACGCGCCGTCGGTGTCTGGAAACATGCCACTGAGGTCCTCCATTCTGGCGTGCAACCAATCCGCATGAGTCCCCTCGAATTCATCATCGCCGTGGTGTGCATCTGCCCCGTCGCCGATGAGGTGCAGCAAATCATGGTCCTCTTGGGCAAGGTCAAGCATCGTCCGCGTCAGCCGAACTTCAAGCTCAGGCGTCGATTTTCTCCCTGATGCGTCGAACACCTTCAGTCCTGAATCCTCGACAGGATTGTGGCTTGCGGTGATCATCACGCCCGCATTTGCCTTCGTCTCCAGCAGCACGTGATGCACGAGCGGCGTTGCGCAGGTGCCCAGAAGGGTGACGTTCCAGCCTGCGGCCTCAAAAGCGTCCTGAACGGCGTGGACCAAGGCTGGATTCCCGGGTCGGTCGTCCCAGCCGATCACCACCTTGGCGTCTTCTGCATCCAGCGTTCGAGCCAGCGCTTGCCCCGCCAACCAAGCCAGTGGGAGGGTCAGGCGTCTCTCGTCGATCAGGGCATCGATGGCCTGACGCGCCCCACACGGTCGGAGGTCCACCTCGCCGCGGATGCCGTCGGTGCCAAACACGTTCATGGGCCCCACCTCAACGATGCCGCTGCTGTTCCATGTGCACACCGGTCACGGTGGTGTTCGGGTCCACCGTAGACAACGGCCCAAGGACGCAACCCGGGTTGGTGACCACGTTGCAGCCAAGCTGAACGCCGTCGCCGAGGATGGCGCCAAACTTCCGCACGCCTGTGGCCACGCGTTCGTCGTCGATCCAGACGTGGACTTCACCACCGTCGTGGCGAAGGTTGGACAATTTTGCACCCGCACCGAGGTTGACGCCTGCGCCGAGGATGCTGTCGCCGACGTAGTTGAAATGCGGGGCTTTGGCGCCGGGCAGCAGGACGCTGTGTTTCACTTCCGTGCAGTGGCCAATGACGCTGTTTTGGCACGCCCAGGTCCACGGTCGCACGTATGCGGCGTGACGGACCACTGCGCCTGCTTCAATCAGGCAGGGACCGATCAGGTGGACGCCGTTCTCGATGACTGCGTTGCGATGAACGGCCACGCGCCCCTCTTCCTCGTCCACGGTGTAATGGCCGCCATGACCGTCGATCAGCCCGTCTGCCGTATCGATGGCCGTGAGCAGTTGGGCCCGAAGCCCGTCCGGAGATGCCGGGTCGAGCAGGGACCAGACCGGTCCTTCCGGGAACCGGGGCCCAAGGCCCTGCGTGTGGCTGGGAAACAGGTCCGCAGCCCTCGGAAGGCGTGGCGCCATGCACCGGTGAGAGGACCACGCCGCATCAAGGTGCCGTGTTCACGACGCGACCCTGTAGAGCCGCTTGCCGGTGGTCGCGTCCAGCGTGAACGCCACGGCCTCCTTCAGGTATCTGGGGATGAAGTACCCCACCTTGCGGGCGGTCAGTCCGTGGTTGCGCATGCGTCGGACGTTGGCAAGGTAATCCACGATGTCGGCTGCCGTGCAGTTGGGGTTGGTTTCCACATACGCGAGGATTTCATCCTTCAGACGTTCGAGTCGTGCGCTCTTCTGCGATCCCTTGCCGTGCATGAAGACATATCGACGTCTGAGCACTTCAATGTAGCGTGGGAGGTCCCAAGCCCTTACCTGTGGACGTCGAGCACGTCGTGCCAATCGCAGGCCGATCCGCGTCGGAAGACGTTCTCGTGAAATTCCCGCTGTGGGTAGTGCACACAACGCGCCAGCCGGCCGCGATGGTCGTAACAGCCACGGCGGACGTGCACAGGGACCATGACGGTGGAGAGGTCGACCTCCGGTCCGGTGAACGTTGGTGCAGGTCGCTCCACGCGTTCCTCGGCACCGTCCCACTGGATGTCGTCTCGTGTCGGATGATCCAAGGGTTGTGTCTCCACATGCATACGGCCTTCTGCCGGGCGGACCGGCTTCCAGACGCCGGGCCGGTCTTCGGCCAACCACATCGTCAGGCGCTTCATTTCTGGCCGTGTGAAGAGGCCGAGGTGGGCCACTTCCCACCACCCGCGCGACCGTGCTAACGTCACGTGATGCAGTCCGGGTTGAATGTGCCGCGCATCTTGACCGTCCGTCCACGTGCGGCACAGGTCAGAAAGGCGCACGCGGAGGATGGGCGCCGCCTCACACCGAAGCGCAGCCAGCCGGTAGGGGTTGGCCAATTCTCCAAGCAACAGCAGCGGCCATCGTTCCTCGAGCGATGCGGCGCCATGTGCCTTGAGCAGCTCGGGCAAGGCCGTGCTTTCAGCGTCCGTGTACGACGCGGCCCAGGCCCTCAGGCCGCTCAGATCCAACGTGGCTTCGTGCGGCGTGGCCGGGGGCGTCAGCACCCAGGTGGCCTCCGGCGTGTGCAACAGGTCGGTCTCAGGCAAAGCCACGGGGGACGATGCCGGACTGTAGGGCCAAAGCCGGGGGCTGCGACCGTCCATGTGGCGTGGACCGGCCGATTCCCCATCAATGCCCCGCTTAGGCGGAGAAGGTGTGAACCGATTGGCACGCGGGGCACGTCACCTTGATCGGACGCACGTTCGGGATGCCCAAGGCTGCGCCGCAGACCGGGCAACGGAACGCTTGGTTGACCTGCGCTCTCCGCGCTTTCGCCTCTGTGCTCGGGTCGTACCCGTAACGGTATTGGGAGAGGTCGAGGCTTTCCATGGCCGACGGCGGAGCTGGGACATCGGGGGCAGAGGCGAACGGCGGCTGCTCGGTTTGTGCCTCTGGTGCTGCGCCACCAAGATGGGCGTTGAGCGCCCGCTCCACCTCGGCAGGCGTCACGCCATAGGTTCGGGCGACGGCGTCCATGGCCAACATGCGGTCGTATCCCGACAGGGAAGCAAGCCGAACAAGGTCCTCTTGGCTGACCATGCCATGACCTGACCGGCACGTCGTTTCAGGCTTGCTCGGTTTCGCTCATGTCGGGCAGGCTTGGAGGGAAGGCCAAGGTGGTGGCCATGACCCCCACAAAAGCGCACAGCACAACCGCCCCGAAGGTCGCATGCACCGTCCAACCGAACGGCGCCATGTGCAGGTTCGTGCCTTCCCACCAGGTGCCGCGTGGACCGCTGATGAACAAGGCGACCTGCAACACCACGGCCTGCAGGGCCACGGATGTGGCGACAAAGGATGCACGCCACCCTTTCGTCCACATGAACCGAAGCGCTTCCACGAGGAGAGCCCATGCAATGCCCATCACCGCCACGTCGCGGTCGAATTCAGCGTAGACCCATGCCCCGAGGGCATGGAATCCGAGGAGGACGGCCAAAGCACCAGGCGCCGGCTCCCACCTGCGAAGGAACATCAGCAGGATGCCTGCCGTCAAGGCGGCCTGGAGCAAGAAGGACCTCATGCCGATGCCCAAGGCTTCGTTGTAGTCGTTGTTCCAACAGATGTCGTAGCCCTGCGTGTAGCAGTACTCGCCGATGCCGTCGATCCATGGATGGCTGTAGCGGACCATCAGCAGAACGACGCACCACGCGGCACCGAGGCCGAAAATGGGCAGCGCTTGCGAGCGAAGGCCGCTTTGTCCGCTTTGCGGGTCCGCCCACGCCGACCAAAACGGGCCGGTGACGGACAGGATAAGCCCCGCAAACAGGCCAATATGGGTCGGTGACAACAGGATGTCCAAGCTGCTCTCCACGCCCAGCGTTTCGTGCCAGATCATGTCACCAAAGCCTGAGATGAAGAAGACGATGATGCCCCACACGCCAGGGCGATGCTCGGGTGCGACGTCGCTGAGCACGCCAAAGGGGCGGCGCAGCATTTCTCCGACGCCCCCTTCGGGCATGACCGCGTAGAAGATGTAAGCGCCGTATGCCGTGGCTCCTGAATACCACACCGCGTGCCATTCGGTGAAGAAGGTGTCATCCACGCGGCCGCCGATGTGCGCAAAGGCATCGATGAGCAAGCCTCCGAGGCACCACAAGCCAAGCACGAGGATGATCCCGTCGTAGAACCGCTCGCCGGGCTTGGGCAAGGCCCCCCATCGCCGATGCAGGAGGAACATGAGGAGGCCAGCGGCCAAAAGAGAACCGAAGTAGATCTGTGGGAAGATGTTGTGCGCTTCTTCGTGCGTTCCTGCCATGGCGGCAATTGTGGCTTGTCGCGATATAAAGGGTCAAGTCACAGCGGTGAAACTCAGCGAGGGTTTGCCAGCCTACACCGATGGAGCCGATACCGTTCACACGCCGCGGTACGGAGTGTTGTACGGTTGCCGTTCCTTGAGGCTGCGGTTGACCACCATGGCGAACCACAGCACGACAATCCAGATCATGGGCATCGTCAACTCGCTGAGGATGCTTTGGACTTCGAACGTGAACTCCCCGGCGAGGACTTCGCTGGCGATGGTCAGGGACGAATCCACGAAGGAGTAGACGACGAGGCCGAAAATCGAGAGGATGATCATGCGTCCGGAGAAATTGCCTCGCTTGATGCGCAGCATCATGAATCCGGCCGTCGAGGTCAGGAAGGCCAGCACGATCCACGCCAGGGCGCTGTGCAGGGTTTCCAGCCACACGGACGCCGACGCGGCGGCCGTTTCGGTCAGCAACTCGTATTGTCGCCAACCCTCGGCCACCGCAAAGAGCGCGCTAAAGAGGGTGGCCGTCCAAAGCAGCGACGTGAACATCGCCGCGTCGGCGTTTTCACGCATCTCCTGCATCACGCGGTTGACGTTGTCGTCAATCCCTGCGCCTTTGGCGAAAATGTACAGTCCGGTGAGCAGCGGCAGGCCGCCCAGCACCACGCTGCCAATAGCGTCGGGCAACATCACGCCAAGGCCGAGGATGGCCAGGATCAGGCCCGCGGGGATCATGAAGCGGGAGCGCCACTTTGGATCTTCAAGCGCCTTGACGATGTAGTAGTAGGTGCCCTCAATGCCCTTGGACTGTTTGACGATGATCTTCTCGATGTGCTCGATCTTGACCCGGGACTGAATCAAGGGAAGCACGGCCTCGTCCTCGGCGCCGTCGGTCACGACGATGCAGCGGTCGGGTTGGAAGGCGTTGACCACCTCGTCAAGTTGGGCCGAGATGGCGCGGTCGGAGCGTTGCCCGACCTTTTCGTCACCCGTGAGGACCGCGACCTCGACTTCGTCCTCTGCGCCTTTCGATTCGAGGAGGCGGTCGTACTGCGCCAAGGCACCCAAAATAGCGTTCGTGTCGCTTTCTTCCGGGTCCGCCATCCCGAGTTTGAGGGCCGCGGTCAACACGTTCCTTCGGTTGACCACAGGACCGCGAATGGACGTCTTGTTGCCAAGGTCATCGTCGCGGTCAACGGTCAGCACGAGGATGCGGTCCATGGTCGGCTCTGATGCGACGAGAGCGTTCCCTCCCTTCAAGACCTGTGTCGAATCATGTCAGCAGGAACGGAACTTCGCTCCCTTGGCACCTTCCGGCGCATCAACCGTCGGTTGGCGGCGGAGCGTCGTGCTGCACGACAGCGGCTGCTTCCTCTTCCATGCGCTGCTTCCAGCGCTGCTTTGAGCGCACGTACTTCAGCGGATGCGTCAACCATTCGCGGTCGCACAAGCGGTCGTCGCCGGGCAGGACAGGGCAGTTGTGGTTGACCTTCAACTTCGCACACCCGGCCGGCGTGTAGCCCTGTTCGTAGACGTGACCGACCTGGTAGGTGGTGGTGGCTTCGCTGAAGTCTGGAGCGCCACGGAAGAAGTCCACCGTGGTGGTCTGAGGCAATTCCATGGTCGACCCCATGGAGGCGAGGAACACACGGCCGAAGTGGTTCACGTTCACTCCATTGGCCAAATCGGCCACGATGCGGCGCATGCAAGGTGGCCAATCTTCCTCGTCCACACCGGCCAGTGCGATGCTTTGTTGCACACGTGCTTCCATCAGGTTGCGGACGATGCCGATGGGCAGGGCGAGGCGTGACGCCAACTCATCGTTGACCTCGGCCACTTTTTCGAGGGCATCGGCTTCAATGCCCGCTTTGATGCGCTCCCTGAGCAGTCGAGCCACCTTGGCCGACGAGCTGTACTGGGCCTCGCTGTGAAGTCGGATGCTGCCTTCGGACAGCTCGGTGTTGGCCAAGCGCCAACGGTCACCGGTGATCTTCGGGCACACCTCGATGAAATCGGCCATGCCAACGGTCCATTCGAGGTGCGGCAAGGCCGTGCCTCGCTCACCGCGCCCGCTGGGACCGCGGTGCTCGCGCGAGTGGATGTCGGACATGTACGTCCTTGCGACCACAGGCAGGGCCCGCTCGTCGTTTCTCAGCAAGCGCTCGGCGCGCTGAGCTTCGGCCAGCGCCCATCGGGCGACAAGCCGCTCGTCGCGGGTGGCGCACACGACCAACCGAGCGTAGTAGAAGGAAAAGGCCTCGATGAGGCGTCCATTTTCACTGTGCAGGTCTCCACCGGACAGGCTGACGCCCTCCTCGGCCTCGACGGTCTCGATGAGACGGATCCTGGCCCGCGCTCGAGCCGGTTCCATGAAGCTCCCTTCCAGCAATTCATCGAGCGTGATGCGGTGTTCACCGGCCAAGGCCGAAATCCATGGCGAGGCCTGCGGCAGGAAGGGATAGCGTGCCAACGTCACCACGTCATCGACGGGTTCTGGCTCGCGTGGAACAGGCACGCAAAGGCACGGGTGGCCACCGCTTATCATCCTTCGACGCCAACCGCCCGCTTCAAGGACCGACGACGTTCGTGGACGTCCGTGTTCCCTCCCGCTGCACCGCCCCTGCTGGCCGTGCAGGACGAGGTTCGTGCGGCCTTCGGTTGGTCGGTGGAGGATGACCAAAACAGCGCGCTGGCGCTGCATGCACAGATGTCTGCGGTCGCCCCTTACGGCGTTGAGGGCTGGGCCGCTCAGGCCCGTGACGCGGCCCTGCGAGATCTGCTCGCACGCTGTCGCGCAGCATCCCGCGTGGTGGTGGTTGGCGCTGCAGCGACCGTCGAGGACGTGAATGCCGCGGCAGGGCCGGAGACCATCTTCGTCGCCGCAGACGGAGCGGCAGGCGCGGTACCGGATGTGTTCCCGCTGGTGGCCGTGGTCAGCGACCTTGACGGTGGCGTTCATCTCCACGATGCGGTGCAGCGCGGCGTGACGGTCGTGCTGCATGCGCATGGCGACAACCGTGAGGCGTGGAAGAACCACCTTGCAGCGTGGGCCAAAAAGAGCAACCCGCCGCGTCTCGTGCTGACCCATCAGGTGCCTGAAACCATCGAGGGCATGCACAATCCGGGTGGGTTCACCGACGGGGACCGTGCCGTCTGTTTGCTTCGATGGATGGGGGTGAGCGACGACCGCCTGACCTTCGTGGGGTTCGCCATGGACCGTGTTGGCGCGTGGTCCGGCACCACCGATCCTGCACGAAAATTGGAGAAATTGACGTGGATGGCCGAGGTTTTGCAACGTCTCGACTTGATGCAACACGCCTTGCCGATGGACGAGACCTCATAGCCAATGGATTCACGTTCGTTCGATATGGCCGAGACAGGACTCCTTCGCGGGGTGCTGATGTGGGCGGTCGCCATTGCCGTGGTCAACGTGGCGTGGGCGTTGGTGGTGGACGGTGAAGCCGTCCGGGAACTCAACGACGCCGACCACCCCTTCCAGGACAGCGTCCCCATTCCCGTTCAGGGCCTGCTTGGTGCCGAAGGCCCCCTTCCGGCCGTGTTTGAGGCCGAGTTCGAACACTTGGCCGACCCGACCGCTGAGGTCGGATGGTCCATCACCTCGGCTGACGGGGCCCTGATTGCGGGCTGGAACGGAACCGTGCAAGAGGGGGCCAGCGGTTGGGAAGGCACGCTTCCGCCCGGAGACTACGTCCTGACCAGCTCCGGTCCTGATCAGGTCGTGGCGTACATGACCCTCACGCTGGAGCCGCTTGGCCCCATGCGGGTGGAGGGCCACCTCTTCGCCACCTTGGGCCTCATCGTCATCGCTTTCGCCGACCGAGGCATCCGACGCTGGTTGGATTCCCGAGAATCCAAGGGTGTTGGGGAATCCATCCCCATCGGGTTTCGTGGCGTGCGGCCGCTGGTTGACGAAGATCCGGTTCACGTCGACGGGCAGTGGAGCCCTCCTGTTCGCGGATGATCACAAGAAATCAGCCAAGGACATCTGGCGCGCCCGATCGTTGTTGAACAGGCTGTCCACAGAGGAGGCCAGCCATTCGACGTTCTGTCGGGTGTAGGTGTCCACGCCGTACGTTTCCATCACGTGCCGTGTGACTTCGATGTACTTCCGCACGGCACCTTCGGAGACCGTGAGGGCAAGGTTACCGCCGCACTGGTCACCTTCGGAGCGGGACACGCCGTGTGCAGCGAGTCCACGGCCGCCGACCTTGGTCAGCTGGATGCATTTTCCCGCCAGTGGCATACGACGGTAGGAATGGCCGCACTTCACGCACCTCACCTTTTGGCGTGCGTAGGCGTTGAGGTTGCCACGCAAATCCGGCAAAAAGTGCGAGCGAATCACGCTGCTGGCCACCAACCGAATGTCCACGCCACGTAACCTGTGCCCCAAATCCAGCTGTCCGTTCATCTTGTCGATCATCGTCTCGAGGGTCTTGTACGCTGAAAGCGCAGGCCCACGGTCCATGGCCTCGCAATCGTGCGTGTAGCCGTATCCGCGAACGGCCGCCACCGTGCCAAGTCGGCGTTCAGCGATGTCCATCATCTCGATGACGGTCTTTGGGTGGGGCTGTTGCTGCGTGGCTTCGTAGAAGGCCGCTTCGTAGTACCATGCGCAATCCACGTTCAGGGCTTCCTTGTCCACTTCCGTCGGATTCAGACGAGTGGTGAGCACCAGGGGAGCGTCCATCTGGCCGCCACGGTTGGCGGGCAGGATGTCGCGGCTAAAGTTGAGCAAACCGTCCATGAGGAGCATGATGGCGTCCTCGTCGCCGTCGCAGTTGCGACGCTTGGCGGCATGGAACAAGGGGTGAGCGTAGCCACCAGAACAGTCCGCCCAGCCGATGATGCGCGACAACACCCCACCAGAGGTGTGGGGCGCAAGGGCACAAATGAGGTGGCCGACCAAGTCTTCTGGCGTGCGGACGTTGTAGAAAGCCGGCATGTCGTAGAATCGGACCAGCAGGTCATCGATGAAAGCCGCCGTGCGGAGGAAGAATTCCTTGGCGTTGGCGGCGACGATGAAATCCTGTGGGAACATTTCCAGCACCTGGTCGTCACGTTCGAGCGGCGCGCCCATGTGATCGTGGGTGTACCCAAGGTCCAGCAAAGCGGGAACACTGGTGCCGATTTCCCCAGGACGGAAGTGGGTGACGGGCACGTCGCTCATGTCGTAGCGAACCGTTCCGTCACGGAAGACAGGGAGGGTGTGGTGAGCGCGCAGGATGCCCTTTTCGATCGGCTCGGGCGTCTGGTTCCTGCTGTTCAGGGTCTTGACGCACTTGACCTGCTTCGGCAGCCGATCAAGGCCCAAACGGATGCGCGCGTCCTCAAGCAGGGTGTCGAGTTCAATGGTCTGAAGTTCACCCCTCCGACGCGCGTCTGCACGCGCGTTGCCGGCCATCTCGGTGGGTCCACCACAGGTTTCTCCGGCCCTGGGCCGGCCCATGTCGTCCACCCTTCGGTGGTGGCAGTTCAGGTGCGGGCTCTCTTTCCCGCACACCGTGCAGATGCGCCGTCCGACCTGCACGCGGATGCTGCGCTTTTCCTCCGCGTTGGCCAGCAGCCGCTGAGCCCCGCCGTTCAGGTCGATGGGGAACAGGGCGTGGGACATCGGACTCATCACCCGCGCAGCGGCTTTCTCAGGACGGCCCATGCGGCAACCCACACGGACCGGAGCGCTGTGTTCCCACCGCAAGCGGGACATTCGACGCACGAGGGGGAGCAATCCGTCCACGGCCTGATCGTCCTCCAAGGACTGCGCGGCGTGGTAGGCCTTCGGGTCCGCAGGACCCGGGTCCGGCACTTCAGCCGCAGCTTGACGCCCGACGTCGTCGGTTTCGGCAATGCCCAGGCCCCGCTGACGGGCGTCGGTTTCCGCAGCAATGCGCACCGTCGCCCGCTCCTGATCGAGGGCGCGGTAGCGCGCTCGCTCCTCTTCGAGCAGGGCTGCGGCGTTGCGTAAGTCGGCGATGTGCCGCTCTACGGCCGTGGCCATGTCCTCGACGGCGAGCGGCTGTGCACCTTCGCTGGCGAAGCCAAAGCCTTCCAACATCGCTTCCCAACCGCCGGTGAGGAGCAGGTCCTCGCCGTCGTGCCGATGCTGCACACCGAGCAGGAGGGCTGCGCCCTTGGCCAGACCGTGCTGGAGGAAGGTCCACCATTCCGGCGTCCCTCCTGCAAAGATGCCCTCCTCCGGGCGGACCGATGGCCCTGGGACGTCCCGCGAGCCTGCTTCAGGTTCGACCTCAGGCCGCAACTCGTCCATTACGTCGGCCGACCAGTTGGACACGCCACCCGCAATCCGCAGCACGCGCTGACCGTCTCCGTCTTCGATGGAGGCCCCAGACAAGAGGTCGAGCCATGCCGGCATCCATTCGATGGGCAGGTCGAGGAACCACGGGTTGTTGGGCGGCGCCATGGAGGTGCCGAACCGCAGGGCGACGCCCTTCGCTTGAGCCCACGTCAGCGTTTGGCGACGCAGCCACGGATGCCATGCGTTGCGGGCCAGCGCCCGGGCCGCATCGTCGTCGCCCAGCGCGCGGCCGGGCACATTGTCCGGCATGTCCGAGCGGGAACATTCCAACAAGGCCGCAAGGTCTGCGATGTCGTCCTCTGTGGCCAGCGCGTTGAGCATGTCGGAGGCCCACCAGTCGGTGGTGTAGCCGGCAGGCACCAGCGACTTGTTGTTCTCCATGAATTCGCCGTACCCCAACACCAACTCGCCGTTGTCCCAGACCGAGGCCACATCCTCGCGCAAAGCAAGGTAGGCGTTCAGATCGTCAATGCGGCGGAAGGAACCGTTGCGCAGGATGACCCAGGGTCCTTCGCTTTCGTCGCATGGCGTGATGGCGCAGGCTTTGCCAGGGCGCTCGATTTTCATCTGCGTCCCGACGGTGATGAAGTCGTCCATGGCGGCCATGCAGGCGGGGTTGGCGCTGGCCGCGGCCAAGCCTGAAGGACGAGCGCGGCCGTACCTCAAGCGAAATCCGCCGGCCTCCAAAGGCGCGCCAAAGACCGGCCGACCGGCGATGATGTCGTTCATGAATTTGGAAATGGGAGCGACCTGACGGGACGTGAACCCCTTCCCGCCCCCTTCTTCCTTCTCCTTTCCTTTGGCGGCGAACTTGGAAATGAAATCCCAGCCGGGCACCTTGAGGCGCTCGGTGTGCTTCTGAATCTTCGGCGCCTTCAGGCACATGCCTTCACCGATGACCAGCAACACGCCGCCCCGAATGCGGGTGTCGTCCACGTTGCGCACGCGTCCGTAGCCGGCGCACTCGATACGTTCGGTGGACTCACCGTTGATCATGATGGGGCAGGCCCGCACGATCTCTTCGATTTCAGCGGGGGAAGGGCGGTACTGGAGGTTGCCGCGGAAAAGTCCGAACTCCTCCTTGACGCGCTCCACTTCGGGGTCGGTCGGCTTGTAGGGGTCGATGCCCAATTCCCGCCGGATCATGTCCGCGATGAGCACGGCCAGGGCTTGCGCGGTTCCACCCGCTGCGCGGATGGGGCCGGCAAAGTAGACGGAGACAAAAGACGAGCCGTCGACGTTGCTCAGCAAACGGACCTCAGAGATGCCTTCGAGCGGGGCGACCAACACGGCTTCGGTGAGGACCGCCAAGCCGACGCGGAGGCCCACGTCAATGCTCTTGACCATGTCGTACCCGTTGTCACGGAAGGCCGCAGCGACCTTTTGGGCCATCAAAATGGACGTCGTTTCACGGTCGTGTTCCGCCAGCATCGCACGGATGTCGTCGGCCACCGGGTGGCCGTCAAGGTGCTCGACGAGCAGCTTCTCGGTTCGGCTGGCCAGGTC
>CEUV01147567.1_pt1 | contig 13583 bp, 11 predicted proteins | sample 356401 | NCBI WGS metagenome assembly CEUV01 (sample SAMEA2622710, study PRJEB7988) | marine metagenome | isolation source: saline water (ENVO:00002010), including
GCTTCCAAATCTTTTCCTAAACTCTTGAAGTGAGCGATTCGACCGTCTAACTCTGTTTCAATAGATTCTAACGCTCTCTCAAAACGCTCCGGGCTGGTCATGAAGAATTCTTTAGGATGAATCCAAGCTTCATCCAGCGTGTCTAATACTTCCCATGACACTGGGTCGCAAACCTGTACTTTTGTGACGCCATCAAAGTCAAACTGAATGCGCAATGGGTCATCACGTGATGGCATCCACACATCGAGAACTTCTCCCCGCAATCGGCAATTGCCTCTGGCTAGGTCAGTATTGGTTCTCGTATATTGTAGTCCAATCAGTTCACGGAGTAAATCGGCGGGCTCGATTTGTTGTCCAACATAACATCTGACGTGTGATTCTAAGAAGGTCTCAGGCGGGTTGAGACCGTAGATGCACGATACAGATGAAACAATCACGCAATCAGGTCTAGTTACCAGAGAGGCGACTGCTGCAAATCTTTCCTGCTCAATACGTTCATTAATCGACAATTCCTTATCGATGTATAAATCTCGTTTTGGTAAGTAGGCTTCTGGCTGATAGTAGTCATAATGAGATACAAAATAATCGACGGCGTTTTCCGGAAAATATCCCGCCATTTCCTGGTATAATTGCCGTGCTAAGGTCTTGTTGTGACTCATTATCAGAGTTGGCAGGTTTAATTTTTCAATCACTTTTGCCATAGCAAATGTCTTACCGCTCCCAGTAACGCCGAGTAAGACACACCTTTCTTGTGAATTTTCCAATTGAAAAATCAAATTTTCAATTGCTTTAGGTTGGTCACCAGATGGTTCAAATTCCGAATGTAAAATAAATCGTTTCTTGTCTGGATGGAGATGTTCAAGAGCTGCACCTTCTAAGGCTCTAGATAGGTCGAATGGATCTTTTGCCGATAAATCCGCATCAGCCACAGATAAATTTGCGACGGATTCAAATTCTCCCTCATCATCCCATTCACTAGACATTGTCTGCCTCCTAGCAACGCATCTAAATGATGCACAGTTTTCAATTGTGGTATTATCTAAGGCAGGTATAATCCACCATTAACATGGATAATGCTACCGGTAATGTAAGAAGAATCTTGGCTTACCAAAAATGAGATCGTGCTTGCCATATCTTCTGGAGTTCCAACTCTTTTTAGGGGTACTTCGTGTTCACGTTGTGCTCTTTTCTCTGTAGAATCACCGGCTAATATTGCCGTGTCAACATACCCCGGTGCGAGAATGTTTACTCGTTTACCTTCAGGTCCTACTTGCTGAGCAAGCGAGCGTGCCCATACCGCCAATGCTGCTTTGGATGCTGAATAATCTGCGCCGTGGGGTGAGCCTCGAGTGCCTAGTTGGGAACCTACAACAACCATTCTCGCGTCGTTACTGAGGTGTGGTTGGATGGCTTTCCATACTGCGACTGAACCTTCAAAGTTAACCGCCATTGTTTCCCTTAAGGTCTTGATAGTCAATTGGTCGGCTGCAACTCTATTATATGCGCCATGATTTAGCACTAATACGTCAATTTTCCTTTCCATCCAAGGATGTATGCTCAATAATCCAACTTCGCCTTCATCTGCACAATTTACCTTGACTGCAAGTGCGTCTCCACCACTAGCTCGGATTTCATCGACCAACATTTCAGCAGGTTTTGAAGAGGTATTGTAAGTCAATAGAATGTCATAACCGTCTTTTGATAATCTCAAGCAGGTGGCAGCGCCAATTCCCTGACCTCCACCAGTAACCAGCGCTATTGGGCGGCTCATAGCCCCGCTAAATGGTTCTAAGCAATAACTCAACCGAATCATTCGACGAACTGAGCGAGTTGTGGAGGTTGCCACCCTTCTGGCTTGAGTACCTTACCATCGTCTCGACGTATCACTTTACCATCGACTAATTTGGCCATGTTCGAGCGATGTACTTCATTGAAAGCATCATCATAGATATCCTGCATTCCGTGGTTGATAATCGTGCCAGCTAGAATGTAGCCAATATCTGCCAATGCATCGAGAACTTCGACCAAATCACCACTCCTTGCTGCTTCAGCGTATTCTTGGACTTCTTCAGTTAGGAGTTTAATTCGCAGTTCAATTAGTTCATCGGGGCCCAGTCCAGGCGTTTCCAATTTTGGAATTTCAAAGGCTTCATTAAATTCTAATAGTGATGCAACGATTGGGTTCATAATTCGATTTAACCCAATGCAGCCTTTCAACATTTCATTGGGTACCGTTAGATTATTCTTCTTCGACATCATTTGCCATCATCATAGCAACAGGGCGTGTACGTTCATTTTCATCTAAAATTAAGCGAGCGATTATGATGATTGGCGCACCAATTATCGCTCCCGCTATACCCCATACTTGAGAGAACAACATGACCGTAAGAAGCAATACGAACGGAGAAATACCAATTTTTGCCCCTGACAAATTTGGTTCAACAAATGACCCAAATACCTGCTGATTACCTATGAGCATGGCCAACATCAGTACTGCTGTTAGTGGTTCAAGCATAATAAAACCAATCAGCACTGGCGGAATTGTGGCAAACAGAGCGCCAAGAATAGGAATAAAATCGAGTAAAAAGCACAAAATTCCAAAGAGGAACCAGCCGGGCAAATCAAAGCCTATGGGCGAGATAATAATGGTCATTACCAGTGCTTGACCAGCACTGCATGTCACTTTTGATACCACATATGCAGTGATTGATTCTGTCGATTCACTGACTATTTTCTTAGCCCTATCATACGAATTTGGGAATGCCGCACCAAATCTTTGAGCTATGGTATGTTCCTCTAAGACGATGAATAATAGGAATATTAGGACTGTTATCATAGTTGTAAAAAAGCCCCCCAAGGAACCAAGAATCGCTAAAACAAACGCTTCGATATTACTGGGCGAAGCAACCTCAGTAACCAAATCTGCGTCAGAGAAAATCGCTTCAAGGCCGTATAGATCTGCATCGGCATACCTAGTACGTTTTTCCTCAAAAGCGGCGGTTATTTCTGGAACCTCATCGATAAATTGAGATAGATTATCATACAAAAAGATGGAAATGAAGTATATCGAGATAATAAATGTTAAAATCACACTACCATACGATATAAATCGATTTTCGACCTTCTTGTGAATATACTGTTCTGGTGGCTTTATCATAAAATACAACAATACAGCGATTGCTAAAGGCATCAGGATTGATTTTAGATGAATTAATGCCAAATAGACCACTAAGCCGACGATAGCCACGCTCGCAGCAGTGGTTCTTTTGGAATCTATACCAACTCTAGATAATTCTTCCATAGCCGGCTGTCATGCTGTTGATAATCTAAGGTTTACCATGAAATTTATCTCAACCGGCTAATTTGAAGCCCTTGAGCTAAGTTACCAGTAATGCTACAAGACATTCTTGACAAGTTCATCCAAGTCTTGGGTTCTGCCGCAGTAATGACAGCGAAGTTCCAGTGGGAATCTTGAGACGACCTTTAATCGGTGTGGCAGTGGTTCCCTTGGGTTAGAAGTGATACAGTTAGACATAGTACATCTGACTACGTTAACAACTTCATCTCCAAGATTGATTATCATCTTTTCAGCAACAGTATACGCTCTAATTATCGCAACGTGAGCGTCAGGAGCAACTAAAGCAAGGCGATCTAACTCAGCCTGAGTTAGTTCTCTGTCCTCAACTTTTATGATATCTTTAGAGCCCATTTTCTTGGATGGCACATTCATTACCAGGGACACCGGTACCGATGTCTTATCGTCAATTCCAAGCATGTCCAGCACTGTCAGAGCATGCCCTTGAGGGATGTGATCGATTACGGTTCCGTTGCGAATTGCTGTTACTCTTCTCATACTATGTTCATTTGACATTACAATGCACCTCCTGCTTTCTTAACATCACTAGGCACACTTACTCCGAGCAGTTTGCAGAGCAGGGCCATTCTTGCAACTACGCCATTGAATGCTTGCTCGAAGTATCTGGCGTGTCTAGTACCATCGACAGAGGGGTGAATCTCGTCAACTCTTGGTAGCGGATGCATAATGATCATTCCTGCTTTAACATCAGCTAAATCATTAGCATGTAATTTGTAAGCACCAGCAACTTTAGCGTATTCATCTTCATCAGAAAACCGCTCTTTTTGGATTCTCGTCATATATATCACATCAGCGTCATTCATCATTGAATAAAGGTCCTCAGTCTCGGTAATCGTTGCGCCCTCTGCTTGTAAATCAGAGACTATTTCGGCCGGCATTTTGAGCAATTCTGGACTAGCAAAAACCAGTTCACAACCAAATCTGGTCAATGCATGCGATAGTGAATGAACAGTCCTTCCATACCTCAAATCTCCAGCTAAAACTACTTTCAAACCATCCAATTTTCCGTGAGCCTGTCTAATGGTAAATAAATCAAGCATGGTTTGTGTTGGATGATGTCCAGCACCGTCACCACCGTTCAGAATAGGTACCTGTGCAGAGTCTTGAGCATATTGAGCAGCGCCTTGTCGCGGGTGACGCATAGCAATGATGTCTGTGTAACCGTCTACCATTTGTATGGTATCGAACAAGGTCTCGCCTTTGACTACTGAAGAGGTTTTGACATCACCGAGATTGACTACATCGCCACCGAGACGCTTCATTGCGGTCTCGAACGACATCCTCGTTCTAGTGCTTGGTTCAAAGAATAAGTTGCCAAGTATTCGACCTTGAAGCAGTGGCAGGTACAACTCTCCTTTTGCCACGGGTAGAAGCCTTTCAGCGTCGTCTAATATCTCAAGTATCTCTTCATTTGTCAAATCATCCATGGTAATTAGCCCACTCACGGTAGTCCCTCCCTTCATAACGGTAGTAACAATCTCATGAACATTGTCTTTCAAATCGGAGAACAAAAGGTCCTTGACTAAAAAGAGGGGATACTATATGTCCAAGCCCCATAGTCGGCTATCATGGATGCGTGGTCTGATGTCGAAAGCGCTATCCAAGCAGCAATTAAACAACGTCAAGACAGATTAGAAAGGCTTGTTGCAGCATCTTCAGTACTAATTTTGCTTGGTGCCATTTGGCTAGTTTGGCCAACCCTAAGTGCAGCAGCTAGAGGCCAAGGCGGTTTGCTGAATGGTTTAGGAATGCCCATATTGGTCCTTATTTGGGGCCTTCTTGTCCAAGATATTGGTCTAACAAGCCCCAGCACGCGAACAAGGGTTGGAGCATCAGCAACCATCGCATGGCCTGTATTGTTGATGATTGCGACAAAGGAGATTACCAGCTATACCAGTTTAGCGATAATTGGGCCGTTATTTGTTGCCATAGCGGCTGGTGCATGCTTCGTACATTCGAAAAATGTACTAAAAGGTGGTTTAGATGTTCAAAGATTCCGCTCATTGATGACTGGTGTCGGATTTATCGCAGCATTTTCTATTTTCGTCGGCGACATTCCTGAACCATCCACTGCAACATGGTTCGCCAACATTACCGTATTACTCACGGCTGCGATTATCACCGTATATATCTGGATTTCAGGAGACGAACAAAAATCACTGAGGAAAGAGTTTCGTAAGCGACTGGATGTCCTAGAATCAAGAATCTTGGTCCTAAAAACCAAGAACGCTGCAGTTGACCAAGCTTCTAGTTTGGTGATGACGGCAAGAGAGGAAGGCCACGTCGACCCAGAATTAGGAATGAAGTTGCTCGATGATGCTGAGGAAGATATCGAAAGATCACTATCGCTTGCCGGAGACGTGAAAATTGTGCGAGAGGATGCAAGAAAATCTGTGGAAGAAGCCGAGGATATTGCTCCATCAGCCAAAAAAGCAAGAAAATCATTTGATATGGGCGTGAGAGAAATAGAGTTAGGTTCATTACGCGAAGGTGAAATGTTATTCAGACAAGCGAAAAAACGTTCTATGGAAGTTATCGAGTGGTGGAGAAGGGCCGAAGACGCCATCGCTGAAGCAAGTCGATTACTCGATGGTAAAAGTGGCGAAAATGTCAATCACCTACACGAAATGTTATCAGATGCGAAGAAGAAACTTGCCAGCGAATCGCCAAAAAAAGCCTTCGAGTATGCTTTTACTATACCTGCGCAGTTATCAGCCGGCGATGATGCTTTGGGTAGGGCTGCTGAAGCGATTAAAGAAGCAGAGCGGCAATTGAAACAGAGTGATGGTTTAGACACTAGCGAATTACTCGAGCGACTAAACAATGCAAGCGAGGCTTTAGAGGCTGGAAATGCCAGTCAGGCTGTGGGTTTAGCCGATGGTGTAGTTCGTAGCATAAAGGCTGAACGAGAAGCGATGGACGATACGAGAAGAGCATTAAGACAGAAAAAGAAACTGATTAAACAATTTGATAGTCGTAAAGACAGTGAAGAATGGCATGCTAAACTAGCAGAGATTATCGAAGCGGCGGATAGTAAACAATGGACTCATGCAGCAACCCTGCTCGATAGAATGACTGCTGAACTCGATAAATCTGGGAAAGAAGTTGATGAGGCAAGGGAGTTACTCGACTTCGTGATGGATGAATGGAAAATCTTGCGTAATCAGTTAGAGGCTGCTATGGTAAAAGCAACAGACGGGCAACGATTAGAATGTGAGGCATGTGTTGCACAAGCTGGAGATGCCTTAGCCTTGGGTGATGTCGAACAGTGTCTGGAGAACCTATCTACTGCAGATGATTTAATGGAAAAACTAAGACGAAGAATATGATTATTCGGTCATCTCAACCAAGACATCGCCTTGTTGGACTTGATCACCGGGCGAGAAATTTACTGTGGATATGACCCCATCATCAGGAGCAACAATTCTGTGTTCCATCTTCATGGCTTCCATGATAAGTAGCAGTTGACCTGCTTCAACAGATTCTCCGTTAGCAACTTTTACTTCGAGTATTTTTCCAGGCATTGGAGCAGTCATGCCAGCATCCGAATCATTGTCAATCGAACCTGCCTCTGTCTTTTCTATGCAAAATATGTGCCCTTCAAAATGAACCCACCAAGTATCACCGACTTTAGCAGAATGAGCAAAACTAGTTCTTCCATCTGGCTGCTTTACCATAATTCTACCATTATCGGATATTATTGCGACATGATTGCCTAGAATCCATTCTTGACCGTCCTTAGCAACAGTCACTTCAACCATTTCACCGTCAACTTTGAACTCGTGTTGCATTAAGGATACCTCCTGTTCAAAGTTGAAAACGGACTGACTGGACCTTCACTTACACTTACATCTTGAGTTTGAACTCTGTGCAGACCAGCACTTTCGCTTACTGCAGCGACCATCAGTGCAGCATCAAGAGATGATTGTGAATGATTTGGTTGCCAGCCATCAGGCCAAACTCGGTCGATTAACATCGTATCAGTTCTGCCAGATATTACGTCTCGATTATCACACAGTTCACGTAAAAATCTAATGTTTGTCGTTGTGCCTAGGACTACAAATTCATCTAAAGCGCGACGCATTCTTTGCAAAGCCTCTGGTCTTGACGGTGCCCAAACGATTAATTTGGCTAACATAGGGTCATAATTTGGAGTGACTAAATCACCCTCTCTTACCCCTGTATCCAATCTAATTCCCGGACCAGTAGGCGCTCTAAACATGGCTAATGGGCCAATGGCTGGTAGGAAATTATTACTTGCATCTTCGGCGTAAAGGCGAACTTCGATCGCATGACCCCGTATCATAAGTTCACCACAACTCATTGGCTCACCAGCAGCGATACGCAATTGTTCTCTTACTAGGTCCACACCCGTAACCATCTCAGTCACCGGATGCTCAACCTGAATTCTGGTATTCATTTCGAGGAAGAAGAACTCACCATTTGATGCCAAGAGAAATTCTACGGTGCCCGCACCGACATAGTCCACCGCTTGGGCTGCCATAACCGCTGCTTCACCCATCCTAGACCGCAGACCTTCAGTCATAACCGGACAAGGTGATTCCTCGAACACTTTTTGATGACGTCTTTGTACACTACATTCGCGCTCTCCAAGGTGAATGGTTTTGCCATGTTTATCAGCTAATACCTGAATCTCAACGTGCTTAGAACCTGTCAATAGGCGTTCGACATATACTCGCCCATCACCGAATGCGGCTATTGCTTCCCTGCGAGCACCTTTAATCGCTTCCTCGAGGTTTGTTGGGTCTTCGACTTTTCGCATTCCTTTACCGCCGCCTCCTGATGATGCTTTGAGTAGTAGCGGATAGCCAACCCTTTCACTTGCATCGATAATATCTGAAATCATGGTTGCTTCATCTTCGGACTCAATCTCTTCACCAGGAATCACAGGTACTCCTGCTGCTTTCATAGTCATCCTTGCCGTCATTTTGTCGCCCATCATTTCTATCGCCTTGGGCGAGGGCCCAATCCAACTAATCCCTGCATCGATAACCGCTTGAGCAAAATCAGCACGCTCAGATAGAAAACCAAATCCGGGATGGATGGCATCTGCTCCATATTCGGCAGCAATGCTCAGAATCTGTGCTTGATTGAGGTATGTTTCAGCGATAGAATCACCAACAAGAGGCACCGCTATAGTTGCTAATTCAGTGAACATAGAACCGGCGTCATTATCTGCAAAAATAGCAATGGATTCTAATCCTGCCTCACTACATGCTCTAAGTATTCGACAGGCTATTTCACCGCGATTGGCAACTAGCACTGTCTTAATCATCAGATCACCTATTCAAGATTTCCAATCAGCATCGCGCTTTTCTAAAAATGAGGACAGACCCTCCTGTCCTTCTTTGGAACCTCGCATTCTGCTGGTAAAGTCTAGGGTATATCGGCGCAGTTCTTCGTCGCTACCAGTCCATCGATCAAACCCGAGAGTCAATTCTTTTGCCAACGTAACTGCACATGGGCCACTGGTCATAACCTCATCAATCAATTTAGCAACTGCTTCATCGCTTGCTGCTTTGGAGTCAGTTACCTGTTCAATAAATCCTGTGCGCAGTGCTTCCGCTGCATCAATTCTGCTGGCTTGCATTGCCAATCGTCGGAAACAAGCTGAACCCAAGCGACGATAGACATAGGGGCCGATTACCGCTGGTAAGATGCCTAACTTTCCTTCCGAAAGGGCTATTTTCACATTATCTGTTGCTATTACATGGTCTAAGCAAGCAACTAGTCCTGCTCCACCACCTAAGGCGACACCGGTAATCGAACCGATTGTAAAACATGGATGTGCCCACAATCCGTTGAATAACCGGTCTAAACGTTCAGAATCTCTGCGGTTTTCTTCGGGAGAATTAGCCCCTGCATCGCGCATCATATTGATATCTGCTCCGGCGCAAAAATGCTTTCCTGTGCCGCTTACGACAATTATCCTGAGGTATGGGTCTCCCGACTCATCAAATAACTCACCGGTTGTTCCAACACTGCGTTCTGCTGTCCAATCAAATAATTCACAAAGTTCGGTAATCATCTGTACATTCATTGCGTTGTATTTGTCCTCCCTATCAAGCGTCAAATAACAAACTGCGCCTTCGATTTTGACAGAAACGAGTTCAGTAACGGGTAAATCATCCATTTTTTCCATAAATAAAACTCCAATTGCAAATTTAATTTTTCAATTGCGAAATCACATCCTAAATACGCCAAATCGGTCTTCTGGCAATGGTGCGTTACGCGCGGCAGCCAAACATAACCCTAGAACATCACGAGTGTCCCTTGGATCGATTATTCCATCATCCCACAATCGAGCAGTTGAATAGTATGGACTACCTTCAGTCTCGTATTTGTCAAGGATTGGTTGTCTGAACTGCTCTAATTCACTACCGGCCATTGGCGGCATGCCTTCTCTTGCCCGTTGATCTTGTTTTACCGTGGTTAGAACATCTGCGGCTTGAGGACCCCCCATTACTGAAATACGACTATTTGGCCACATGAACAAGAATCTTGGGTCGTATGCTCTACCACACATTCCATAATTTCCAGCACCGTGAGAACCGCCGATAATAACGGTGAATTTTGGAACGTTAACGCAAGATACTGCGGTAACTAATTTAGCACCATCTTTAGCTATACCTCCAGCTTCGTATGCTTTACCAACCATGAATCCGGTAATGTTCTGCAGGAACACTAACGGTATTCCACGTTGTCCACATAGTTCAACGAAATGAGCCCCTTTCATCGACGATTCTGAGAATAATATGCCATTGTTTGCCACGATTCCCACCTTGTGCCCGTGGATATGAGCAAATCCGCAAACTAAGGTTGTACCATATCTTGATTTGAATTCATGAAATCTTGAACCATCGACAATTCTAGCGATGATTTCCTTAATGTCAACCGGTGTTCGGTTATCGACTGGAATTAGACCAAGCAAGTCCTCAATGTCGTGGGCAGGCTCTTCTGGAGTGTCTCCTGCAGCGGGCGCCAACTCTCTGGGGCCTAAGTTTTCGACCACATTTCTTACCAACCTTAGCGCTTCAACTTCGTCTTCTGCATAATGGTCTGCAACGCCGGACTGGGCGGTGTGAACATCTGCACCACCCAATTCCTCAGCGGTAACTTCCTCGCCAGTTGCCGCCTTAACCAATGGAGGCCCTGCAAGAAATATGGTGCCGTTCCCTTTGACAATGATTGACTCATCAGACATAGCAGGCACGTATGCGCCACCAGCCGTACATGAGCCCAAAACTGCGGCAATTTGCGCAATACCGTCCCCAGACATCCTCGCTTGATTTCGGAAAATCCTACCAAAATGAGTTATGTCAGGGAATACCTCATCCTGCATCGGTAAAAAAGCACCACCAGAATCCACAAGATAGATGCAGGGAAGATGATTTTCATGAGCTACGGTTTGAGCCCGTATGTGTTTCTTAACCGTCATTGGATAATATGAGCCACCCTTGACCGTTGCATCATTAGCAACAAACAGACATTCTCTACCATGCACTAAGCCAACCCCAGTAACTATGCCAGCACTGTGAGCCCTGCCATCATATAGGCCATAGGCTGCAAGTGGCGATAATTCAAGGAAAGCAGTCCCCGGGTCGATAATTCGCTCAATTCTTTCTCGAGGCAATAATTTGTCTCGCCCTCGGTGTCTTTCAACATATTTTCCGCCGCCACCATTGGAGGCGATATCTAAGCGCTCTCTCAACGTCGAAATTAATTCCGAGTTGTGTTCTTTCCGCTTTTGATACTCTGAATCTGCTCGATTCACCCGTGTCGGCAATCTGTCCATAGTACCCCTCGTAACAAGGCAAGAGGACTCGACATTTAACGATTCAAGTCCCACCGTCACACATCGAGAGTCAGACGGCCAATATCGCGCAACCCCGGAGCCAATCCAACTATCAATACGGCCAATACAATCAGCATGCGCATGTGTATTTGACGTCGTTCAACTCGCATTTCAACGAATAACCAGACTATTGCTGCGACGAGACAGGCTTTGACGATAGCGAATAGCCATGCGCCAGGTGGATTACTTGATTCCATGATAGGATCAATACCCATTGAGTCAGCAAGCCCAATACCAAACTGAATTACTGCGTCGCTGACGGGGTGCTTTTCACCATAGCCGAATAGATCAATTCCAACCATTGTGGCAAATCCGTCACATAATTGGCCAAAGACCATTGCCAAAACCATTGGATTTGCCATTAATGCTTTGCGAGATAATTGCTCAACTGGGTGTTGATTTACCTTATCACCTGCATCTTCCCAGGCTTTTAGAGTGACGCCGCTGGGGAGTACTCCTGGTTCATAATCGGTTAGCTTCATGTGTCGTGCATCGTCTTTACCATATCGGTATAGGTAATAACAGACAATTGCAGGCAGTCCTAGAACGATGATGGCTGGCCATAATGGTTGAGATTCAACGATTCTTCCACTCTCTTGTTCCCATGGTGAAGCAATAAATTGGAACCAATGGAACAACCCAAGCACAGAGGCTGAACTGCCAAATGCCACAAGTCCTCTGGTAATAGCCGGCCACGCCGCAGTTCGGACGAGAATTGAAAACAAGCAGTATAGGGCAATCGGGAAACTAAGCATTACCCAAAGTTTGTCCATATTCGGATGAGAAGCATAACTAGGCTGGTAGAGTATGCTCCAGTGCAAAAATAGTAACAAGCCGAGAATTACAAATAATACAGTTCTGCTTTTAGCTCGGTCATCATCGTCATTCGAGCCGTCCCATTTGCTGGCTAATTTATGAGAAACAAATGCCGTCAAAATAAGCCACAGCGCTAAGTGGAGATGAATAATTGGAGAAATTAGCAGCCAGTCAAGGTCTGAATTGAAGAAATCAGAATCCTCCAACACCCGTAAAACCGGCGCGAGAATTACCCATGCAATCAAAGCATACATCATTCGGTCATCCGCAGGTAAACGCATCTTGCGAAATACTGCTTGTAATATTACAACGCACAGAAGCACTGTTGTAGCATACAGTGCAGTATTCTCTGGAGAATAACCAGCATCACCGGCTGAACCAGCATCCTTCATGATGGGGTCCCAGACTATCGGTTTCAAGCCATCAGTCCAAAAAACATCATTGGCAAAGATGAGCCCAAAAGAAACCACGGTTAATACTGCAACTGCAAACCAAATTGCGACTTTTTCCAATGGTGAATAAAGGGTTGAATGTAATGACTTAGGTTCATCGTCAAACAGCGCTTCTATTTCGGCTGCTGTTACCATGGTTTACACCACCAAACCATGATAGATGAATATTAGGTTGGTCAGATGAGGCAAATTACTCTTCTTCACCGTCTTGTAGTCGAGCAATTAATTCGGCTTTCTTGCCGCCAACAGGCAGCCCTTTGGCCTTCAAACGCTCCTTCAAGTCGCTTACTGAAAGTTTGGTCAAATCCTCTACTTCATCGCCTTCATCATCATCTAAGTCAGGAATTACCCTTGGCTCGTGAACTTCGACAAAAGAGACTTTACCGCATTCAACGGCATCTCTGATTAGTGTAACCAATCTAAACTTCAGCATTGCTGCATTAGTATCGAAGAGCATGGCTTGTGGCAGAATAATTGACAAATCATCACCCTTGAACGAAACTTCGAAACCAGAATGTCCGGAGTTTGATTCTAATAGACCCATAACCTTGTCTTCTTTGCCCTTAACTTCCTTGACCACGGTAAAGACATACTTCAGCGTCTTCCCTGCCATAGGGTGGTTATAATCGATTCTTGCTCTACCTGCTGCGAGGTAGGATAGGTAGCCTTGTCGACCATTAATATTGACTGGCGCTCCAAGGTATAATGAATTGGGATCTTGAACTGCTCTGCGTAGCTTATCGATACTGATAGTTTCGACTAGAGTGGCGTCTTTTTCGCCGTATGCGTCTGCTGGAGCAATCTCTACATTGACTTCTTTGCCAACCTTAGCATCCTTCAATGCCGCTTCAAATCCAGCGATTAGGTTACCGTTTCCAACAACACAAACCATTGGAGAGTATGTCCTGCCCTCTTGATGCATTTCATGCTCTTTGGCTATCTCCTCTCTTGTTGTTTCAATCAAGTCACCAGTTTCTCCGCTGAATAAGTCGTAATCGACATGAATTATTGCTCCATCTTCCATGATATATCCTCCTTTAGGGACATTCGCCCGACTGACCTC
>CEUV01033605.1_pt1 | contig 13570 bp, 15 predicted proteins | sample 356401 | NCBI WGS metagenome assembly CEUV01 (sample SAMEA2622710, study PRJEB7988) | marine metagenome | isolation source: saline water (ENVO:00002010), including
GTATAGTTCGTGCTTTGACAACGCGTGAGGTAAACTATGATTTTGTTACAAACTGTTGTCCCAGCTATGCTTGTATTCTTAATTTTTATAGCTGGACATTTTTTTATATCGAGCAAGGGTTCAGGCATTTACTTGCCCGATATGGATTTTGAAATAGAAACTGCTGTTGAGGAACCTGAAGAAGAGGTAAACCCCATAGATATAGACCCTGAAACGGGTTTAATATTACCTGATAAGTATAATTACTTAAAGATAGAGAATGTATTTTCTGGAAAACTTGTTGGTTCGGACAAACTCTTTAGCATCGAGGTTGCGTTGGTAACCAAGCAGCCGACTATCTCTTCTGATCTATTTATCTCTGCCTTATATGAGATGGAGCCAGATTTGATTGCAGAAATAACAAAAGTTATTCTGGAAGTGACGCAAGAGCAATTAATCGAACTTGAGGGGCGAGAACAATTGACTCAGGCGATAAAAGATCATTTAAATCAATATCTTGTTGATAAAGACATGTTTCCGGGTGTGACAGGTGTTTTTATAACAAATTTCAATATTGTTTAGATTTGGCATTGTTTTTGCTAAATATTAACAGTTATTGGAGGCGTAAATGAAACATGAAGTTATAGAAAATCCTTCCACTTACAACGTTCTTCGAATGATGTTTGAGTGCAGGACTTTTGACGAAAAAAATGACGAGAAAGAAGTCAGACAGTTCGAAACAGTGCAAAGTTTCAAAACAGGAAGGACCACTCCTGTGGTTTCTAATCAGGTAGAGGTAAAATCAGTACTTATTTAACTTTATTTTTAGTTAAGATTAAATTCAATAACCCTAGTACGATAACGGCACAACTTGGAACAAAGAGTAAATCTAAAGGTTTCTCAATATTTAAGTTAAAAATAAGACGAGCTATAAAATTTACTATTATTAAAAATCCAAAAGCTATTGTTAGTTGGGTTCTAATTAGCTTACAACGTTTACAGCCTTTAGCCATTAGTACACACTTTCATTGATTTAAATTATTTTTTAGATTAGTACGAAGTTATGCAAGTTTCGTACCAAGACTATAGCACACTCGGTAAGAGTCGACCAGTTGTTTTAAGTACACCAACGACCCAAGATGTAAGGAACACTTATCTTCAGCCAAATCTTTCATCTGAAGTAAATCAGACTGATAAAATTTTTGGGGAAAATTACAATTTAAAACGGGTATATAGTCCATATTTGTCACCTTCTCAGGTGGTCGTTGAGCAATTAACAGTCAATCAACAAATTGCTCCTATATATGTTCACAATATCGCTCGAACAAAGTATTTTAATATATCTCGCCCAGCTGCGCCTTCCGATCATAACAAGTTAAATCTTTATGCTTGATCCATGATGTCGAATGGGCTGAATTCAATGGCTCCCATTTTCTTAATAAATTCGCTAGACTCAAATGACTTAATTTCCCAATCAGAGGGCATACGCTTTTGTGAGCCTTGTTTGCTCCTAAAAATATAGGCTTGGAAATGTTTGCGGATAATTCTGAGATCTAACTCAAAAGTCTTTAACCCTTTCATTGGGTTCCACATCAAAGAATCCCACCCGCGTTCTTTACCATTTCGACGGAAAAATATTCGCTCAAATGCATAACTTTTCAGTACCACATCTGACTCCTCTACGTCGGCATCAGCTAGACAACGTAGGAATGTTTCAGCCACATCCCTTAGATCATCTACTTCCAGCTCTTTATATTCTGTATTTACGTGGTCAGATATTTTTTTGCATATAAGGTCTAGGGGAAGTGAACCTGTTAAGAATTTTTCACAGGCAAAAGTAGCTGCGCATTCAAGAATAAATACGGGACAGTGTCTATCCATTTGATCCTAAACTGAGTCTTCGATTCCATTCCAACCGTCTAAAATCAGATTAACGTATTCTATAGATTTGTCCATATTGTCAGAGCCTTTTTCACGAAGTACGTAGTCAAGAACAGCTTGTCTCGAAAATTCGTAGACTTTGAAAAGATTTTTAGCTAAATCGCCTCCTGTTTCAAAGTCCAAGCATTTTTGTAAAAAGTATATGCTGGTAAGAGATTGCTCAAAAAAGGGCTCCCGCTCCTCGGCGCTTTCGGCTGATTTCAAAGCAGTCAAAGATTCTAAAAGTTTGGTAAGAGCCACTTTTACTGCTTCATAATTTTCAGCTTTGCTACTCATAGCATTTGATTTTGTATTGGCGTATTCATTGCGCGCAAAAGCTATATTCATTTTTTCTCCTCCATACTTCTTCAAACGGCACCTCCCGTGTTAATTTTAGTCCATTTGTCAAAAAATTGAATTTTTTTTTATCGTTAGATAAAATTGCAATCTAATCCAATCATTGTTTTTTTAAGTTATTGAAAAATATAGCTTTAAAATGATTGGCATTTGCTTTGCTCTACCACTGCGGAGGAATTTTAATGATCATTATTGATGAAAATAATAAAGAGTTTGCATCGGAGATCCAAACAGTTCTGCGTGGTCGGGGAGTAGATAGTACTGTTTTTTGTGATCCGGTGATCGTGTCTGGCGTAAGGTCTGACAAAGTTTTTGTATCCTCCTCTTCTATAAATACTGACCTAAAGTCTGATAAAAACTTAATACCATTTTTAAAAAAGAATGGATTTAAAAGAGCTGTTATTTTAGAGTGGAATGCCAATACTTTCTCAGTAGAGGGGCTCTTGAACGGCGCGATCAGCATCTGCAAGGTTCCAGTTTCTGTTAATGATAAAAGTTCTCTAAAATATTTTTATTTGAACTATTTTGTTGAGAGTATAGTGAAGTCCATTCCCAATCTCCCTTGTGTGGACGACAAATCCGTAAAATTAACTGCGCTAGTTAGGAAATTAGCAACAACAGATGCAACAGTCTTGGTAAATGGGCCCACCGGTACTGGAAAGGAATTGGTTTCCAATTTAGTTCATCATTTCTCCAATCGTAGAGAAAACGCTTTTGTTGCCGTAAATTGTGCCGCTATCCCTGATCAAATGTTAGAGTCGATGCTATTTGGGCATGAAAAGGGTGCATTTACGGGCGCTGTTCAGCCAAATAAAGGATTACTACGGGCGGCAGATCAAGGCACCGTTTTGTTAGATGAAATTTCAGAAATGCCACTAACTTTGCAAGCAAAACTCTTGAGAGTAATCCAGGAAAAAAAGGTAATGCCAATTGGAACCAGTCAAGAAATTGATGTTGATGTTCGGATTGTAGCCACAACAAACAGAAATATGCTTGATGAAGTGAAAAAAGGAAATTTCAGAGAGGATCTATATTACAGACTTAATGTATTTCCAATCAATACTTTGCACTTATCGGAGCGGAGAAGTGATATTCCTTCGATTGTGGCTAATATGCTTTACAAAATGGACTTGGATTACGATGAAAAGACAAAAATTTGTAGTGAGGCATTGGTCCAATTAGAAAATTATGACTGGCCAGGCAACGTAAGAGAACTTCACAATGTTATTCAAAGAGCTAAAATACTCTGCTCGAATGGTGAAATTCAAACTGCAGACTTAATTTTTGATAGTTTCGCAAATGATCAAACAACAAACACAGCTGAAGCTTTAGCAGCAAAATTTCGAAATAATGTTTCCGATGAGGTTTTACTATGAAGATTACGGCATCTAACACTCAATTAGTTCAACAAAAAGTCGATTTAATTAATACTATTGTTGATCAGCCCCAAAAAGCTGATGATCGAGGAATACCTAGTTTTTCTGAGAGGCTTAATTCAGGGCTTGAGCAAGTAGCTCAAACACAAAACGAAGCAGCTCAACTGGCTAAAGATTTTGAACTGGGTGTAGAAAATGACCTAGCTCGCGTCATGGTTGGGCAGCAAGTGAGCTCACTAGCATTTCAACTTACCTTAAATGTTAGAAATAAAGCTTTAAGTGCTTACAAAGATATAATGAATATGCCGGTTTGATAGGTTAAGTTATGGCAAACGTAGAAGAATTTCAGAATGAAGCTCCTTTGGTAACTCAAAGAACGGGCTTATTGGCTACCAGTTCAAACGCTCTCGCAAGAGTTCGTGAAGCGATTGATCAACCTGGGTTTCGCAGGGCGTTTCCCACATTATTGGCCAGTTTAACAGCAGTTGCAGCAATAGTATTATATTGGGGTATGCAAAAGCCTGAGATGACTACCCTATATAGCTCTCTGACTGAAACAGAAAAATCTAAAGTATTAAATTCTCTTAGAAACATGGGTGTTGAGGTTCAATTGGATCCAGCAACCGGTGAAATACTTGTGCCTACTGACGAATATCATCAGTCTAGAATTTCACTAGCAGCTCAGGGTTTGCCTGAGTTTTCCGGTAACGAAATGAACAATTTAGATAACTTGCCACTTGGGATTTCTAGATCAGTGGAGGGAGTAAGACTTCGGCAAGTTCAGGAAGCCGAATTATCAAAATCAATTGCTGAAATAAGCAGCGTGAAAGCTGCAAGAGTTCATTTGGCTTTGCCAGAAAAGTCAGTTTTTGTTCGGGATCAGACCCCACCTACAGCATCTGTTTTTGTTAACTTAAAAAATGGTCGCAAACTCGACAAAACTCAAATTTTGGCAATTACAAATTTGGTTTCATCTTCAGTTCCAGGTATGAACCCTGGTAACGTTTCTATAGTCGATCAGTTTGGAAACCTGCTATCAAACGCACCGGATGATCCTGATCAAATCCTGGCAGACAGCCAACTTGAGTATAGAATGAAACTAGAAAGCATTTACAGAAATAGGATACAGAGTTTAGTCACACCTATAGTGGGCAGTAACAACGTCAATGCTCAAGTAAACTTAGAAATAGATTTTACTAGAAGAGAGGTTTCACAAGAAATTGTAGATCCAGATGGTTCTGCAACTTTGAGCGAGCAGAATTCTTTAAACGTAACTGCAAAGAAAGATGCCATTGGGATTCCGGGGGCCATTTCTAACGAACCTCCACAAGAGGCAATCGTTAATCAAGAACAAAATCAGGCCGGTGCTGCTGCGAACAATGCGGCACAGGAGGAGCAAGAAAAATTTGAGACAAAATCCTCCACGGAATTAAAAAACTATGAAAATAGTAAGACCTTTGAGACCGTAAAAAACCCATCTAACGTTATTACGCGAATTGATGCAGCTCTTTTGATAAGAGATAAAAAAGTTGTTGACCCAGAGACACAAGAAGTAACCTACGAGCCTGTAGCTGCTGAAGTAATTCAAGAACTAGAAAACCTAGTGAAGAGCGCCCTTGGTATTAAAATTGAACGTGGTGATACATTGACAATCACTTCACAACCTTTCGTTGAAGAATTTAATGGGTTTGAGGAGAAATGGTATGAAACCCCATGGTTCAGATCAACAATCGAAAACAGTCTATTAGTTTTACTTATTGGGATTGTAGCGCTTGGAGTGGTTCGCCCAATGCTTAACAAAATATTAGTTCCAACTGCTAGTACAAATTCTGTAATGGAACTTTATGCTGAAGCGGAGACAATGGCTGAAATGGCTGCTAAGCGCGCAACTGAAACGGCAGCTGTAGAGGTTGACGAAGGTGAAAGTTTGGATGAGATTAAAGCGAAACTTAAACCTAAGAAACGTGCTGGTATCTCTGCAGATCTCCTAGATACGGCGAACACATACGATGATAAAGTTGCACTAGTTCGAATGATTGTTACTGACGAAGCAGGACGGGTAGCAAATGTTTTCAAACAAATGATGAGAGATGATCTCGAATTGCTTAAATAAGGATCATATAAATGGCTGAAGAAAATAATGAAGAAAATGTACAAGAATTAAGTGGTACAGAAAAATCTGCTATCTTGATGATGTTGCTTGGTGAAGATGAAGCCGCAGCTGTTCTTCAAAAGCTGACTCCTAGAGAAGTACAGCATTTGGGTACGGCCATGTATTCTGTAACTGGTGTAGATCAAACTACAGTAAACGCCGTTTTAGATGAGTTCTTAGAAACAATTAAAAAGCAGACAGGGTTAGGTTTAGGAGCTGGTCAGTATATCGAAAATGTTCTTACTAAGGCCTTGGGCGATGACAAAGCGCAATCTGTTTTAGGTCGTATAACACCAGCAAGTTCAGAGTCACAGATAGATATTTTGGACTGGATGGACGCTCGTGCAATCTCCGAGTTGATTATTGACGAACATCCGCAGATTAAAGCTCTCATCATATCTTATTTAGAGTTTGGTTTGGCGGCAGATGTTCTGACCCTTTTACCAGATGATCTTCAAGCTGATATAGTGAGACGGATTGCTACCTTAGAGACTGTTGAACCAGGTGCGATTAAAGAATTAGAAAGAGTTATGAAAGCTAAATTTGCTGCTAATACCTCGCTGCGCGCATCGCAAATTGGTGGCGTAAAAGCAGCTGCAAAAATCATGAACTTTACAAAAACAGATATGGAGTCTCGTATACTGAATGCTATTAAGAAAGAGGATCGCGATCTTATGGCTGAAATACAGGACAATATGTTCGTTTTTGAAAATCTTGGAGGATCAGATGATCGGTCGCTGCAAACCTTGCTTCGATCTGTTGACCAAGATGTATTAGTTGTCGCGATGAAGGGTGCTGATGCACAATTACAAGAAAAGCTTTTGGGTTGCATGTCAACACGCGCAGCCGCAAATATCCGTGATGAGATGGAAGCTCTAGGGCCTGTGCGGTTGACAGAGGTTCAAGAAGCACAAAAGCAAATTATCAATGTTGCTAGAAAACTTTCTGACGATGGTACTATTGTACTTGCCGGACGCGGTGGTGAGGAAATGGTATAATGGAAAGTGACGATATTTTAGATCAGTCACAGGAAAATCAGGTTGACTCTATCGACATTAGAGATTTGCTAGACGTGGCAAATGCTAAAGTGTTTGATGATGACCACGACCTAATCAGTAAAACCAAAAATTTCGAAAAAGTTGCTAGTTTTTTTGATCTTATAAAATCGGATACCGTTGCAGAACCGGAAATTGTTGAAAGTGATTTTACAAATTCAACTTCTCAAGAGGAGGACACTGGAGATGACAATGATAATTTTGATCAAGAGAAAGATGGTATCGATCAAGACAAAGCAGTTTCTAGTGATCAACATGAAAACCAAAAAGCAGAAGATTTAACTGAAGATAGTCAAGAAATTGATGAGAAGTCTGAAGAGAACTCTTCAGTTAAAAATATGGATGTAGAAGAAACGATCGAAGAGCATTCAGAAAATCAAGAAGAATTTGAACCGATAAATGTAATAGAGAAGTCTAACGACTCCGCTAAAAAAAATGATGAAAGCGCAGAGGATAGCGAAGCTTCTTCCATGGAGAATTCTGAAGAATATCAACGTGGTTACCAAGATGCGATAAAAGAATTTGAATCTACATTATTGTCTGAGAAGCAGTCAATTTCAGACTTTGGAAAAACTTTATTATCAGTCAGAGATGATGCAGCAGTTTTGATTGAAGAACTAATAAAGGAAAAAGTAATAGAAATTTCCAGTGACTTTTTGGGTAAGTCAATTTCTGAAATACCTGAAGATTTTATGAAAAAAGTAAAAGATGTAGCCGGTTCAATTTTATCGAGTAGTAAAGAAATAATTGTAGAATTTAATGAAATAGATGCAGCGGCATTAAAAGAAAATTTAAGCTTCGATGAACTTCCCATGAGAATACGGGAGGTTACGGATCTTGGTCGCGGTGAATTTCGAATGATTGTAGGTAAGTCTCGATATGAGCAAAGGATTTCAGATTAGATTATGGTATCTTTAGAAGAAAATCTTTTAGTAAAAAATAATTCAGAAAATTTTTTGGACAATGTTGCTGCGAGCTTAAGAAGGAAAAGGCTTACAGAATGTATGCACGTGGGAAGCGTAATTGCGTATGATGGTTACGTTGTTACCGCCAGTAGTTTGCCATGCATAGTTGGTTCTTTATGTAGCATAGAGAACGATCAGGGTGAAAAGGTTACCGGGGAAGTAGTTAGAATTGAAGAGGCTGCAATCGATATAGTGCCTCATGACAATGCCTTTGCAATAGGTATTGGAGATAAAGTTGTTCTTATGGAAGTTTCTCAGGAAGTTGAGGTTGGTCCAGAGTTATTAGGGCGTGTAGTTGATGGTTTAGGCTATCCGCTTGACCAAGCAGGAGCATTGGATTGTAAAGAAAAGATGAATTTGAATGGGAGTTCAATTAATCCGTTTCAGAGAAGTCCAATAACAGAAGTATTAGATGTTGGCATTAGGAATATAAATGCAAATTTAACAGTTGGCCGAGGACAAAGAATAGGGATTGTCGCAGGCTCGGGTGTGGGGAAATCTGTTTTACTTTCTATGATTGCAAAAAGTACTGAGGCTGACGTGGTCGTCATTGGCTTAATCGGTGAAAGGGGGCGAGAGTTAACATCTTTCACAACTCAAGTTTTGGGTTCGCACTCTCGAGATAAAGTTGTAGTCGTTGCGGTGCCAGCCGATAGATCGCCGTTATTACGTATTCAGGGTGCCAAACGCGCTACAGCCATTGCCGAGTACTTCAGAAATGAAGGCAAAAATGTTTTATTAATTATGGACTCTTTGACAAGGGTAGCACATGCTCAAAGAGAAGTTGGGTTAGCACTTGGTGAGCAGCCTACTTCCCGCGGATATCCACCATCAGTTATCTCTCTTCTCCCTAATATTATAGAAAGAACAGGAACTAGTTCAAAAACGGGTGGAACTATCACGGCAATCTACACTGTCTTGGCAGACGGTGATGATGTTACTTCTGATCCGGTAGTTGATGCAGCCCGTGCTATTTTAGATGGTCATATCGTTTTGAGTAGAGAATTGGCACAACAAGGCATTTATCCGGCAATAGATGTAAACCAATCTGTTAGTCGTTTGATGACAGAAATTGTAGAACCGGAACAAGTTAAAAGCTCACAACTGCTCAGAAAATTTATTTCAAAATATAATGAAAACAAAGACTTGATTTTGATGGGTGGCTATGTCCAAGGCCAGGATTTAGATTTAGATCGAGCCATGAAAATCTGGCCTTCGATAATTGAATTTTTACAACAAAACGATGATGAAAAATGCGACTTTGCTGACTCGGCTGGCAAGCTGAGTGCTTTAGTTGGTGATGTAATATGAAAAAGGTTAAACAAATAGGTCTCCTTCAAACTAAGGAAAAACTCAATCAGAATAAGACGATTTCTCATTTGGCAGATATAGAGCTCGAGGTTGAAAAGTGCCTAAAAGTTGAAAATGAATTAGAAGAAATAGCAAAACAGAAATCTTCAGAGACAGAAAAAGTTAGTTCCTATTCTTTTCAAGCAAATAGGCACTTGGTTCAGAAGGTTATGGAGCAGCGTGAAATAATACAAAATAGGCAAGAGTTTTTAGCGAAAGAAAAAATTGCAGCAGCGCAAGAAATAAGTAGGTCTAAAGCAAAAACAGATGTTTTGGAAAAAAGGAAAAGACTTGAAAGAGCTAAAATTCTGGCAGAAAATGAAATAAAACAAGAAGATAAATTCAACTATATCATCAAGCGTTAGGCTGGCATCAATCTTGCAAATATCAGTGCAAATAAATTTGTTTGGGCGCATGAATGACAAATATCGTTGGTGGAAGTACTAGTAATTTTACTCAAACTGGGGCGTCCGTGGACTCAAATAATCTTTTGGGGTCCGAAAGCGGGTCTAGTTTAGATTTTTTACAATTAATATCGGTTGCTCTTGATCATCCCAACGGCGTCGCAGCCTCAAAGGACAGTTCAGTTTCAATTGATGGTGAAAAATTAACTGACAGTTTTTCCTTAGAGTTAGTTAATGATAAGTCCTATGTCTCAAAAGCTTTAGTTAATGAAAAAATAAATTTAATTTCTTTAGATAATTTGGAAGGTTCTAATGATATTATCTCTTTAATAGAAGGTTTACCTTTAGAACATGAAGAACAAGAAACTTTAGGCCAAAAAAGTCTGACAGCTTCAAACATTTTGGTTAGGTTTGTACCAGACAGTAAACTTACTGATACGGATTTCGCTGGGCTTAAAAGTATGGTTTCTCCAGAATTACTGGAAGAATTAAACAAGTACTCTGAATTACAGACCGCATTAGACAACTTCGTGCAAAAATCAAAAATTTCCAATTTTGATTTGTCGGAAGAACCTTTGATACAATCTGAAGAAATATTGCCAAATTTAATTTTAGATGAACCAAAGCAAGCAGAAAACATTATTCTAGAAAGTAAAATATCTCAAAAAATATCTCAATCGGCCACCCTTAAGCAAACCGATGATTTAACCGAAAAACCTAATCAAACAATTTCATCATCAATATTGAATGCACTCTCCTTTGCACAACATGAGGACAAACCAATATTGCTGAGTCTTAATGAGCTTGAAGAGGTTAAATCGTCAAATATTGATTATACTAAACTGACCAAAATTTATCTCAATTCAGATATTTCTGCTGGAAAAAATCTTAATGACAAAACCGCCATAGAAGTAAATGTGAGCTACGATGACGGACTAATAAAAGTTAATCTTAAAAAAATGGGCGGCGATAACCTCAAAGTAACTGATCAAACGATTCAGATTTCAGAAACTCTTTCATCTGAATTACAAACCAATGTAAATGAGGTTACACTGAGTGAGACAAATGGTTTGCCTAAAGCCGAAACTGTTAACGCGCCTCTGGGCGAAGTTAGGGACGTTTCAACATCTGATATTACTATATTTGGCACTGACGCATCTGATATTATTACAACCAAAACGAATAGAGCCAACGTTAATAAAACTAATGTTACTAAAGTCATAGAGCCTCAGAACACTAATATTGCAGGAACCGCTATCGCTCAATTGTTAACCGAAGACAATAAGGCTCTAGTTTTTGAAGTTCCCAATAAAAACTTAGCAATTCTTATTGTGAATATTGATGCAAGCTTAGCTGAACTATCGTTATCGCAAGATGTTCCAATTACTTTCAAACTTATAGGTGAACAAAAATTAGATAGCGTTTCAAAAATGCAAAATTTGGAATTAAATGATGGTGAAGAAGCCATTCTGACAGTCATGCAAAAACCAAGTGATGCGGACATGATAATTAACGAGTTGGGCCATACAAAACCAACGTTACCTCAGCTTAGTAATAATTCAGAAACAGAGAATCCTGAAACCTCATCACAGGTGAAGTTTAGAGATAATGGGCCATTAATCAGCAATTTAGCAAATAAAGATATGCCTAAGCCTTATCAAATTTCAGAGATTTTCTCTGATTTATCTAACGTTGATCTACCTTCAAAAGAGATGTTAGAGTTTTTAAAGGAAAAACTTAAAGTATCAAACGAGACACTGACAAAGGAGTTGGCCACCAAAAATAAAGTGATAAACTTCATAAAAACTAATGAATTAAGTCAACCAATAACCGCTGCGGTTTCAAAAGTCATAAAAAGTGATTTCAAAAGTTTTGAAAATCTGTCACCCAAAAAGAAGTTACTTGTTTCCACAGCCGATGTAATTGGTTTTCGCAAAAAAGTTTCAAGCTCAATAGGCAAAGATAAAATTGAAGCACACAAGGCTGTTTTTGCATACTCAAGCGGTAAAGATTTAAATGTTAAAGTAGATAATAACTCACTCGTTGAAACTAGCTTTTCTAATGAAACTGGATCTGTAGAAACACTTAACGGCCAGTTAAAAAATGTTAATTCCAGTCAATTAGATGTAATGCAGAGCAAAGTGGATCAAGCCAGCTCAAAAATGCAGTTGACTAATACATCAAATTCGCAGGTCAGGCTATCCGTTCTCGACGCACAATTTTCTTCTAGGTTGGCAGCAAATCTGCTAGAACAAGCAGTGACATCAAAAGAAAATTTTGATTTGATCTTGGAGCCTGAAAACTTTGGTAAAGTTCGCGTTAATGTTTCACTTGAAAATCTGCAACTCGACGTAAAATTAACAGCTGAAAATTCTGCAACTCTTGCAATTTTACGTGCATCCGAGCAAGTGTTGCAATCAATAACAGAACTAAATGGCCTAAAGCTTGCAGAGTATAATGTTGAATTGAATAATACCCTTCAAAATAACAATGGATCTAAAGAGCAGAAGGAACAAAACAGCAAAAGTAATGCTAATGTTGACCAAAATGTAGAAAATTCAGAAGATAATGGTGAATCTTATACTGATGATAGTTCACATAGTTTGAACCTTATGGCGTAGGAATAGTAATGGCTGAAGAAGAAGAGAAAAAGAAATTTAATTTCAAGAAAATAGCTTTATTTGGAATTGGTCCAATAGCTTTGATCGGAATTGGTGTGGGTGTTGGAGCGTTTTTATTTATGCCAACCCAAACACCAGTGGAACAAGTAGAAGAGCTGATAGAAAAAAAACTGCAGCAAGCAGGACAGCTTCCAAGCAATCCAGATGAAAGTGAAAGCGGTGGAGAGCCGCAGAAGATGTATAAAGACACGCCAAGTACAGAAACTTTTGTGACTAGCTACTATACTTTTCCCGATAACTTTACGACAAACCTTAAAGGTTCGAAGGCGTTTCTACAGATTAGTGTTGGTGTATCAACACAATATGATGAAACGGTGATGGAAAATGTGGAACTACATCAATTGGCACTAAGATCAGAGATTTTAAGTGCTGTTAGTGAATTTGCTGTTGAAGAAATAGAAGGCAAAGGCGGAAGAGATGCACTTGCTACTAAGATAAAAGACGCATTAAATAACAAACTAGAGCTATTAGAGGGTTTTGGCGGTGTAGAAGGAGTATTTTTTACTTCTTTTGTCCTACAGTAGTTGAGAAGGTTTAATGGTAGGTTCTAGAAAATTATCTAACGACGAGGTAGAGGCGTTACTTGGTGGTCTTGAGTCTGATGAGGAACAGGCTGAAGCAACTCAGTTTGATCCGAATGAAGTGCGCGAATTTACATTCGGTTCTGAGGATCTATCGCTTTTGGGTGATTATTATGCATTACGCATGATAAATGAGAAGATTTGTAGATTTACAAGATCAGTTTTTCTCCCAATGTTGAGAGTAATGCCTCGAATTTCATCATTTCCGCCTGAAGTGAAATCATTTGATGAATATGTTGAGAGTTGTGACACCTTTATTAGCGTTACAAACAATAGAATCGAAGAGTTAAGGGGCAATTGTTTAGTTGTGATTCAGGCTCCTTTTGTATCACACCTTACAAATTCTTATTATGGTGGTTCTAAAGTTCAGTCGTTATTTGCAACTCAAGGAGAATTTACTGCAACAGAACAACGCATTATAGAAATCATAACCGAAGGCATGAATGACTCGCTTGAATCTGCTTGGAAAGATCTTGTTAAAACAAAATTTGATGTCCAGAGCCGCGAAGAAAACATTCAGCTCATATCTTTTGTTGATGGTGTCGATACAGTAATTGTTTGTTCCTTTATGGTTCAAATGCCTCAGCAAGATCCAGTCAGCTTTGATATTGTTTATCCATTACAAACTTTGAAACCGATTTCATCTCAATTACGATCTCGGGTTCAAAATGAATTTGCTCACGACGATAGGACATGGAAAGAGCGATTGCAAAACGCTGTATTATCTATCCCTTTAACGCTATCTGCAGA
>CEUV01095756.1_pt1 | contig 13519 bp, 10 predicted proteins | sample 356401 | NCBI WGS metagenome assembly CEUV01 (sample SAMEA2622710, study PRJEB7988) | marine metagenome | isolation source: saline water (ENVO:00002010), including
ACGACATAGGGACACTGAATGGTTTGCTGGATCAGATTGTCACCCTGTATGACGCCGTGGACCTGGGCTATGGCACCAGCATTCACCGTACCGTGGTGGAAGCAATCGGCCGCTACAACAAAGATGATTATGCGTTTGATGCCGATGGCGACAATGATCTGGTGGACCGTGCCAGCAAAAACGGCATCGCCCTCAGTCAGTTGGTGATCTTCTCCTCCGGTTCCGAGACATCCCTGGAGATGGATGTTGAAACCATGTCCAAAGCGATTCAGTCGCAGGCGTTTGTCAAATACACCGGTGCCTCCACCAGTAACACCCGCTATCAATATAAACCGGTGTTTTACTATGTGGTGGGCGGCACTGCCGTTGGTGAAACGTACACGCCGTTGTCCGTGCTGGCGGAAGCAACCGATAACCTGACCCTGGTGGCTGGCGAATACAGCTATGCTGAATCCCTCATTGCCAATCAAATCAATGCAGTGGAAGAGCGGATTGATCTGGACAACCAGTACGTTTATCGCTTCGCGTTTGTGCCCAGGGTAGGGGATCATCAAGTGATTTTTTCTTCCAAGTCCACCACCAACTCATACCGGCTCTTCACCGACATCGATGGCGATGATCTGTCGCCGGGTACCGGCGCGCCCATCGAGGAGCTGACCAATGAATTGATTGAGATTACCGGCCCCAACGGCGAGTACATCGCCAATGCCATTATCGATTTCAGCGTGGCTCAGACTTTCCGCCCGGCCACCCGTTGGACCACCCTTACCTATGGTGCCTCTGACTACAGTTGGTCCCTCTCCGGAGGAACGGGCACGACCAATTCGGATGGCTCCTATACGGTGGATTCCGTGACCACGCCACCGGCGGTCCTGACCCTGACCAACAACACCATCGGCGGCTACAGTGCCCAATTGGTGATTGTTGAATAATGCCCGGCTCGGAAAGGCCTGTGCGGAAACGCTCTGCATCAGGCCTTTCCTGATCCCTTTCCTTCTGTAATCACACCCCGGCGGCCGAAAACTGGTAAATTTGTTGCCTATTTGTAAGAACATGCTGCACGGTTGCCCCCCAATTCCTGTATACTCCGCCGCCTTAAAGTAGTGTATTAGGGCTGAGGCTGTAAGTTTGTGATCGAGAAAATCCGTAATATCGCCATCATCGCGCACGTTGACCATGGTAAAACCACCTTGGTTGACAAGCTGTTACAACAATCCGGCACCCTGGGTCGCAAAGACGAAGGGGAGCGCTTGATGGATTCCAATGATTTGGAAAAAGAGCGTGGGATCACCATCCTGGCCAAAAACACCGCCATTCGCTGGAACGATTACCATATTAATATTGTGGACACTCCCGGGCACGCCGATTTCGGGGGCGAGGTTGAGCGGGTGATGTCCATGGTGGATTCCGTGCTGCTGCTGGTGGATGCCGTAGACGGCCCCATGCCCCAGACCCGTTTTGTGACTCAGAAAGCCTTTGCCCAGGGATTGAACCCCATTGTGGTGATCAACAAGATCGATCGCCCCGGTGCCCGCCCTGACTGGGTAATGGATCAGGTATTTGATCTGTTCGACCGATTGGGTGCGACAGACGAGCAACTGGACTTCCCCGTGATCTATGCCTCTGCCTTGAACGGTATTGCCGGTCTGGATGCCGATGCCATGGCGGAAGACATGAATCCGTTGTTTGAGGCCATCGTGGAAAAGGTATCGCCACCGGAAGTGGATCTGGATGGACCTTTCCAGATGCAGATCAGCTCCCTGGATTACTCCAGTTTCCTGGGGGTTATCGGTATCGGCCGCATCAAGCGCGGCAAAATCAAGGCCGGCTCCCCGGTTAAAGTCGTGGATCGCAATGGCAAAGTGCGTAACGGCAAAATCCTCAAGATCATGGGTCACCTGGGCCTGGATCGAGTGGAAGTGTCGGAAGCCACTGCCGGGGATATCGTATGCATTACCGGCATCGACGAGCTGTTTATCTCCGACACGGTGTGTGCACCGGACAAACCGGAGGCATTGCCGCCGTTAACGGTGGATGAGCCCACTGTGAGCATGATCTTCCAGGTCAACACCTCGCCTTTTGCCGGCAAGGAAGGTAAGTTCGTCACCTCGCGCAATATTCGTGAGCGCCTGGAAAAAGAGTTGATTCACAATGTGGCGTTGCGGGTGGAAGATACCGACAGCCCCGATCGTTTTCGTGTGTCCGGCCGGGGTGAGTTGCATCTGTCGGTGTTGATCGAAAACATGCGCCGTGAAGGCTTCGAATTGGCGGTGGGCAGCCCGGAAGTTATCATCAAGGAAATCGAGGGTGAAAAGCAGGAACCCTACGAACAGTTGATGATTGACATCGAAGAGCAGCACCAGGGATCTATCATGGAGCAGCTGGGTCTGCGCAAAGCCGAAATGAGTGATATGGTGCCCGATGGCAAAGGTCGTGTGCGCATGGACTTCATCGCCCCGTCCCGTGGTTTGATCGGCTTCCGTTCCGAGTTCCTGACCCTCACCTCCGGCACCGGTATTATGAACTCCACGTTCAGCCACTACGGCCCCATGAAAGAGGGCGAGGTCACCAAGCGCCAGAATGGGGTGTTGATCTCCATGATCACCGGCAAAACTTTGGGCTACGCGTTGTTCAACCTGCAGGAACGTGGGCGCCTGATGATCGATCCGGCAGTGGAGGTGTATGAAGGTCAGGTGATCGGCATTCACTCCCGGGGCAACGATCTGGTGGTGAACCCCACCAAGGCCAAGCAGCTCACCAACATTCGTGCCGCCGGTACTGATGAGAACATTGTACTGACGCCGCCGATTCGCTATTCCCTGGAGCAGGCGCTGGACTTTATCGATAAGGACGAGCTGGTTGAAGTCACGCCGGAATCCATTCGTATCCGTAAAAAATTGCTGAAAGAAAACGAACGCAAGCGCGCGCCCAAGTAAGGTATACCGGCGCGGAATAAAGCGGCTGCTGGCAGTGTCAACAGCCGCTTTTTTTATGGTCAGAATGTGTATCGATTATGAATGCTGAGTGTGATGGCGCATAATGACGGGGCAGTTTTTGTTGGCAAGGCAAGCGAGCAGTACGGCATGCCTTGTCTTATGTAGGGTCTTTAGGCCCGTCTCAGTAAACGCAATTGACGCAATTGATAAGGATCGCAATATGGCAACGGTTACATTACAAGGTAATCCCATAGAAACCATTGGTGAATTACCGGCGCCGGGCAGTCAGGCTCCGGCTTTTACCCTGGTGCAGGGAGATCTGTCGGAACTCACCTCTGAATCCCTGGTGGGTAAACGCGTTATTCTGAATATTTTTCCTTCCATCGATACCCCTACCTGCGCAACATCGGTACGCACCTTCAATCAAAAAGCAGCGGCACTGGATAACACCGTGGTGGTGTGTGTGGCAGCGGATTTACCCTTTGCCCTGACGCGCTTCTGCGGTGCGGAAGGCATTGAGAATGTTAAAGTGGGATCCACCTTCCGCTCTACCTTTGGCAACGATTTCGGTGTCACGTTCAAGACCGGCCCGTTGGTTGGGTTGTTGTCCCGTGCGGTGGTTGTGCTTGATGAAAACGGCAGGGTGCTGCACTCGGAGCAGGTGGGAGAGATCGCCGATGAACCTGATTATGCAGCGGCACTGGCGGTGCTCTGATCAGCAGTGAGATCAGCTTTCACCGGTACAGTAAAAGGCCTGTGGTTAAAAGACCGCAGGCTTTTTTTATGGGGAAGCGCCGCTGCCCGGCGTGGCTTCCCGACGAGTAGTCTATTCTGAAAAGAGCGGGTGTGAACAGGAGAATGGAACGGTGACGAATGTGTATCAGGCACCGGCAGCGGAGCTGTTGGGGGAACACACTGAGCGACCCAAAAAACGTTGGAAGTGTTTCTTCTGGTTGATGCTGACACTGGAAGCGTTATCGCTATTGGGGATGCTCGCCGGGGAGGAAGTGCAGTACGGCGACCTGGCGTTGGAGAGCGTTATCTATGGCATTGTATTATCGGGCCTGTATGGATTCGCATATCAAAAGCGCCTGCTGGTGCCCGTTGTATGGAAGTTGGCGTTGCCGATGGTGATGGGCTACGATGCATACAGTATTGCCACAACGGACACCCTGCAGCCGGACCAGGCGGCAAGCCTGGTGATGGTGGTTGTCCTGCTGCTGGTGGTACTGCTGCCGTTGTTACTGTTCCAGTATTACGCCTTGTTTCGCTACGGATTCAAATGCAACTTTATCTGGGGCAGCCAGTAACATTCTGCGTGCTGGTCATACCCATGAAGGCTGTTGCGGATGCTTTGCACCGTAATGCTTATATTTATGCCTGAATAATAATATTTATACACTAATAAAAGGTCACCCAATGAGTCATTCTTTTTATCTCAAACCAATCCCTCAACTGGATGTGGCTAAAGTCATGGCCGCCACTGGATACAATGATGTTCGCTTCGTTGAAGGTTATCCGCAACCGCAGGCCGATGCCTGGCCTCAGGGGCTCACCTATGTCTATCGTGATGAGGTGTCGGCGCGGGCCCTGGAGGTGGATTACAGTGATGAAGTACTCCAGGTACGAATATTTGCCGCCAGTTCACCGGATGATTATCGCCTGGCGCTTAAACTGGTGGAAGCCGTGGCCAGCTTGCATGGCACACGGATTGAACCGGAAGATAACGAGGAGATGACGTTACCGGATTTCCAGGCGGCCTACGGAGAGGCCTGGCTGAAAGACCATTGCAAAAGTTGTCTGGCGGCAATTCTGCAATCCTATACCCGTAACCCGGAATCGTCGATCAAGCTCTCGGGTGTAAACCGCACCATGGAATTGGGTAAGCGCGTATTTACCCAGATGACGCAAGACAAGTCCCGTGTGGCACAGGAATTTTTCGCCCGCTTAAAGAAGCTCAACTATTTCGATAAAGAGGATGTGTATCAGGCCACCATCATCGTCCTGGGCAACAAACAAGGTGACCGCAACGTTCGGCTCAGCACCTATACGGAAGGGGTGCCAACGTTGTTTGTTGACAAGAATACCCTGATCACCCTGGTGAGTGACGCGGATCTTTCCCGTAATGATGATGAGCGAAAACAACAGTTTGTGCCTCTGCATGAGCTGGCACGAATGATTGGCGAGCGGGCGCAATGGATAAGTGAAAATGTACTGCTTGCGCCGGGATTGAGTGGGGATGAATGGCAGCGGCTGCAGCGGCATGCGGCGGAAGTCGCAGTGGATGATATGTTTGAATATGGCTTCGATCCGCACAATGATCCTTTTGCCGAAGCGGGTCAGGCCGCAGCCGCTGGCCCGCTTTCCGATGATGATATTAAATTACTGGCTTACGCGCCGATTGCGGTTTTCTGCATTGTGGCAGCGGCGGATGGTTCCATCGATAAAAAGGAAGTCAAAGCGTTTCAGGTGGAATTGTTGAAAGGCATCATTACCGACAGCGAACTCATGCAGAAAGTCATGGTGCACGTTGTGTCCGATTTTGAAGGGATGATTGGTGCGTTTCTCAAGCAGGAGGTGGATGCCAAGGAAAAGCTCGAGCAGATTTTGAGAGTGCTTGATGGCAAGCTGAGCGCCGAAGAGTCCCACAAATTCAAGGTTTCCATGTTGAGCATCGGCAAGTCGGTGGCGGAAGCGTCCGGTGGCTTTCTCGGTATGTTCGGCAGTAAGATCAGCAAGGAAGAGAAGCGGGCACTGGTGGGCTTGGCCATGTTCCTGGGCTTGGCCGGTGAATAAAGGATTGGTCTGCAACAACCGGGCGCTGCTTTAGAAACAGCGCCCGGTTACTGTGGTTGCCGGCGCTGTTTTATGGCTTTCTTTGCCGACTTAGATACTGATCGATTTCCTCGTTGGTGGGGTACGCTTCCACTTCGATACCGGCGCCACATTCTTCGGGAAGAGGATTGTTGACGGTGTCACGCACCACGTCGATGGAAGGCGAAAAACCTGTGGAAATAACCTCCTCACCGAAAACGGCAGTGGGCTGTTTGATCCAGGCCTTTACTTTACCGTGTGTGCAGTACTGAACCGTGGGGATGTTAACTTTCAGTTTGGATACACAACCCTCCAGTTTGGGGGTGTCCGCGCGAAAGGTCAGCAGTTCGATGACGTCGTCAGGCACATAGCCCCGTTGCCAGTGAATGGCACGTACATCCTCTTGTTGTTCACCACGAAGGTAGTAGGTGGGTACGCTACCCTTGCCGTAGGCAATGTGTTTCCAATTGGCATTGAGTTGGGCTTTGGCGCCCATCAAGGCATTGCCGGCATAGTTGCCATCCGGGCCGGAGGAGGTGTTGCCGCTCAAGTCGTTGGCATTGGGCAACAATACGGCAGCGTGCACCGTTGCTTCACCATCACATCCGTGGGACAGCACCAGATCCACATAAGCACTGCTGTTTTCCTGATAGCTGCGGCCGGAATAGGTATCAAGGTTATCTTTAGGTTTGGTGTTGGCGTGGGCAAACAGGTTGCTGGCGGTGCCCATTGCACAGGGAATCAGTAAAAGTGAGATTGTCTTCCTGAGTGACATAATCAAAGCTCCTTCGTATAGAGACTAATTTTGTTTGGAAGGTGAATATAAGGGAGCGGGTAGGGGGAAGCAATGTAAAAAATACCGTTCTCTGGATCAGCCATAATCGGTGAGCGGTTGTGATCAGGCGGGGTCACCGGCGTTCATCAAGCCGCTGGCCAATGCCCGAATATCCGCACCCATGGTCAACCGTTCACGCCACGACTGGGGAATGCCGTTCCAGCCATAGTAGGCCCCTGCGATCTGCCCGCAGACGGCGGCGGTGGTGTCGGCGTCGTCACCCAGGTTGGCCGCGGCCAGAATGGCCGAGGCGAAATCGCCGGTGTTGGCGAAACACCAGAGACTGGCTTCCAGGCAATCGATGACATAGCCGCTGCCACGAATCTGCTGAATGTGTTTATTGCGGTAGCTGCCCGCCTGAATGGCGGCGACTTTTTTTGTTTCCGGTTGGTACAGATCACACTGCAGGAGCGCCTGCTTGTCCAGGCCGCCAAAGGCCGCATGCAGCAGCGTGCCGAAATAGCGGCAGGCGTCAATGCACTCAGCGGCGCCATGGGTGGTGCGGGAGCTTAACCCGCAATAGTGGATTACGCTCTCCAGGTCGGGGCTGTAATACATCGCCACCGGTGCCAGTCGCATCAGTGAACCATTGCCGGCCGAAAAAGGATCGCTGGAACCGGAGAACGGGTCGCCGGTTTTCAGGTATTGACTGATGGACTCGGATACGGTGACACCAATATCAAAGCAGCGGCCGGTGCTGCTCATGTAGCCGTTGCTGCGCCACGCACAATAGCGGTGCATTTGGTCGTCGGCATCAAATCCATCGGCATCCAGCAGCGAATGGGCCAGGCACAACGCCATGGAGGTGTCGTCGGTCCATTGCCCCGCTTGCAGGTTGAATGGGCCACCGCCCACCAGGTCGGTAATCGGGGTAAAGCTGCCCCGCTCCTGGAACTCCAGTGTGGTGCCCACCGCATCCCCTGTTGCCAATCCGGTCAAACAGCCCTGATATCGTTGCTCTCGATCAATCATTGGTGAAATGCACCACACTGCTGGATTATTTGCCGCTATTATCGACCTTCCGTTTCCAGAGATTCAATACCCGTTTCGTGCAGACCCCGGATAGTGCTTCCTTGCCCGCGCAGGCACGCAGTGCCTTCAACCGTTGTAATTTACCGGCGGAGGTTTTGGGTGGACTGCCGTTTCAACGGCATCCGGTGCCCCTGCTCATCGATGGCGTCGCCGAGGTGCATCGTGCTTTGTTTTTGTCGTTGGATCAGGTTGAGGATCAACAGACCCGGGCGCTGTATTTTCGTGATTACATGAGCGCGTCATTTTTGTTGGACCACAAGGAGCGTGCAGGATTGGCACCGCAGGCGCAGCGTGTTGTGCGTGGCAAGGCGGACTATCTGCGGTTGTTGCGCGGCTGGATGTTCGATGCCGATGGTATTGAGGGCGCGGTGATGAAACGCTGGGTCGAATCGCGGTTCGGGCTCATACCACGCAGCCACAAAGGGCCCATCCACAGCGCAGAGGAGCCACGCTATCTGGCGTACCAGGCAGACTATGTGCGCGGTTTGTATAATGCCAATGCCCTGGAGGCGCAGTTGGATTTACTGTACTGCTTTTGCCAGTATGAGCTGCACAGGCGCCTGCCGGGCGCAACCCACTGGCGTTTGTATCGCGGGGTGAACCAACTGCGGCGCCATGACGTATTGGATCACACCACCGAGGGGGAAGCGGTGGTGTTGCTCAACAACCTGAACTCTTTCACCAGCGACCGCCACCGTTCCTGTACCTTTGGCGATACCATCTTAAGCACCGATGTACCCCTGGCAAAACTGCTGTTTTGGTATGACCTGCTGCCGGGTGTGTTACAGGGAGAGCAGGAATTTCTGGTGATTGGCGGCGTCTATCAGGTGGGTGTGAGCCGCTAACAGCCTTATTTTCCAGGTCTTTTTTCTAACTTGTATATTCCGGTCACCACTGGTCGGCAACTGAGTGTTTTCTGACCCAAATTATCTTATTTCTGGTACCTTAGTACATGTTGTGGCGGCCCCCGTGGCCTGCGGCTACATTTAGCATTATTTTGACAATTTATTTTGCAAAAGATATTGCAAAATAAATTGTGTTTGGACACTATGTTTACAGTTGACTCGATTCAGCTGATTGAGGGCGTGCCCTCTCATAAGAATAAGAAGCCAATAGCAGGGATAAACAACAAGAATACGCAGGGCTCAAGTGACGTTGGTGGGAGTAAAGAGGGGCAGTCCCCTTTCAGGGTGACCGCAAAGTCATCTCCGTATATCAACCCATGTCTCATATTGGCCGTTCTGTGCTCGGTTGTTCCCTCTAAGGAGTACAGATGACACGGTTTTTCGGTTTGCTGGGATGGCTTATGTGCGCCATTGTTCCGGCAATCTGCCAGGGAAACCCAGAAGCCCCGGGCATGTATGATGCGCGCAATATGGGGATGGGGGGCGCAGGGCTGGCCCACCTCAAGAGCCCGGCTGCGGTATTACATAATCCCGCCAACCTGGTGGAAAACGAAACCTCCCAGAATCAGAGTGCGTTCACCCTGTTGGGCGTGAAGCTGGGCGGCTCTTTTGCCGGGCCTGACCATTATCAGGAATCGGACTGGATTGCAGTGCCCTTACCCTTTTGGGGTTACGTCAATAAATACTCCGAGGATCTGTCCTTCGGTGCTTCGTTTTACTTGGCCCTGGGGTTTGGCGGTGGCTATGACGGTGTTAAACGTTATGGTACCGGCAAAACCTGCACCCGATCCCCGGAAGACGTCATCATTAACGACGGCAGTGGCGGTGTTACGCTGGACGCGGACGCCATCAACAATGATCAGTGCCTTTCGTATGGGCGCGAGGAAATGGTGAACCTCGCCTTGTTTGAACTGGCGTTTCCCGTCAGTTACCGGGTGAACGATCGATTGAAGGTGGGCGTGTCGTTTCGCTTTCCCTTCGGTATGTTCGAGCAGCAAACCACAGAGGACTTTGCCGGAGCGTTTACGGAACCGGATTCCCCGGTGGGCTCCTATGGGCTGGGCTATACCCAGGTGCAATCGAAAATGTACGGCGTGGGTACTCCGGGTATTCTCTTGGGTGTCACGTATGATCTCACCGAATATCTTTCTGTGGCCGCGGCCTATCGCACCAAAACCACCACCACCATGAAAGGCACCACCGATGTGGTATTGGGTTCCAATATGCTGATCGATCCAGCGCTGGATACCCTGGGTAGTTTACCGGTGGGCGCTTACGCAGATCTGGTGAACTCGGTACCCGGTGTTTCCCAGTTGGTATCGATCACCAGCAAAGACAACATTTATAACATCGCCGAGAAGATTGCCACGGACATTGATTCTGAGATTTCCTGGTCCACCGCCGAAGCCATTGAGTTGGGTATCGCCCTGCAAGTGACACCCACGGTGCTGTTTGCCATGGATTGGCGGCGTGGGTATTTCTCCGAATCCAACAAGGATTTTATTGTCGAGCTAAAAGAGCCGATTTTTGAAGTCAGCGGGCTGGACCGGTTGGGCCAGAAACTGGATTGGGAAGACGCCGATGTGTGGAGTTTTGGTGTGGAGTGGAATTTCAAGCGCGATCAGTTTCTGCGCTTTGGTTACAGCTTTGGCAACAGTGCCACGCCCCCGGAATACACCAATGCGTTTACCCCGCCCCCGGCGGATAAACAGGATTCGTTTTACATCGGCTATGGAACGCAGGTGGATCGTTGGTTGCTGGACATCGGCTTTAACTATGCGGCGGTGGAATACACCATTGATCAACCCTATGACAGCAATGGCAATCCAGTGGATACGCCCACTTGCCGGGCCGGGCAACTGGTCAAGTCCGGCTGCCCCGGGTTGCAAACGGTGGAATCGATCTTTATCGGCCTGTCGGCCAACTATCAATACTGAAACTGTGTTCAGGGAACGTGAGCAGTAACAGGATTTGTTGTACCAGCAGGTAAAGTTGAACGCTGGTAATTCTGTTGTTTCCCCGCCTGTTAGGGAGAATCAATGGAATCATCTACTGGCGGATGGTGCGCCGGCATGCTGCCACGCGCACTGGCGTTTTTTGTGTTGTCGCTATGGGTTTCCAGTGCCTGGCCCGTGGTGGCGGACAGTCTGACCATTGGCAATGCCAAAGCATTATCCCTGGGCAATGCCGTGACCGCCGATCCCCCCGGCATTGATTCTATCCACTTCAACCCGGCCGGCCTGGCCCGCATCAAGGGGCGGGTGTTGCAGCTTAAAATGGTGGCGGCGGATTTTTCGGTGGTGATGGACATTGGCGATTACGTGGATGCCCGCAAGAACCGCCTGCAGGAAATGAAAGCCACCGGCTTGTTCGAAGACGGTTATTTTGATGACGAAGCGCACATGAGCACCAGCGAAACCGAAGGCGCCGCGTTGATGTTGCCGTTTTTTGGTTTAACCGAACTGCCGGCCATAGCGGCGCCGTTAGGTGGTGCATCCTATTCCCCCCCGGGCAAGGATGTTACCTTCGCCACCAATGTTTATGCGCCGATGATGGTGGGTTTTTATCGGCAGGAAGACGACCCTGGCCGATTTATTGGCGAGCGTATGTCGCTCATGCACCTCACCTATTTCTCGCCCAGCTTTGGTTTGAAAGTGACTGATGAATTCGCGGTGGGGGCGGCTCTGACCTTCAATTATGTTGGTGTGGGTATGGACCTGCCCATACGGGCACCCCATGCGGGTCAGCTATTTCTGGGGGATCTGCAGAGTCAGTGTGACTTTGTGTTGCGGGAGGAGTTTGTTGGCTTTCAGGACCTGGCCCCGCAGTTATGCCGGGGGGAACGCCTGGGGTTGTATAACCAATTAGCCTATCTGGAATTCGAAGTGGAACAGGAACTGGTGCCGGGGCTGAATGTGGGCCTGTTGTGGAGCCCCACCGAATGGCTGACTCTGGGGGCCAATTATATTCACTCGTTTCCCATTGAAATGGATGGCTGGTTCCGCTGGACCAATGGCGATAACTGGGTGGCGTTCATGGAGCCACTGTTGCAACCGGATGCCAATGGCGTTTCCCTGGCGGGCCAGTTGAACTCGGCGCTGTCGCTCATGGGATGGTCGTTTCCCCAGGGCCAAAACCTGACCGAAGGGGATGCCAGTATTGCCATGGAGATGCCGGAGCAACTTATGTTGGGGCTCAGCTTGCAGGTCACCGATTATCTTAAGGTCAATGTGGATTATAAGTTTTCCGGCTGGTCCTCCTGGCAGGTGTTGGAGGTGACGTTTTCCGAACCGGTGGACTTTCTGCGCTTGGCGGAAATTATTCAGCCGGATCTGGCGGGCAAGCAGCGCATCGCGTTCCCGCTAGGGTTAGAGGACACCTGGAACTGGGCGCTGGGTGTTGAATACCAGTATTCCACCAACAGCGTAGTGCGGTTTGGGGTGGAGGATCGGCCCACCTCGCTGCCGGATGATGGCTTGACGCCCTTGTTGCCCTTGGGCTCGGGCACATTGTACGGTGCCGGTCTGGGCCTGAAGCTGGACAGCGATGCGGTGATAGAAGTGGGCATCGGCTACATGAAATCCAGCCTGGAGATGCCCGGTGGCAGCGCTCAGGTGGGCAACTCACTGGACCCTTCGAAACTGATTTACAGCCCCTATGCCGGATCGGACCTGAATGTGGAGCTGGAAATGTTCCTGCTGGAATTCAGCATTTCTCAGCCGTTCTGATTACTGACCCAGGGCATGGGCCTGCCGGGCCAGCTGCAGAAAGCTGGGTGGCTCACCACCGCCGTACACTTCCAGTGCGGCGCCGCTGATATAGGCCGCTTTAGTGTTGTCCGCCAGAAACAGGCAGGCATTGGCGATGTCGGCCGGCACGGCCATGCGTTGCATGGGCAGGGATTCCTCGATCAGTTTAATGCCGGCAGAACCGCCATAATGATCGTTGGCGGCCTCGGTTTTGATCAAACCGGCGATGATGGCGTTGACCCTTACATTGTGGCTACCCCATTCCTGTGCCAGGGAGCGGGTGGCATTGATCAGGCCGGCTTTGGCTGCGCCGTAGGCGGTGGTGCCCGGGGATGGGCGCTGGCCGGACACGCTGGCGATGTTGATGATACTGCCGCCCCCTTGTGGCTGCATGGCATGGTAGGCCTGTTGTGCGCAGATCAACGGGGCAATCAGGTTGAGTCGGATCACGGCTTCGGTCAGCTTGGGAGAGGCACTGGCGGCGTCCACCGGTGGGCTGCCACCGGCGTTGTTGATCAGCACGTCCAGGCGCCCGCTGTGCTGCAGAACGGCATCGATCAAGCCCTGGGTGGCGTCGGGCTCGCGCACATCAACCGCAAAAAAGATGGCGCTGCGGCCATTGGCCTGTGGCAGCGGTTGCGGTTGACGGCGGCCGCAAATAAAAACCTCGGCACCGGCCGCCAGGAAGGCTTCACTGATACCGTAGCCGACGCCTTTGCCGCCGCCGGTCACGATTACGATTTTGCCGGAAAAATCAAACATGTCGCGCCTCTATTGTTGTACGGTCAGGTATTTCCAGACGCCGTTGGCACTGCCTACCAGCACGTCGCCGCACCAGGCTTTGCCTGCCATGAAGGCCATGGATTTGCTGGCGTGGGTGACTTCGCCATAGGCCTGCAAAAATTGGCCGGCCACCATGGGAGCGAAAAACTGGGTGTTCATGGAAACCGTTACCGCCGGTTGCATATCGCGGCTGATGCAGGCATTCATGCCCAGTGCTTCATCCAGAATGGTCATCAGCAAACCACCGTGGCCGCGGTTGTTGCCTCCGATGTGGTGGGCCTGTAACAGCACCCCGGCCCAACCGCGCACGCTGCCGTCTTCCATTCGCTCCCGTTTGTAGAGAATGGGGCCGCAATGATCGGAATAGGCGGCAAAGCCCGAGCTGTCGAAACCTTCCGGGATAGTGCCCATGGGCTTAACCTTTCTCCAGTATGGCCGCACCGGTGGGTACACCGGCACCGGCGG
>CEUV01049496.1_pt1 | contig 13518 bp, 12 predicted proteins | sample 356401 | NCBI WGS metagenome assembly CEUV01 (sample SAMEA2622710, study PRJEB7988) | marine metagenome | isolation source: saline water (ENVO:00002010), including
AGACAAAGTACGAAAGCAATTGAACGAGCTTCGACTTGAGGTGGCCGAGCAATTAGGCTTAAGAGATCCCAAAAAGTTTGCCCCATTATGGGTCGTAGATTTTCCTTTGTTGGAATGGGATGAAGAAACAGAGCGATACCACGCCATGCATCATCCATTTACTTCGCCTAAACCAGAAGATTTAGATAAATTAGATACAGACCCAGGAGCAGTTCGAGCCAATGCTTACGATTTAGTATTGAATGGTAGTGAAATTGGTGGTGGCTCTATACGTATTCACGATAAAAAATTACAGCGCTTGATGTTCCAACATCTTGGGTTTACAGAAGAAGAAGCGCAAGCACAGTTCGGATTCTTGATGAATGCTTTTGAGTATGGAGCTCCTCCACACGGTGGTATCGCTTTTGGTTTTGATAGGCTGTGTTCTTTGTTCGGTGGTCAAGAAAGCATTCGTGATTTCATTGCCTTCCCAAAAAACAACTCAGGAAGAGATGTGATGATTGATGCTCCTGCTGTCATTGACAATACACAATTAGACGAACTGAATATTCGATTGAAGTAAAAAACAAAGCATATATAAAAAGCCTCGCAAATGCGAGGCTTTTTTATTGTTATCAAAACACTTTTTATAGCGTTCCTCTATTTTCTTGTTCTCTTTCAATCGCTTCAAAAAGCGCTTTGAAATTTCCTTTTCCAAAGGACTGCGCTCCTTTACGCTGAATGATTTCGAAGAACATGGTTGGTCTGTCCAAAACGGGCTTCGTAAATAACTGTAAAAGGTAGCCTTCATCATCACGGTCAATCAAGATTCCGTGTTGCTTCAACACCTCCACATCTTCATCAATCTCTCCTACACGCTCCAACAAATCATCATAGTAGTTTTCTGGCACATATAAGAACTCCACTCCTCTTTCGCGCATAGCAGAAACAGTAGCTACAATATCATCGGTTGCTACAGCGATGTGCTGCACACCCGCTCCATTGTAAAACTGAATGTACTCTTCAATCTGCGATTTTTTCTTTCCTTCTGCCGGCTCGTTAATAGGGAATTTGATGCGCCCATTTCCGTTACTCATCACCTTACTCATCAAGGCCGTGTATTCTGTGGAAATGTCTTTATCATCGAAAGAAATGATTTGGGCAAAGCCCATCACCTTAGCGTAAAACTCACACCATTTATTCATCTCATTCCAATCTACATTCCCTACCATATGGTCGATAAACTTCAATCCAACAGGAGCTGGGTTGTAGTGACTCTCCCACTTTTGGTAGCCTGGTAAAAACACACCATTATACTCTTTACGCTCTACAAAAATGTGAACCGTTTCGCCATAAGTATGAATTCCTGAACGAACCACTTTACCATGCTCATCTTCTTCTACTGTTGGCTCCATGTAAGATTTAGCACCACGCTTAGTTGTTTCTTCCCAAGCTTTTGTAGCGTCCTCTACCCATAACGCTACTACTTTTACAGCATCACCGTGCTCGTTAATGTGTGCGTTAAGCACTCCATCTTTCTCAAGTGGTGTTGTTAAAACCAAACGAATTTTGTCTTGTTTTAACACATAAGAAACACGGTCTTCCATACCTGTTTCCAATCCTGCATAAGCCTCACTTTGAAAACCAAAAGCGGTTTTATAAAAGTGTGCCGATTGCTTGGCATTTCCTACATACAACTCTACATAATCCGTTCCCAATAAAGGCAAAAAATCTTCCGCCTCATCAAACAACTTCCTCAAGCTGTACTCCGTATTTTGTAGGTCTTTTAAGTTTTTAATTTCTGCTCCCATTATTTATTTATTCTACCCAAGAGGTGTGATACCCTCCTGCGTCAATCGCTAATGCTTCTTTCGTTACCTTCAATGGCTTAAATGTATCTACCATTACAGCCAATTCTTCTGTCACCTTTTCACCTATACTGCGTTCCATGGCTCCTGGATGTGGTCCATGCGGAATCCCTGCTGGATGTAAAGTAATCATCCCTTGCTCAATATGATTTCGACTCATGAAGTCACCATCTACATAATACAATACCTCATCCGAATCTATGTTAGAATGATTGTATGGTGCCGGTATTGCTTCTGGATGATAATCGTATAATCGAGGGCAGAAAGAACAAACCACAAAACCTGCCGCTTCAAATGTTTGATGCACTGGAGGTGGTTGGTGTACACGCCCTGTAATTGGCTCAAAATCATGAATAGAAAAAGCGTATGGATAATTGTATCCATCCCAGCCTACTACTCCAAAAGGATGAGCTCCATAAATGTACTGATGCAACATTCCTTCTTTCTTCACCTTGATTAAGAAATCACCTGTTTCGTCATGTGTTTCTAATTCTGTTGGCCTTCTTAAATCGCGTTCGCAAAATGGAGAATGCTCTAAAAGCTGTCCAAACCAATTACGATAACGCTTAGGGGTATACATTGGCGAGCTTGACTCTACAATAAATAATCTATTGTTTTCATCATTGAATTCTATCTGATAGATCATTCCTCTTGGAATCATTAAGTAATCGCCATATCCAAATTCAATATTTCCTAAAAGAGTGCGCAACTTGCCTGAGCCCTTATGAACAAAAATCAGTTCATCACAATCGGCATTTTTATAATAATACTCGGTAAGCGATTTTTTTGGCGCTGCCAATACAATGTGGCAATCGTTATTCATAAGAATTGTTACCCTACTTTCTAAAAAGTCATCTTTGGGCGGTACTTGAAACCCATTTAACGCATAGGCTTTCATGTTTTTTTCTACCGCTATTTCTGGCGTTACATCAATCGACTCTAACACTTCTTTTACCTGTGTTGGTCGATGACAATGGTATAACAAAGAGGACATTCCATCAAAACCGATTGTTCCGAATAACTCCTCATAGTAATAACCTCCATCTGGTTTCTTAAAAACCGTATGGCGTTTGTGCGGTATGTTTCCTAACTTATGATAAAATGGCATAGTTTAGTTTTTTACAAATCTACGAATTGTCTGCATCTTTAAAAGCATTGCGCAAATCTACCTTTTGGTGACTGTGAAAACGCTTTTTATTTTCTACTCCTTGACGCAACTTTTTTTGTTCTTCTTCTGGAAGTTTTGCCACCTCTAAGCACTCAGGTGTGCAGCATCTTTGATGTGCTTCTTGACATGCTTTGCACTGAATAAATAGTAAGTTGCAATTTACATTTTTACAATTTACATGTGTATCGGATGATGCTCCACATTGATGGCAAGCACTGATAACTTCAGTAGAAATGCGTTCTGCCAATCGCTCGTCAAACACAAAGTTTTTTCCTTTGAACTTATTCGCCAACTCTTTATTATCCTCTAATTGCCTAGCGTAGTCGATAATGCCTCCATGCAATTGATTCACATCTTTAAAGCCGTGATGCTTTAAAAAAGCTGAAGTTTTTTCGCAACGGATTCCTCCGGTACAGTACAGCAATACTTTTTCTCCTTCTTTGCCTTCTAACATCTCTTTTACCTCTGGCAATTCCTCCTTAAAAGTTTCAGACTGCGGACAAATAGCTCCCTCAAAATGACCAATTTCACTTTCGTAATGGTTACGCATATCCACAATAACAGCACCTTCCTCCATTGCTTTATTCCATTCTTCCGCTGAGAGGTGTTTTCCTACATTGGTTACATCGTATTCATCAATCGGAAGCCCATCTGCTACAATCTGCTTTCGTACTTTTATAGTGAGCTTGAAAAATGATTTTCCATCATCTTCTACGGCTATTTTGAAAGGAATATTTTCAAACTCTTTTCGGTTATGAACCTTCGCAACAAACTTTTCCCACATGTGCTCTGGAACACTCAACTGCGCATTGATTCCCTCCTGTGCCACATAAATTCTACCAAAAACCTGCAATTTTTTCCACTCTTGAAAAAGCACATCACGCAAAGCAGAAGGATCTTCTATCATCACATAACGATAAAAGGAAACCGTAACACGCTTAAAATCTTCAGCATGCAATCGTTTCAAAGCTTCTTCCTTGCTCAACTTATTCAGCAAATGTTTCTTACTTGCATTTGGATCCATCGAAAGATAAATTTGGGATTGTAAAGTTACAAAAATGAATGTGTTTTCTTGAAGAAAATTGCTACCCTTTAATCCTGCTGAAATGTTATATTTGTTCGATATTATTGGAAGATGAAGGATACGATTTTAGTGATAGGGTCTTCGGGACAAATTGGCACCGAGTTGGTAATGAAACTGCGCGAGATGTATGGAAACAATCATGTAGTAGCATCTGATATTCGCCCTTCTTCTAAAGAAGTGATGCAAAGCGGACCATTTGAAGAGCTAGACATCATGAATGAGGCGCGTCTTCACGAAATCGTGAAAAAACACAATATCACCCAAGTGTATCTTCTAGCTGCTCTGCTTTCTGCCACTGCAGAAAAGAACATTGAATTGGGCTGGAGTTTAAACATGCGTTCATTATCAAATGTACTCGATTTAGGTCGAGAAAAGATGATTAAAAAAATATACTGGCCAAGCTCTATCGCCGTATTTGGTCCTAATACCCCGCAGATTATGACTCCACAATACACGATTATGGACCCTAGCACAGTGTACGGTATTAGCAAACAAGCTGGTGAGCGTTGGTGCGAATACTATTTCAAAAAATTTGGTGTTGATGTGCGTAGCATTCGTTATCCTGGAGTGATTGGCTGGAAGGCCGCTCCCGGAGGAGGAACAACTGATTACGCAGTGCACATTTTCCATGAGGCGCTGAAACATGGAAAGTATGAGAGTTTTTTAAACGCTAATACTACTCTTCCCATGATGTATATGCCAGACGCTATTCGCGCTACTATAGAACTGATGGAAGCTCCTGCAGAAAAAGTAAAAATTCGTTCTTCTTACAATGTAGGAGGCGTGAGTTTTAACCCAGAAGAAATAGCTGCAGAAATTCGAAGACATCTTCCGGCTTTTGAAATGAGCTACCAAGAAGATTATCGACAAGCCATTGCCAATAGTTGGCCACAAAGCATTGACGATTCTCATGCTCAAGAACATTGGGAGTGGAAAGCTAAGTATGATTTGTCAAAAATGACGGATGATATGATGAATAATTTGAAAGAACAATACAAGATAACCGCAGAATAAGATGAGCTTACAGATTTACAATACATTAAGCAGAAAGAAAGAAGCGTTTGAACCTTTACACCCAACAAATGTTGGAATGTATGTTTGCGGTCCCACCGTTTATGGAGACCCTCATTTAGGGCATGCTCGTCCTGCCATTACTTTCGATATCGTTTTTAGATATTTACAACACCTCGATTTTAAAGTGCGCTATGTACGCAACATCACGGATGCTGGACACCTAGAAAATGATGCTGAAGTAGGCGAAGATAAAATTACTAAAAAGGCGCGCTTAGAGCAGTTAGAACCGATGGAAGTAGTACAGTATTACACGCTACGCTATCATCAAGCCGTTGAAGCATTGAATTGCCTTCCTCCAAGCATTGAGCCGAGAGCTACTGGACACATTATTGAACAAATTGAGATGGTGAAACAAATCCTTGACAACGGATTAGCTTATGAGGCAAATGGATCTGTGTATTTAGATGTAAATAAGTACAATGAAAAATACCCTTACGGAAAACTTTCTGGAAGAAATTTGGAAGATACATTAGAAAACACACGCTCCCTAGATGGGCAAGACGAGAAGAAAAGTCCTGTTGATTTTGCTATTTGGAAAAAAGCAGCTCCCGAGCACATCATGCGTTGGCCATCCCCATGGGGAGAAGGTTTTCCTGGATGGCATTTAGAGTGTTCTGCCATGAGCAGCAAATACCTAGGCGACACTTTTGACATTCATGGAGGTGGAATGGACTTAGTGTTTCCTCATCATGAAGCAGAAATTGCTCAATCGAACGCATGTAATGATTGCGATCCCGCTAAATTTTGGATGCATAATAACATGATTACCATCAACGGACAAAAGATGGGTAAGTCTTTAGGAAACGCTGTAAACCTAGAGCAATTTTTCACAGGAAATCACGACTTATTAGAGCGCGCTTATACGCCTATGACTATTCGTTTTTTCATCTTACAGGCTCACTATAGAAGTACGGTCGATTTTTCAAATGAGGCCTTACAGGCAGCAGAAAAAGGCATGGCCAAACTGATGAATGCGTATGAAACACTTGAAGGATTAACTACAAGTGATAGCTCTACTTATGATGTAGCTGCGTTGAAAGACAAATGCTATACAGCAATGAATGATGACTTCAACACGCCTATTTTAATATCGCATTTGTTTGATGGTGTACGCATCATCAACTCTGTTAAAGATGGCACTGAGCAGTTAAGCGCAAATGATCTTGCTGATTTGAAACAATTATTCCAAACATTTGTTACAGATATTTTGGGATTAAAATCAACTAAAGAAGAAGCTGGAAACGACCTTACTAATGAAGTTATGGATATTGTTTTACAGCTACGCTCCAAGGCCAAAGAAAATAAAGATTGGGATTCTGCAGATTTGATTCGTGAGGAACTGAACAAACTCAACATACAAGTAAAAGATGGTAAAGACGGCTCTTCTTGGGAGTTGAAAAATTAAATAGATGAAAAAATATTTTTACATTCTTATTATTGCTTTTCTTGTAGCATGTTCTAGTGAAACTCCTAAACAACAAAAACAAGCAGAGAAACCAAAAGTAGAAGTCCCTACTTTTAATTCGGATAGCGCATATCATTACATTCAAACTCAAGTAGATTTTGGCCCACGATACATCAGTAGTAAGGGATGGGAAGCATGTGGTGATTACCTTTTTAATGAACTTAAAAAGTATACTCCTTATGTGCAAGAACAAAACACACCCTTTACTACTTATGATGGAAAAAATCATCAACTGAGAAACATTATTGCAGAGTTTAGTCCAGAAAAGAATAACCGAATTTTACTGTGTGCACACTGGGATACACGCCATGTTGCTGACCATGATACTGAAAGAACTAACGAACCTATATTAGGTGCAAATGATGGTGGAAGTGGCGTAGGAGTTCTTTTAGAGTTAGCTCGACAATTAGCGATAAAAAACAGTAATATTGGTGTTGACATCATCCTATTTGATGCTGAAGATTATGGGCAACCACAAAGCTCATTAAGTGCTCCTCAACAAGATACATGGTGTATTGGGTCACAGTATTGGTCAAAAAACCCTCATAAATATGACTATTATGCTAGATACGGTATTTTACTAGACATGGTAGGGGCTCCAAACGCAGTTTTTAAACATGATGCTGTTTCTAAACATTATGCCCCAAGTATTCTAAAAAAGGTTTGGGGAATTGCCAATAATTTAGGCTACGGACAATTTTTTCAATACCAATTAACACCAGAAATTATCGACGATCATTATTACATTAATAAGCTAGCCCATATACCTACCATAGATATTATTGAACATGATAACCAAACTTTAAGCGGTTTCAATAAACATTGGCATACACATGGAGATAATATGGAAAATATCAATAAAGAAACACTTAAAGCTGTAGGACAAACTATTATGGAAGTTGTATACAATGAGTAACAAAATTTAAGATATGAATAAGTTTAAAAATAATTTGTATAACTTTGTTGTAAGTAATTTATACAAAAATAGATAATGGAAATTTTAATTTTTTTTGTTGCACACTGGTATCTATCCCTTTTCGCACAATCCTTTTTTCACCATAGATATTCAGCACACCAAATGTTTACGATGAATAAATTCACCGAAAAAATATTTTTTGTTTTTTCTTTTATTGTTCAAGGCTCATCATACATGAGCCCAAAAGTATATGGTGCAATGCATAGAATGCATCATGCACATGCAGATACAGAAAAAGATCCGCATTCTCCGAAATATTCAAATAATGTGATTAAGCTAATGGTTAAAACCTACCATCAGTTTAAAGGTGTCCAAGATAAAACAATAGAATTAAAAGATGCATTCTATAAGAATCTTCCTGATTGGAAATGGTTTGATAAGATGGCTGGCTCTTTCTTCGTAAAATTGTTGTGGGCTGCTGTTTACATCTTATTTTATATCAAATTTGCAACTGCTTGGTGGATGTTCTTACTAGTTCCAATTCATGTTTTAATGGGGCCGGTACATGGCACAATTGTAAACTGGTTTGCACACAAAATTGGCTATACTAATCATGATATTGACAATACTTCTAAAAACCTAATGCCATTCGATCCTTTTATGCTAGGAGAAGGTTATCATAATAACCATCATGCGCATGGGGGAAGAGCTAATTTTGCCGAAAAGTGGTACGAAATTGACCCTATCTATCCAATCATTCGATTGTTTGATTGGATTGGAATTATAAAGTTGAACCCTGTTGCACTAAAATAAGCTTAACAAATAAAAGAAAGAGTTAGCTATAAGCTACTTATTAGCAACATTTTGGAAGAGCTAAAGGGTGAATTCTTTTTAGAAATGGGTCAATTATCACAACCCTCTGGTGAAGGATTTAGCGTATATACTTCTAAAAAATCTTCTTTTTTGACAGCAATGATTATAACTTGCAGCGGTAAGCCTAGTTGAGGTACCATTGCAGCATAATAATCTTCCATCCCCCATACTTCTTCTCCAACAAACTTAACTTTGATTAATTCATTATCTTCAAAATAGTGTTGACCGTCTTGCATTGTCCACCATCCTTCTAAAGTATCTAATTGTGTTTGTGCTTTTGCTGCAAAACAAAGGGTTAAAACCGCTATGAATAAGCCTAATCGCATACCCCAAAAATAGGCATATTCTTGTATCTTGCACAGAAATCACCATTTCATGTCTAACATCAAGAAACTCTTTTTAATAGATGCTTTTGCGATTATTTATCGCGCTTATTTTGCGTTTAGCAAAAATCCACGCATAAATTCTAAAGGCGTCGAGACTTCGGCTGTATTGGGATTTGTCAATACACTTGTGGATGTGCTAAAGAAAGAAAATCCTACGCATATAGCAGTGGTTTTCGATACCCCTGCTACTACCGTACGACACATAGAATACACCGAATACAAAGCTAACCGTGAAGCAATGCCAGAAGGAATTTCGGTGGCGCTTCCGTATATCGACCAAGTGCTTGATGCCTTCAATATTCCTAAAATTTTTGTGGATGGATATGAAGCCGATGATGTTATTGGTACACTCGCTAAAAAGGCGGAAAAAGCAGGGTTTACCACATATATGATGACCCCTGATAAAGATTTTGCTCAATTGGTTTCAGAAAACATTTTACTTTATAGACCTGGTAATAAGTGGAAGCCAACAGAAGTATGGGGAGTGCAAGAGGTACTCGATAAATTTGAGATTACTCAAGTTGAGCAAGTCATTGACTTTCTAGGGATGATGGGAGATGCGGTTGATAATATACCAGGACTCCCAGGGGTAGGAGAAAAGACTGCCAAAAAATTCCTTGCAGAGTACGGAAGCATGGAAAATCTTCTAGCCAATACTAATCAACTGAAAGGAAAAATAAAAGAAAAAATTGAAGCCAATAAAGCACAAGGAGTCTTGTCTAAAAAGCTAGCTACCATACTTTTAAACGCACCAATAGAATTAGATGAGGAAGTGCTACAGGTACAAAAATTTGATGCAAAAAAAGTGCAAAATCTTTTTGAAGAACTTGAGTTCAGAACCTTAGCAAAAAGAATATTAAATGTAGAGTCAGAAAACACTATAAATAGAGCAACACAAGCAGCTTCTTCGAAGAAAAATACTAATTCTGGTCAAATGGATTTATTTTCTATGAAAGAAGAAATTCCTGTTGCCTGTTACCAAAACATCAGCGATAAGCAAATAAAATATCAACTTGTCTCAACAACCGAACAGCGCTCTCAGCTTTTAACTGATTTAATGCAACAGACTTCTGTCTGTTTCGACACAGAAACCACAGGGCTAAACCCACTAACAGCAGATCTTATAGGACTCGCTTTTTGCTTTGAAAAAAACCAAGCGTTTTATGTGCACATTCCAGAAGGGGAAGAACAGAATATTGCAGATGAATTTAAAGTGTTTTTTGAAAAACAAGGCATCGAAAAAATTGCCCAAAATCTGAAATATGACTACAAAATATTAGCGAAATACGACATAGTTGTCGCGGCTCCTTATTTTGATACCATGTTGGCTCATTACCTTTTAAAGCCCGATCAAAGACATAACATGGATGTGTTAGCGCAAAACTATTTGAATTATTCTCCAATTAGTATAGAAACGCTCATTGGAAAAAAAGGAAAAAACCAACTCAGCATGCGCCAAGCCCCATTAGATAAAGTGTATGAATACGCATGTGAAGATGCCGACATCACTTGGCAGCTGAAACAAATATTTGCTCAAAAGTTAAAAGGAACACATCTAGAAAAGTTGTTCAACGATATTGAACTCCCGTTGATTCCTGTGTTATCCGCTATGGAAATAGAAGGTATTCGTATTGATATTGATGCACTAAATGACTTTTCTAAAGAGTTAGAAAGTCGCATTTTGAAGCTAAATGATAGCGTGCAAACGATAGCAGGAATACCATTCAACTTAGCTTCTCCAAAACAGTTGGGACAAGTTCTTTTTGAGCATCTAAAACTGGTTGACAAACCTAAAAAGACTAAAACAGGACAGTATTCCACTTCTGAAGAAACATTGTTAAAACTGAAAGGTAAGCACGAAATCATTGATGATATTTTGGAGTTTAGACAGCTACAAAAATTAAAGTCGACCTATGTTGATGCCTTACCTGAATTAGCTTCTGAAAAAGAAGAGAGAATACATACTACCTATCAACAAGCTGTAGCTTCAACAGGGCGTTTAAGCTCTATCAATCCAAACCTGCAAAACATTCCTATCCGTAGTGAAAAAGGAAGAGAGGTGCGCAAGGCTTTCGTTGCTAGAAATGAGAACTTCACCTTGCTTGCTGCTGACTATTCTCAGATTGAATTGCGTTTAATGGCTCATTTATCACAAGATGAAGGCATGCTGTCTGCGTTTCAAAATAAAGAAGATATTCATGCTGCTACTGCCGCAAAAGTATATCAAGTTTCGCTAGAAGAGGTTAGCAGAGAGCAACGATCACATGCCAAAATGGTAAACTTTGGAATAATATATGGTATTTCTGCCTTCGGACTAGCACAGCGCTTAGGCATCAAAAGATCAGAAGCAAAAGAGATTATAGAAAATTATTTTGCACAATATCCAAAGGTTAAAACATACATGGACTTGAGTATTGAAAGAGCTCGCGAAAAAGGATATGTAGAAACATTAATGGGGCGTAAGCGATTACTTAAAGACATCAATTCTAGAAATGCAGTTGTAAGAGGATATGCCGAGCGAAACGCTATCAATGCTCCTATACAGGGCTCTGCTGCTGATATTATAAAAGTCGCTATGATTGATGTACACAAAGCTTTTCAGCAAGAGGACTTTCTTTCTAAAATGCTTTTACAAGTACATGATGAACTAGTTTTTGATGCACATAATGATGAATTAGAAACTATCCAATCCATCATTCAACAAAAAATGGAAAATGCTGTTCAACTATCTGTTCCTTTAGAGGTTGATATGGGAACAGGTATTAGCTGGCTAGAAGCACATTAGTCTTTTTTCTTAGTGTAAATAGAATAAAGCACTAATAAGGCAGCAACACCTATAAAGTTACTCTGCCCCATCTTGCCAATAGATTTAGTGATGTTTCCTACTACATCCCAACCTAAAAGAGATTCGCCAATGAGTAATTGAACGGTTATACCTAAACATAATAAGACTACCGCAAAAGAGGTTAACTCTGAAAGTAAGTCTTTAAACTGTGATAATTTCTTTTTCATAATAGGGTTTAGTCTGTTCAAACTTAATAATTTCCTAGAAAAACAAAAAAAGCCCGCATGTGAGCGGGCTTTATTCATTCAACACATTCTTATCTTACTTAGTTAAGAATGAATAAAGTATAAGTAATGTTAATAGGCCAACAAAACCACCATCACCTAAAACAGTGATAACATCTGATACATGTTTAATAACATCCATTCCGAAAACAGCGCCACCAAATAAAATTTGAATCGCTACTGCTAATCCTAATAAAGTCATTAGTAAGCCAGTAAGACCTTTAAAAAAGTCATTGAAATACTTAAATACCTTGTCCATAATATTATAAAAGGTTTGGTTAATACGGTATCAAACATAAGAGGTAATTTGTTACTTATCAAATAATTAAGCTTTTTACCTTATAGAAGATATTTCACTCTGTAATTATCAAAATCATAACTTATATTTTTTTATTTAACTGATTTTCAACTGTTTATATTTTTATTAATAAGTTTTAAGGTCTTTTGAAAAGGTGCTTATTAACAAAAATCTGTTAAAAATTGAGTTGTTTTTTAATTTACTGATTTATAGCTTTTTATACTGTATTTTGATTGTCTTTTAAGTAAAAAAGACTCGTTTTTATCAACAGTTAAAAATCACGCACTGAAAGTAGTACTTCTTTAAAAATTTGTGGCTCTTGTATGATTTTCAAATATTTCAGCGCTACTTCTCTAGTAGAAACTAATTCACCATCGGCTTTATAGTTCTGAAAACGATCTAAGTGGGGGAAATGTTGCTCATCTGCATTTCGGATATTATCCTGCATAGGTGTATCCACTATTCCAGGAGCAACTGCAAAGACTTTAAAATCGGCATATTCGGCTTGTAAAACCTGTGTAAACATATCTAAAGCAGCTTTAGAAGCACAATAAGTGCTCCAGGCTTCAATGGGGCGCTTACCTGCTCCTGAGCTAACATTGATTATAATTTTTTGCACCTTTTCATTTTGATATGCATTTACAAACTGATTACATAAAAAAGAAGGAGCGGTTACATTAATAGAATAATTATCGGCTACTTCTTCATAGGATTGAGAACCGACTCTTGTAATTGGCCCTACAGCGCCTGCATTATTAATGAGTACCACCTTTTTGCAAGCGCATGGAAGCTTTTGAAAAATATGTAGATTTATCACTTCCTTTAAATCTAGTGTATAATGAGTATATCGCTCGTGCTGAATTGTTTCTCTTCGAGCAATTCCTACAACAAAATTATTTTTGTCTTCCAACAATAATTCAGCAAGGGCTTTACCCAAACCACTACTGCTGCCCGTTATGTAAATGAGGTTCATTAAAGTTGCGCTAAGGCTTGTGCTAAATCGGCTTTCAAGTCTTCGATGTCTTCTACGCCAACACTCAAACGAATCAAAGAGTCAACTACTCCTGTTTTTTCTCTTTCTTCTTTTGGAATGGCTGCATGTGTCATGCTTGCTGGATGGCCTGATAAAGACTCAACACCACCTAAAGATTCTGCCAAGGTGAATACTCTCATTGAAGACACTACTTGGAAGGCATCTTCTAACTTATTACCTCTCAAAGAGAATGACATCATCCCTCCAAAATCTTTCATTTGAGCTTTAGCAATCTCATGATTTGGATGTGTTTCAAAGCCAGGCCAATATACATGTTCCACTTTCGGATGGCTCTTTAAGAAATG
>CEUV01024337.1_pt1 | contig 13508 bp, 12 predicted proteins | sample 356401 | NCBI WGS metagenome assembly CEUV01 (sample SAMEA2622710, study PRJEB7988) | marine metagenome | isolation source: saline water (ENVO:00002010), including
ATTCTTTACCAAGACATCACTACCATTAGGAATATAATCACTCGATAGTTTTTTATTTATCGCCTGACCGTGACAAAACATTTCAGCTTCTTTATCAGAGATATGTAGAGCCGGGATGTCGTCCAGCACACAATCTAAGGGAAGAAGAAAATCTTTGGCCATCCTTCCTGCGGCCGCACTATGCACTAATTTCTCCAAGGTTTCTAGAGGAAAAGCATCTTTAATATTAAATCGCCCAACTTTGGTTCTTTCTAAGGCATAAACATGACCAAAAGTTCCTAACTTTAATGAAAGATCTCTTGCTAAAGACCTAATGTAAAAACCTTTCTCACAAGTAACTTCAAATTTTGCAAAATTATCATCAATACATTTTAATAGTTTTAGATCTAGAACTTTAACAAGTCTTGATGAAATTTTAAATTCATCTTTATTTCTAGCAAGTTTATATGCCCTTTTACCATTTATTTTTAACGCTGAAAAGCGAGGTGGCCTCTGCTCAATGTTTCCAATAAAAAATTTTAAAATTTTTTTTATATCTTGCTCCAGCGGCCTATTATTACTTTTTTTAATAGTTTCACCTTCAGTATCATCAGTGTCTGTCTGCTCTCCCCACTTAATTATAAATTTATAAGTTTTCTCTGTATTTACTAAGTAAGGAATAGTTTTTGTTGCAGTATTTATTGCAATTGGAAGAACTCCGGTAGCAAGAGGATCTAAAGTTCCAGCATGTCCCGCTTTTTTTACATTAAAAATTTTTTTTATAATATTAACAGCCTTGGCAGATGAAATATTTATTGGTTTGTTAAGTGTTAGCCAACCATGATAATTGAAATTATTTTGCTTTGACAAATATTATCTCTCGATATCTTTTTTAACTCTTTTTGACGCAAATATTTTATCTAAATTTCTTATTTCAGTAATACTATCATCAAATATAAAATTAACTGTGGGTACATATTTTAAATGTACACGTTGGCCAATAGCTTTTCTAATTACTTTATTTGCTCTCCTAAATGCTTTTAAAAAATCTTCTTTTTTTGTTTCATCAAAAGGTAGAAAGAAAAACTTTACATGCTTTAAGTCTGGTGAAACATCTACATGATTAATTGTAATCATTTCGTTATCTAACAATGGTTCTTTTGTAAGGCCCCTTTGTAAAATCTCAGTCAGTGCGGCTCTAAGAATTTCTTGAACCTTCATTTGTCTTTGAGAAGACTTACCTTGTGATAACTCAAAAGAAAAATTTTTCATTTTAATACCTATAATTAAATAGTTCTTTTTATTTCATCAACTTTATAGCACTCTATCTTGTCACCAGGCCTAATGTCTTGATTGTTATCAAAGGAAAGCCCACATTCCTGACCAGCATTAACTTCTTTTGCATCATCTTTAAATCTTCGAAGAGTTGACAAAAGACCATCGTAAATTACCACATCATCTCTAAGTAATTTAGCATGCAACCCTTTAACGATCTTACCGTCTATAACATTGCAACCAGCAATATTTCCAATTTTTGAATTTTTAAAGACTTCTAAAACTTCAGCCATGCCTGTAACTGTTGAACGTAACTCAGGATCTAATTTACCCTCTAATAAAGCCTTAACATCATCAATGAGATCATAAATTATAGAATGATAAAGTATTGTAATTCCAAATTTTTCAGCTGCCGCTTTTGCTTGATTATTTGCTCTTACATTAAATCCTAAAACTAGTGCTTTTGATGCTTCTGCTAGTGTTATATCACTCTCAGAAATAGCACCTGCTCCTACATGAATAACTCTGCAAGAAACTTCCTCATTTCCTAAATTTAAAAGAGCCTCTTTAATAGCTTCAGAAGACCCCTGTACATCAGCTTTTACAACAACTAAAATCTCTTTCTTTAAAGTTTGATTTGATTTTGAGAATAACTGATCTAAATTTGCCTTAGTAAGATTGGGGGTAGGTGCTTTTGATTTTCTTTGTCTATATTCTGAAACTTCCCTTGCTCTTGAGTCACTCTCAACAACGGTTAAAATATCACCGGCCTCAGGGGTTTGGCTCATTCCAAGTATTTCTATTGGTTCACCGGGGAAACACTCCTGTACAACTTTTCCTTTATCATTAATTAACGAGCGTACTTTTCCAGAATACTGGCCAATTACTAAAATATCACCTACCTTTAATGTCCCCCTTTGAATTATAGTTGTAACTGCTGGACCCCTGTTTTTATCAAGTTTTGCTTCAATAACAAAACCTTCGGCAGATCTATTAGGGTTTGCTTTTAAATCAAGGAGATCAGCCTGAAGGAAAATTGCCTCAATTAGATCGTCAATTCCTTTTTTTGTTAAAGCCGATAACTCTACTGATTGAATATCGCCGCCCATTTCTTCAACAATTATTTCATGTTGTAACAAAGAATTTCTTGCGGCGTTTGGGTCTGCATCGGGCTTATCAATTTTATTTATCGCAACGATAATTGGTGCATCAGCCTCTTTTGCGTGATTAATAGCTTCTATGGTCTGAGGCATAACACCATCATCTGCAGCAACAACTAATACAACAATATCTGTTACCTTTGCTCCCCTAGCTCTCATTGATGTAAATGCTGCATGTCCTGGGGTGTCAATAAAGGTAATCTTCTTATTATCTTTGACCCTTGTTTGATAAGCTCCAATATGCTGAGTAATACCCCCAGCTTCGCCTGAAACATTATTAGACTCTCTAATAGCATCCAATAATGTTGTTTTTCCATGGTCAACATGTCCCATTACAGTAACTACTGGGCTTCTTGGCTTTTTATCTTCATCTCTGTCATCTATCGCTGACAGACCCTCCTCAATATCTGACTCTGAAACCCTGGTAACTGAATGTCCAAATTCTTCAGCTATTAATTGGGCTGTATCGGAGTCTAGAATATCATTTATTTTTACCATTACTCCCTGTGTCATCAAAGATTTTATAACATCAACGCCTCTTTCAGCCATTCTATTTGAGAGCTCCTGTACTGTAATGGTCTCAGGTATAATTACATTCCTAGAAATCTTCTCTTTTGGCGCATCATCTGAAACAGATTTCTTTCTAGCTTTTTCTTGTCTCCTTTTTATAGAAGCAAGGGATCTTTGCCTCTCTTCTTCATTTAAAGCTTGAGAGATTGATAACTTTCCTGATCTTCTTTTTTTTTCGCCTTTATTAAATCTATCAACTTTTTCTTTTTCGGTTTTCTTAATATCTCTTTTTTTGGTAACAGAATTTTCAGATTTTATATTTTTTACTTTTTCTTTTACAAGTTCAGGATCTTTTTTCGCTGGAATATTTGCTGGATCAATTACATCTGGAGTATTTTGTTTAATTGTATCTTTCTTTGAGGTTTTTTCTCTATTTAAAACCTTTTCTGTATCCTTTTTTATTTTTGCATTAGCAAGAGCTTTTTCTCTTGCATCCCTCTCGCTGTCGGTAAGATTTCTCGAATTTTTATCTAAGTTATCATTTTCTGTTTTGGGTTTAAAAACATTTGGAGCAGTTGGTGCTTTTCTAACTCTCACAGATGGAGCAACTGGTTTTCTTGTTTGAGATAATCTTCCTCTTCTTGATTCTACTACAACTGTTGATGCTCTTGGTGAACGAGAACCTTTAGAATTAGTAGAGGACACTAAACCGGGCTTCAGAGATAATGTTCTTTCTTTTTTATCTTTTGTAGTTTTTTCTGACATTTTTAAATTTTAACCTAAAATATTAATTTATTTACAAAATTGAAATTACTCTGATTTTTTAGCAGAATCTTCTTCAATTTCGTTATTTATTTCTTCAGACACATCAGGAATTATCCCTAATTTTATTCTTGAAGACATAATTAAGTCATTTGCCTGAGAATAAGTTATATCAAAACCTTCTAAAATACCATTTTCGTGAGTCTTTTCTTCCCCTATTGTTTCATCCCAGCCTAGTAAATCATCAGAGGAACAATAAGCAAAATCCTCTAGAGATTTTATATCGTTTTCACCCAAGGTAACAATCATTTTTAATGATAATTCTTCAATTGCCAGTAAATCATCTTTTATACCCAATTCTTTACATTTTTTTTCAAGCTCTTCATTTTCTTTATTAATAAAATCAGATGCTCTAGCTTGAATCTCTTGAGCAGTATCTTCATCAAATCCAGCTATACTTGAAATTTCTTTTTCATCAACATAAGCTAATTCAGTAATATCCGAAAAACCTTCAGTTACCAACAACTGAGCAAGTAATTCATCAACGTCAAGAGCTTCCATAAAGAGTTGCGTCCTCTCTTGAAACTCTTTTTGACGTCTTTCAGATTCTTGATCTTCTGTTAAAATGTCAATATCCCAACCGCATAAACTTGATGCAAGTCTTACATTCTGACCTCTTCTACCAATTGCTAAAGAAAGTTGATCTTCTGGAACTACAACTTCTAGCCTTTGCTCTTCATCATACAAAACAACTTTTTGAACTTCAGCTGGTTGTAAAGCTTTGACAACAAAGGATGCAATATCTTCTGTCCAAGTTAAAATATCAATTTTTTCGCCTTGAAGTTCATTTACAACTGCTTGTACTCGACTTCCTCTCATGCCAACGCATGCGCCAACTGGATCAATTGAAGAGTCTTTAGATAAAACTGCTATTTTTGCTCTACTACCTGGATCTCTTGCAACGCCAATAATATCAATAATTCCATCATAAATTTCAGGAACTTCTTGAGCAAAAAGATTAGCCATAAAATCAGGATGAGTTCGTGATAAGAAAATTTGAGGACCCCTAATTTCTCTTCTTACCTCCATTATGTATGCTCTAACTCTATCTCCAGGTTTATAAACTTCTCTGGGCAATAAAGCATCTTTCCTTATAACGGCCTCTGCTCTACCAAGATCAACAACAACTGTTCCGTATTCAACTCGTTTAATAACTCCATTTATGATTTCACCAACTCTGTCTTTAAATTCTTCATAATGTCTCTCTCTTTCAGCTTCACGAACTTTCTGAAATATAACCTGTTTTGCACTTTGAGCAGCAACTCTACCAAAATCTATAGGAGGTAATTCTTCTTCAATTGCCTCTCCACCAATTTCAGCATCAGGATTTCTTAACTTAGCGTCTTCAAGATTTATTTGAGTTGAAAAATCATCAACCTTCTCTACCACATCGAGTAATCTCATAAGAGCTATAGACCCAGTTTCAGGATTTATTTCAGCCTTAATATTATTTTCAATTCCATAACGAGAGGCTGCAGCTTTTTGAATGGCCTCTTCCATTGCTGAGATAACAATATTTTTATCAATAGATTTTTCACGCGCAACTGCATCGGCTATTTGTAATAACTCAAGTCTATTAGCACTTATTCCTTTTGTAGACATATCAACTTACCTCTCAAAAATTTATATTAATTTAAACTAGTGGCTTCAGGGGACCATATAATATTAATATCCCTAATGTTATCCAATTCAATTTCTAAAGGTATATTATTATCAACATCCTCTAATTTAATATTTTTGTTAAATATACCTTTTAAAATACCTATAATTTTTTTTGTTTTGTTGATTGGTTTTTTTAGTTTTACAAAAACTTTATTATCAATCCAAAAATTAAAATCTTCTTCGCAAGTAAGGGGGCGATCTATACCTGGGGAAGAAACTTCCAAGACATAATCATAATTAAAATCATTAGCTAGTTCTATTTCACCAACTATAATATTACTCAACGACTTACAGTCATCGATAACCATAGATCTGTTTTTGTCCTCAGCCATAATTTGAATATTTAGCTCCTCTTTTCCGCTAATTTTTAGTCGAACAAACTGATACTTTGTTTTATCGATAATACTTTTAAAAAAATAAAAAAATTCTGCAGCCTTATCAGGGGCAACAAGATGTTCAATATAATTTTTTTTTTCTTTCTCAATCATCTTTTTATTTACATAATAAAAAAAGCGGGAAAGACCTAACTAACCCACTTCGTATTTTAATCAACAAATTCGAAATATAAGAAAGTGATAACCTAACTTAAATAAAATTACAAGATTTTAGTCATTATTAATCTAATTTAATTTTTTAAATTTTAAAAAATATGGCTTTCTATTCTTTTTTATCCCTTTATCTTCATAACGAGATCCATGATAAGTCTCATGAGGCTTTTCCCAATCTAGAGGATATTTAGCTAACCACTCAAACTTATCATTTTGGTTAAACAAACTTAAAGTCCATGCAATATAACTTTTATCATCAGATGATATATATAAGTTACCCTTCGGCTTTATAATTTCATTAAGCTTATTTATAGACTCTTTTTGGATAAACCTTCTTTTCTCATGCCTTTTTTTTGGCCAAGGATCAGGAAAAAACAACCAAACCTCATCAAAAAAAACTCCTGATAACTTTTCTAAGAACTTATGTGCGTCTCCGTGAAAGATTTTAATATTTTTCAAATTATGATCTTCTATTTTTTTTATAAGTTGGGCAACCCCTCTTTTATAATATTCAATGCCTACATAAATATTATTATGATTTTTTTTTGCCTCTTCAAAAATTATTTCACCTGCCCCAAAACCAATTTCAAGGAAAATTTTATTTTTTTCAAGGTAATCCATACCTTTAAATTGAGAAAAATCAAATGCATGCTTTGATAAGGATAAAAAAATATGTCTTTGTTTTTTAGTTAAAGGACGTTCTCTTCCTTTGACAGAAATTAATTTATTACTTGAATTCATTCGATAGGATATCAACTAGATCTAGTTTTTCCCAGCTAAAGCTTCCATCCTGGTCAGGTGCTCTACCAAAATGGCCATATGAAGCAGTTTTTTTAAAAATAGGTTTATTTAAACCTAATCTTTCCCTAATACCCCTAGGTGTTAAATCAACTAAATCCAAAAGAAATTTTACTAATCTATCTTCGGAAATATTTCCTTTGTCACCTAAGTTGGCATAAATTGACAAAGGTTTTGATAAACCAATCGCATAAGATAACTGAATAGTACATTTATCAGAAATTCCTGCAGCAACAATGTTTTTTGCTAAATATCTTGATATATAGGCTGCAGATCTATCAACTTTAGTAGGGTCTTTACCAGAGAAAGCACCACCTCCGTGTGGAGCCGAACCTCCATAAGTATCAACAATTATCTTTCTTCCTGTTAGACCAGTATCACCAACAGGGCCACCAATTACAAAATTACCAGTAGGATTAATAATATAAGACGTATCATCGCTTAAAAGCTCACTTGGTAGACTCTCATTAATAACTTTTTTCACAATTTGACTTACTTCATCTTGAGAACAATTTTCAGTATGCTGTGTTGAAACAACAATTGAGTCAGCTTTTATTGGTTTATTATTTTCGTAAACCATTGTTACTTGTGATTTTGAATCTGGCTGAATAATATCTATTAATCCTGCATGCCTTTTTTCTGATAATAATTTTAATATTTTATGGGAATAAAAAATTGGAGCAGGCATAAGTTCTGGGGTTTCATTGCATGCATATCCAAACATGATGCCTTGATCACCGGCTCCTTCATCTTTTAAATTTCCATCAGAGTCTACGCCCATAGCAATATCGGAAGACTGTTCATGAAGGAGAATTTTGACTTCCATTGTTTCCCAATGAAAGCCATCTTGCTCATAACCAATTTCTCTAACTGTTGACCTAATTGTCTTTTCTATTAATTCATTAGACAATTCTGAGGATGATCTTACTTCTCCTGAAACAATTACTAAATCCTTAGTTACCATTGTTTCAACCGCTACCCTAGCTATAGGATCTTTGGAGAGATATAAATCCAAAATGCTATCAGAAATTTGATCACATATTTTATCAGGGTGTCCTTCAGAAACAGACTCTGAAGTAAATAAATAATTTGAATTCTTAAGCATAAATATCCTTAATATTAAGTTTAATTTTTTCTATAGCATAAAAAATATAAAAAAAGTAAAGCCAATGCTAAGAAATTTTTATAGCGGGAGTAAATCGTATCTGGAATCTTTTCTGGAAGGCGAGAATATATAAAACCCTCTTCATTTAGATTAAGTTTTTTTATAACTCTGCCATATGGATCAATTACAGCTGAAATACCTTTATTAGAGGATCGAATTAAAGGTAAACCATTTTCGACTGAACGAAATTTAGCATTAGAAAAAAGTTGATAGGGTCCCGAATTACCATTAAACCAAGCATCATTGGATAAATTTACTATAAAATTCGGTCTAGTCTCCAGTCGTATTACTTCGTTAGAAAAAATAATCTCATAACAAATTAATACTCTTGCTTGTCCAAGAGGGGTGTCAATTGGCCTATAGGACTTGCCCTTGGATAGCCCCTTCTCATTAGTGAGAATTTTTAAAAAATTAAATTTTTTTAAATATTTAGTTAATGGTAAGTATTCACCGAAAGGAACAAGGTGAACTTTATCATAAGACGAAGTTATTTTTCCATCTTCATCAATTAAAATTGCTGAATTATAAATATCACTCTCGTTTTTTATTATTAGGTCACCAACCAAGAGGTTTTTTGAGTTTTCTAGATCTTGCATTAACATTGACCTAATGTCTTGATTTTCAGATAAAAATATAGGTATTGCATTTTCAGGCCAAATAATAAGGTCCACTTTATTATTTGTTTTTGATAATTCTAAAAATTTTTTAGCAATATTACCAACTTCATTTGAGTCTAATTTTTTATCTTGAGAAATATTAGATTGAATTACTAAAAAATCTTTATCTAGATATCTAATTTCTGAGGGCAGTCTAATATAGCCATATAAAATGAAAATTGGTAAAATCAAAGAAAAAGTAAAACCCCATATTAAGGTTTTATTTTTTAAAAAAAGAATTGGTGCCAGAGCAAATAAAATTACAAAAAAACCAGAGAGATGAAACCCAAAAATTGACCCTACTTGCATGGAAAAATCATTAAATCCAATAGAATGACCAAATAAATTCCATGGAAAACCTGAAAAAAGATGACTCCTTAAAAATTCACCTGTGATTATTCCAGCAGATAAAGCAAAACAACCCCGAAGACCCTTCCCCCATAAAAAAGCTGTAAGAATCCATCCGGGAGTAGTTATTAAACACAATAACAAAGGTAAACCCAAAATACTTATAAACTTTAGCTCAGCAAATCCATCTCTATAATTAAAGGCTGAGCTAATCCATAAAAGACCAAAAAGAAAATATCCAAATAAAAATATATTTCCAAAAACAATAAAATATAAATACTTATTTTTAATTTTTTTTTCGTAATAAATATCTTGAAGAACTAAAAAAAGTAATGAAAAGGAAAATAATAGAACAAGAATATAATCCCAAGGGGCTAGGGCAAGATTCGATATGGACCCAGCAAGAAATGTCAGAAGACTAAATAGTAAATATTTCATTTTCCTCCCAAAAAAGTAAAAATTATTTTTATTTAACTTTTAATCTAAATCTAACATTTATTATCTTTCTTTGATCAACTTCTTTGATTTCTATCTCAAAACCTTTTGGGTGTGTTATTAATTCCCCTCTTTGGGGTATTCTTCCTGCTAAAAGAAATACTAGACCACCAATAGTATCAATTTCTTCGTCGATATCATCATTTAAAAGCTCGAAACCCAGTATTTCCTCAACTTCTTGGATGGTTGTTCTGGCCGGCACGTCAATAAAATTTTCATAAATATTAATCTTATAAACTTCAGTCTCAGAATGTTCATCTTCAATTTCGCCAACAATTTCTTCAATAAGGTTTTCAATTGTTAAAAGACCATCGGTTCCACCGTATTCATCAACAACAAGCGCCATATGAATTCTCGAAACCTGCATCTTTAAAAGTAATTCTCGTGATTTCATGGAAGGCGGTACAAATAAAATATCCTTCACCAAAGGCTCTAAAATAATATCTTCAATATTTTTTTTTGATAATGCACCAACGAAATCTTTTATGTGAAGCATACCAACAGGGTCATCTAAATTTTCTCTATAAATTACAATCCTTGAATGATTGCATTCTGAGAATAGTTTAATAATTTCTTCTGCGGAAGTCTCTATATCTGCTGAAATTATATCAGCTCTTGGAACCATAGAATCTTCAACACGAGATTTACCAAAACCGATAATATTAGTGAGCATTTCCTTTTCTTCAATACTAAATTCTCTCTCATTATCAATGTGATCATTAACTATATCTTTTAGAGATGTGCTTTCTTTTTTTATCAAAATATCTTTTATTTTTTTATAATTGAATTGAGTTAAATCTAATAACTTCGCGTAATATTTCTTCATTTTAGTTAATACCTAAATATGGGTTTGGGATATTTAATTTTTTTAAAATTTCAATTTCTAAATCTTCCATATTTTTTGCTTCGTAATCATCCTCATGGATATACCCAAGGAGATGAAGAAAACCATGAACTGTAAGATGTGAAATATGATGTTCAAATGTTTTTTTGGTTCCTGCTAATTCTTTTATTGCTGTATCTCTAGAAATTACCAGATCACCCAGAGTCTGAAACCCCAATTTGTCATACTTATTTTTTTTAGAACAAAATGATAAAACATTAGTTGAAGAGTTCTTATTTCTATATGTTTTATTTAAATCCATTATTTCTCTATCATCTGTTAGTCTTACACTTAACTCAAGAGTTTCTTTCAAAGATAATGAGTCATAGCAAAACAATAGAACTTTCCGAACTAAACTAATCTCTTCTTTTTGCCAAATTTCTTTGGCTGAAATATCAATTAATATGTTACTCACTTTGATTAAGAGCCTTACTATTTTTTTCATAGGCTTCAACTATTTTTGTTACCAAGCTGTGTCTAGTTATGTCACTTTTCTTAAATAGAACTTTTCCAATTTCTCCCGTCCTTGGCATTATATTTAATATTTCTTTTAAACCAGATTTTTCACCCCTAGGTAAATCAACTTGTGTAGAGTCACCTACAACCACCATTTTTGAATTTTTTCCCAGTCTTGTTAAAAACATTTTCATCTGCATAGAAGAAGTATTTTGCGCTTCGTCAAGAATAATATAGGAATTTTCAAGAGTTCGGCCTCTCATAAAAGCTAGAGGGGCAATTTCAATTGTACTGTTTTCAAGGTATCTTTCTAGAGTTTTTAGAGGTATCAAATCATTAAGAGCATCATATAATGGTCTTAAATATGGATCGATTTTTTCTTTTAAGTCGCCAGGAAGAAAACCAAGTCTCTCTCCGGCCTCCACTGCTGGTCTTGATAAAATAATTTTAGAAATTTCTTTTTTTAATAGAGCTTCAACTGCACAAGCCACTGCTAAATATGTTTTTCCAGTTCCCGCGGGGCCAACACCAAAGACAAGATCTTTTTCTTTAATTAATTTTACAAACATTGATTGATTTGAAGATCTTGGGTAAATATTTTTTTTCTTAGTTTTAATTAGTATTGTATTAAGATCTTCTGCATCTGATTGTTTGGAATTTTTTGAAAAATCATCAAATATATCCTCATTAATTTTCTTCCCTTTTACTAATTTCTTATACACACTTGAGATAAATTTACTCGCCGAAGAACATGCATCTTCATTTCCTCTAAACTCAATTATATTACCTCTGTATGAAATATGGATTCCAAAATTATTTTCAATTTTTGTTAAATTTTCATCGTGCTGGCCATAAAGTTCAATCAGAACTTTGTTATCCTCTAACTCTAAGATTTGGCTTACTTCTCTCAATTGATTTTTATCTGTTTTCATATTTTTATAAAATTACCCCTTCAAGACTATTGTCTCTAGTTTTAATAATTTTTACTTTTAAAATCTCTCCTATAAACCTTGCATGTCCGGTCATATGAACCGGTTGTAAATATGATGATCTTCCAGTAAGTCTGTTTTCTCCTATGCCTTTTTTCTCAACAAGGACATCTATTATCTTTTCAAGAAAACCTGAATTAAAATCTCTAGTTTGTTGTTTAATTAATTCTTGAAGTATCTTTAACCTATCGCTTTTAATTTCTTCATCTATTTGATCATCTTTCAAAGCTGCTGGAGTACCGGGACGAGGGGAATATTTAAAACTGTATGCATGAGCATATTTTACTTTTTTGACAATATCCAAAGTTGCTTCAAAATCAGCTTCAGTCTCTCCTGGAAAGCCAACAATAAAATCCCCAGAAACAGCAATATCTGGTCTATATTTTCTAGTCCTTTCAATTATATCAATATACTCTTGGGATGTATAATTTCTATTCATTTCTTTGAGTATTTTATCTGAACCAGATTGAACAGGCAGATGAAGGTATGGCTGAAGTTTTGTAATTTCTTTATGGGACTTCATTAACTCTTCGGTCATGTCTCTTGGATGGCTTGTTATATACCTTATTCGGCTAATATTTAATTCTGAAATTTCTTTTATTAATTGTGGAAAAGTCTTTTCTATATCTACACCATTAGATTGGGACCACGCATTAACATTTTGTCCCAATAAAATTATTTCCTTTGCACCAATTCTGATTAATTCCCTAGCCTCATCAATAATCTGTTTTGCTGATCTGGATATCTCCACCCCTCTTGTGTAAGGTACCACACAAAAAGAACAAAACTTATCGCAACCTTCTTGAATGGATAGCAATGAACTTATAGATTTTAAATTTCTTCTAGATCCTTTAAGTTCTAAAAACTTATCTTCATCTGGAACATCGATATTTACTAATTTTTTATTTGGAAGACCTGGTTTTGACTCAATTTCCTCCAGCATCTCAGGTAACTGATGATATGTTAATGGACCAAAAACTAAATCGACGATAGGTGACCTTTTAATTATCTCATGGCCTTCTGCTTGTCCAACACAGCCAGCTACAGCAACCTTAATATCACGATTAGAGTTGAGGTTAATTTTCTTTAATCTACCAAGTTCTGAATATATTTTTTCTGCAGCTTTTTCTCTAATATGACAAGTATTTAATATTATTAAATCAGCTTGATTTGGTTCATCTACTGATGAATAATTATGTTTCTCAAGTATCTCTGTCATTCTCTCAGAGTCATATTCATTCATCTGACAACCATAACTCTTTATAAAAAGATTTCTTTTTTTATCTTGGGTAATTTGCATATGAGTTATTTTTTGGTATTTTTTGGCCTTCCATAGAGCTCAAGTCTGTGGTCAACTAATTCAAAGCCAAGCGAGTCAGCTATTTTCTCTTGAATAAGTTCAATTTCTTCGTTAGTAAATTCAATAATTTCACCTGTTTCAATGTCAATTAAATGATCATGATGTTCACTTGTATCAACGTTTTCATAGCGAGATCTTCCATCCTTAAATTCATGGCGTACAAGAATTCCTGCTTCCTCAAAAAGCCTTACAGTCCTATAAACAGTTGCAACGGAAATATTATCATCTATCAAACAAGCTCTTTTATGAAGCTCTTCAACATCCGGATGATCATCAGCATTATCTAAAATCTTAGCAATGACTCTTCTCTGATCCGTCATTCTCATAGATTTTTTTTCGCACATAGCCTCAATAGTCATATTTTCACCATATCAAGAAAGAAAAAGTTTGTAATCATCAAAA
>CEUV01075756.1_pt1 | contig 13505 bp, 6 predicted proteins | sample 356401 | NCBI WGS metagenome assembly CEUV01 (sample SAMEA2622710, study PRJEB7988) | marine metagenome | isolation source: saline water (ENVO:00002010), including
TACTAATAATATAACAGACCCCATTCTGAATTCATTACCTAGACGGAAAGCTTTAACATGGCCATCAATATTGAGAATATATTTATGTCTGGATTGTTCTTCAAGATTCATAAAGTTTTGTTTACCAGCATTAAAATCGAAATCTTTTCTATCAAGAACATTAAGTTCTCCATCATATATTTTAGGTTTATTATTCCATCCTGTTAGTTTCGCATCAAGTATATTTTTACCTTTTTGATATAAATCATAAGATAATTGAGCAGCTTTTAATCTCATATTAGTTTTAGTATCAATACCACAGCCAGTAGCACTACCTCTAAAGACGCAAATAGGTTTCTTTTTATCGAAATCCAATTCGAAATTAAAATCTTGTATATAATTATTTTTGCAGGTATCAGGATAAATTTTATTTACGATTCTCATCATATCATCTTCAGTTGGCATAGGGATATCTTCGAAATCTTTACCACCAGATTGAGATAAGATAGGAGTGTATACATCATGAATATATTTTTTATCTAATTTTTCATTTTTGAATATATGATTATAAGGTTCCTTGTTATTTTTTCTGAGGACAGGGAAATCTCTAGGATTGAAGAAGAATTCAACATCATTGACAGATTTATTTTTTTTATTGAGGTATTTTATAAAACCAAGGATAAAGTGTTTAAAAGGTACAATGGTTTTATCTCCTTCTTCAAGATAATCTTTGTATCTAAACTTCATAGCATCATATTTAAAAATGCAGTTATTAGCATACCATTTGGATGGATCAGAAACGTGTTTAGAATTACTGGCGAGTTTTTTAATTAATTTAGGATTAGATTTATTCAATATACCGGCCCAATTATTAACATAATTGATATTATTGAAGGGTAAGAAGACGTCAAGTTTATTATTTCTGATAGAGATGTATACACCTTTTTTGAGGACATCAAATATATATTCGAAAGTGTTATAAGTGGTTAAGTAATTATTACCGACAAAGATGTTTTTCTCAGTTGATTTAGATTTAGGATAAGATAACATTCTAGATTTGAGGAAACCATATCTTTCGAATTGAGATTTATCACCTGCATGGAAGTATAATTGATTGAATGTTTCGTATGATGGATTAGTGGATATTCTTTTGAGGTATTCAGTATAATCTTTAGAATTTTTAATTTTATCAAGAATCATCCAGGATATATCACTGGTACAATCATCAGCTTCATCAGGGTCGAAGATATCTTGTCTCTGAGTGAATTTATCAATATCCATTAATTCATCGAGATTAGTTTTTTCTGTCATATCAACAAATTCAACAGTATCAGGCTCTTTAAAATCAACAATATCAGGGTTCATAGATTGTATTAAGAAATCGGAGATATTATCATTAGTGTGTTTAACATTAGTTACTAAACGGACACAAATAGACATAGAATATAACTCATGAAGTAATAACTTCATAGAATAAGGTAATTCAATATCACATTTTTCTTTTATATCAGAACCATAGGACATAACACCAGTTATTTGGTCAATAGATATTTTAAACTTATCGGATCTCTCCATAATACTTTCTTTTAAGAAATTAGATGCACCATGACACCATATAGCCCATTGTTCCATTTCACCGATTCTCAAACCACCCATATTGGCACGTCCAGGAGCAGGTTGTCTAACCATATACTGAAGTGGACCAGTGGATCTTGAATGAACTTTATCAGCAACCATAATTTTTAATCTTTGATAATAGCAAGGACCCATAAATATAGATGTTTTTAGTTGTTCGCCGGTAATACCACTATATAAAACTTCATCACCCTTTTTGTTATAACCATAAGATTTCAATTGTTCCATATAATCATTTGAATCATTATTCATAAAAGGAGTAGAATCACCATAATAACCACCATTAACAGCAGATTTTCCTAATATTAACTCCAAGAAATAGTTTATAGTCATTCTACTAGGGAAAGCATGGGGATTTATAATAATATCAGGGACAATACCATCTTTAGTATAAGGCATATCTCTTTGTTCGAGAACCATACCACACATACCTTTTTGACCGTGTCTAGTTGCATATTTATCACCAATAGTAGGTACCTTTTCTTTTCTGATACGAATACTACATTTTCTAGAATTATCTCTATTTTTGGTTACAATAACTTTATCAACAATACCACTGGTGCCATATTTAACTCTAGTAGCACTAATTTTATTGATATCTCTACCATCACTTGTTTTAGACATAGTAGTTTTGCTAGTTAATACAGTTGAATCATCAACAAATTCATTTTCTTTTACAATACCATTATCATCAAGTTTTGAATAATCATATTTTTCATTTTTGACGATATTATTCATCATATCAGGATTACCAAAACGAGTCATAGTAGTTGATTCATCACTTTCTTCATCAATATAGCTTCTTAAATATAAGGAGGTGAACATACCTCTATCAATAGATGATTTGTTTAATATAACTGAATCTTCTTGATTATAACCAGTATAAGATGCTATTGCGACAATAGCATTAATACCATAAGGTAATTTATCAACATCATTATATTTTTGATATCTATTTGTGACAATAGGTTTTTGAGGGTAATAGAGAATATGTGAGAATGTTTCGAATCTAGAACCATATTGAGAAGAATAAACACCAACAGCTTGTTTAGTTTGTTGACAAGAGAACGCATTTCTAGGATATTGACTGTATTCAGGGAAAGGTACATGAAGAGCAACAGGACTTAAAATCATAGATGAATGAATTTCGCAATGTGTATAATCTTTATCAATAGAAAACTTATCTTTAGCAATAAGACAATAGATACTTTCCATAGAATCAATATATTCAATAGGAGCTGAATTATCTATTAGGATATTCATCATATCTTTATTAGATAATAGTTTTAAGAAATCATCTCTATGATAATCTTTTTTATCTTTTTTATACATTAATCCAGAAACACATTTATCCCAATCAGTAATTTGTGAATAATCTTTATCTATTAATTTATTTTTTTGATTGATTAATTTATAAACGGGTCTTATAATTCTACCAGAATCAGTAAAAATGAATAATTCATTAGTTAATTTATTCCAACTGATAGAAGTAGTATTATTGATAATACTATTAACCTTCATTAATTGTAGCAGTTTAGTAATATAATCAGGATTATCATGAATACCAATCCAAGCTCCATTTAACATAATTTTAGTTTTATTTAAATCATTAGAAACAATAGAATCTAATTCATACATACCAATATCTAATAAAGCTTGATACATTTGATTTTTATCTTGATTTGTTGTTACTATACTCATAAAAGTCAAGTGATTTAATAAACCGGTATTAGCACCATCAGGAGATTCTATTGGACAAACAAAGCCCCATTGAGAACCGTGGAGTTTTCTAGGACCAACAGTTTTAGTCCCCGATGGTAATGGAGTAACTAATCTTCTAATGTGGGATGTTGTTCCTAAAAGAGAATTTCTATTTAAATCTTGGACAATACCTTGTCTACCGGATATACCAGTACCGAACACACTACCAAAAGATTTTGTTATATTATCCATAATTTTTTTATCAAAAATAGAATCAATATTATTTTTGTTAATAATTTTGGTGATATCATTATCAACTTTTTCGAAATTGAATTTGTATTCTGTGTCAATCTTTAATGATAAATTTCTTTTGTAATTACCCCATAACTCACGATATAACTCAAGTAACAAAGAACCAGCTAAATCAATTCTTTTAAAAGCATATGAATCTCTATCAACTTTTTTAAAGACACCTATATGGGTTAATAATAATTTTCTAACAACATATCCTAAATATTGAGATTTTAGATGATAATTATCATTGTAGCTAGGTAAAAAATTATTCGTTAGAATATCAATAACATTAATAATTTCTTTGCCTTTAGTATTAATAGACAATAATTTAAAAGCTTCTTTTTGGGTGTAGATAGGAACGCCATCTTTTTGAGATGGAAGAAGATATCTTGCCAATATATTTTTTAATTCAATACTATCATTCTCATAAATAATGTATGAATATATTTCTTTATCATTGGATACGCCAAGGGCTCTAAAGATAATAAACAGAGGTACTTTGATGTCTAAACCTAAAATTCTGACCATAATTTTGAATTCGCTATATTGAACGCCAGTATCTTGGAATGAGGTTTTTTGAACATAAGAATCACCTTTTTTAACTAATTTATGATTGAATTTATTAAGAGTAATCATATTAGTTCTAGAAGATTGGAGACCTTCAGAAGATCTAGTTTTAATAACAGCTTGTAATTCAATATCATCTTCAGTAGAATCATAAATGTATAGAATGTTATCAACTTTCTTTTCTTGAGATAAGATAACTTTTTCTTTACCATTGATGATAAAATATCCACCCTGATCATAAGGACATTCACCAAATTTAGTCATAGTAATATCATCAAGTTCTCTTAATATACATTGTTTAGAATGAAGCATAATAGGAATTTGGCCAATATTGATTTTTTTATAATTTCTAACTTTAATGCCTTCTCCATCAATTATATAAACAATACCAATATTACAAAAAATATTAGATGCATATGTTAAACCGCGTAATCTGGCATCATTAGGATACATATAGCTGATATCTTTATCATTATCATAAATAACAGGAGATGACAAGAAAATATTATCTTTCATGTTTTTAACAATATTTCCATTATCATCTAATAATTCACCGAAATATATTTTTATTTCATATTTAAATTTGCTTTTATCAGCATTAATAGGTTCTTTATACAAAGTATATGGATTATCTCTAGTAATAATATGAATAATGCCATTATCACGAGAACTGATAAATTCATCATAAGAATCAATTTGATGTTGTGATTTATAGTATCTATTATCTCTAAAATAAGTATCTATAATAGTCCATTCATCAACTTTATCATTGATATCTTTATCAGAAACATTATATAATTTTCTTTTATTTTCTAATTTTTTTAACATATCTTGTGACAAAGCACCACCACTTTGTTCATCATCTGATTTAGATTCGTGTGATAAGATATCTTGTGGTTCAACAGGTTCAACATCTTTTTCTTTTTGTTGTGATAAGATATCTTCATGTTCATTTGGTTCAACAGGTTCAACAGGTTCAACAGGTTCAACAGGTTCAACAGGTTTATCTGACGACAAGATATCTTGTACTTGATCATCACCACCACTTTTGATATCATCAACATTTTCTAAAAATTGGACTTGTTTAATAGAATCCATATCATCAAGGTAATCAGATTGTTCGGGTACTATATTGATATCTTCTAAATTATCATCATTAATTATTTCTTCTAATTTACTTTGAGGATTTTGATATCCTAAACTTTCACCAATACTATTCAACATTGATGGTATGCTTTTTTTATCAGAAGTTACTGGTGTATCAATAACATCATTAACAACAGTAGAGGATACAGAAGAATTTTTATTCCTGGGAGATATAGAATCAGAATTATCTTTAATGAATTGTTCTATATCCTTATTACTAGTATCAACATCACAAACAATAACTTTTTGTGTATCCATATATTAATATATATATTATTAATAATTATTTTGTTTTTAACTTAAAATTATTTTAATTTTATAAATTAATATGGTATATAATCAATTATTTAAAATTATTCCGGATAGATCGATATTAGTAGAAATACTGCAAACATTCGGAATAAATGATTTAGATGAGAATATACATTTTACGAATGAAGATTTGAATAAATTAAATACATGTAACAAAATATTGGATATATCAAATAGATTAAAGGAATATTATATACCTTGTAAATCCAAACTATATTTAAATAAAATTGATAATAAAAGAGCGATAACAATATTAAAACAATTTTTAAAAGTACATGAATATTCAATAGTAAATAAATATAAAACAATTGATGGAGTTAGACATAAATATTTTATAATACATAAAAACTCAGAAAAAGTTATAGTTCCTAAAAAAAAGATATTAATATCATTTGATTAAATTTTATATAAGAATAAGAAGATATCTTATAATAAAAGATGTCATTAATATGTATATTAGATTTCGAAACAACAGGATTGAATCCAGAAATGGATGAGATTATTGAATATGCTATAAAAAAATATGAGGATGATACAAATATTAATAATTTTGTGAAACCTAATTTTATAGAAATATCAGAAAAAATAACAGAAATAACAAGTATAACTCCAGAAATTGTAGAAGAACAAGGAATAACTCAACAAGAAGCGTGTGATGATATAGAAAAGTTTTTAATTAACAACAATATACAATACGTAATAGCACATAATGGACATAGATTTGATTATTTATTTTTAAAGAATTTATTTAAAAGGAATCATAAAATAATACCAAATATAAATTATGTAGATTCGATTGATATTTTTAAAGATATGATAAAAGTAGAAAGTTATTCACAGAAATCACTATGTGAGAGATATAAAATTGTACAAGAGAATGCACATAGAGCAATCGGGGATGTGATAGATTTAAGTAATTTATGTTTTAAAACGGGAGTATCAATGATACACTTGAATAAACATAAAAGAAAAGTATCGGATGTAGTAGATATGCATGGATTATTGCATACAATTAATATATTTATAACATCAGATGAGAAAAGATATGTTGTATCTAATCTAAATTCAAAAGAGAGAAGATTAGTACATATATATATAGATTTAATAAATAAAAAAAATAAGACAATATATACACATAAAACAGACGCAAATAATAATATTAATATAGAGAAAAAATGATAAATTAAGAGTCAGTATCATAAATATTTTGTTCTTCTGGTTTATTTGGATTAAATTTATTATTTTTAATGGTATCTATATCTGATTTTATATTACGAACTATAATATAAACAATGATTATTACTAATGATATTAATAAACAAACAAATTTCAGAGAAGGTATTTCTTTCCAATAAGATAAGTAATCACATAAATACATAATCATAAATATGAACAAACTATATATAGTTATATAAGCACCATTAACAATAATATCTTTATTTAATTTATCATCATTTGTATCATAAAAATAAATAAATAAATCTTTCCATGTAGTAGTTTTATATTTATCTGATAAAGTTTTATTTATACAAGTATATCTATTAGATAAGGTATCAGTATAATCTCCATAATAATTATCAATATCAGAAGAATTTTTATCAATAACTAAACAAGATTCAGAGTTTCCATATAAGATATTTCTTAATCCGAAAATATTATATTGTTTTACTAAAATATTAAAATAGAAAACAGTAATATTTATGATGATAATATATATAATAAATTTAGTATATAATTTAGGTGGATTAGGGTATTTATTTAAGAATAGTTTTATTGAACCAAAACATAGGACAGCTAAAATGATTTGTAATAATATAAATATAAAAACAGGTCCAGTAAATGAATGTAATTCACTGAATCCATTATTAAAATTTGATATTTTATTTTTTCTAATATTGAAGGACTTATTATTATTTTTACATATATTTATAAGAGAACCATTCTTATTTTCATAATAATCACAATCTAATGAACTAGCATTACTACTATTGTAGATATAACTAATTGATTCATAATTTTTAGAATTAATTAGTTGTTCTTTATTTATTGATATTATATCAGATAATAATGGAATATTGCTAATATTAGGATCATTTATAATTTGTGTACTAAATATTGAAATTAGAATAATAGAAGATATCAATATAATATTCATAACATTAATAGTTCTTGTTCTATATTTACTAATATTTAAAATCATAGATGATAAAATAAGTAATATGAATATATAGTACAATTTATCGTTAAATATATTAACAATATTATCTCTACCTATAGGAGATATGATGTATAGAGGAATAGATAAAATCATAATTCCTATAAAATATACATCAGGTACATTACCACTCATAGACTTGAATAAAGATAAGAATCCAATAACAAACAGAATAGTAATTATGTAATTAAATAAATGAATCATATCTTCTTGTTTTTTAACATATCCAAATGATACTATTCTTAACCAACCCTCATAATCATCGCCAGATACATCATTTTTGTCATTAAATAGAGTATTAAAATATGTAAAAATTATATATAACATAATGATTGCATGAATAAATGATACAGAACTATCAGAACCATATTTGGTAAATATAAATGTAATAATATAGCAAACTATTATAATCAATGTTAAATATGAATAGCTTGTATTTTTTATATTATTTAATGATTCTGCATTAGTAGAGTTACTTAGTTTCTTTAATGTTATGGATATATATATGAAGAAAATAATAATATAAATATATAAATTATTATAATCAATCTTACTGAAGTATTTAGTCATATATGAGGAGATATATCTAATTGTTTTTTCTAATTTTAATGTAGTTATTTGCCCATATTCAATAATATTATTTAAAGTACTCATAATATAATATATATATTAAAAAAAATGAAACTTAAATTAAAACCAAATACACTTGAACTAAAACAACTATATAGTAATCATAGTTCTTATCATAAAGGAGATTCTGGTTTAGATTTATTTATACCAGATGATATTGTGATAAAGCCGAATAGTATGGCGAATACAATTGACATGAAGATATCTTGCGAGGCATTAGAAATGAATTGTTTAAAATATATACAATCAGTAAAAAGAATAATTAATAATTATACAGAACAATTAGATGATTCAAAAGAAATATTAAATAATTTATCAAAGATTGAATTAGAAAAGACGAATTGTTCATATTATTTATATCCGAGGTCATCGTTATCAAAGACACCATTAAGAATGAGTAATTCAACAGGTATTATAGATGCAGGATATAGAGGAAATATTATAGCAAAGGTTGATAATATTTCGAATGACGAATATAGAATAGAGAAAGGAACAAGATTATTTCAGATATGTTCACCATCACTAGAAGAGATAGAATTGGAGGTTGTAGATGAATTGAGTGATACAACAAGAGGTTCAGGTGGATTCGGTAGCACAAGTTAATAAAAAAATATATAATATTTTATAATTATTTCAAATAGTTTTTGAGAGCTGTTAATTCATCTGACCAAATATCCTTAATATCTTTATTAGATAAAGTATTAAATTGTTCAGTCAGATTATCAATAATTTCTTGTAGTTCTTGAATTTTTTCTAATGTGAATTGTGTCAAAGGTAGATTTAGAAGATAATTATAACTTTTATCAATTTTAGGGAAATCATGTTCAACAAGTTTGTTGACAATATTTTCTTTTTTATTTTTATAAATTATAATTTCATCATTAATAACTAATTTAATAAACTTCATTTTAATTTCATTAAGATTAATAGATTTTTGAAGATTATCTAAATCATGTTTCTTTCTAGTGTCATAAAGATTCAATCTAGCATCATAATGTTCATCGAATATATCGAATATAGAATTGTATTTTTTTATTTTATTATGAGCATCATATAGATGCATATTGGTAGTAGTTTTAGAACTAGTCAATTTAAATAATTTATCAATATCTAAGTCGGTATCAACTAATTTAACTCTAAACATAATTCTGCTATCAGTAGAATGATCTTCATATGATACAATACATTGAGATTTACTAGGAGCTTGTTTATTATATATCAATGAATCTAGAAATGATTTATAATTTTGAGTCCAAGTACCAATAGGTAATTCAGTAATTTCAATAGTATTTTCATCTATAACATCATAGACACCATATGTAGAGAATTTATTTTTAGATATTGTATAAATATTGCCATTAAATCCATTATACCAAGGAATCATATCTTTGTATGGTTTATTGTTTAATTTATTAATAATATTATCGATAATATCGATAGGATTGTACTGAGGGATATTGGTGCTAAATCCAGTACCAATACCAACCATACCATTAACCAAAACCATAGGAATGATAGGGATATAATATTCTGGTTCAATAGATAATCCGTCATCTTCAAGATAATTGAGAATTGGGAAATCTGACTCAGGGAATAATAATTTAACAATAGGATTAAGTTCGGTGTGAATATACCTAGGACTGGCTGCATCTGCGCCACCCATAATTCTAGAACCGAATTGTCCATTAGGAGTTAATAGATTGATATTATTAGAACCGACAAAAGTTTGTGCCATACCAATAATAGTAGATTGAAGAGAAGCTTCACCGTGATGATATGCAGCATTTTCACTAACATAACCGGCTAATTGAGCAACTCTAATTTCAGAATATAATTTTCTTTTGAAGCAACTAAATAATATTTTTCTTTGAGATGGTTTAAGGCCATCGAAAACTGAACCGATAGAACGATTCGTGTCACTATTAGAGAAATGAATTAATTCTTTATTTACGAAATTTTGAATAGTAGTTTCAGAACTATTTGAATTAAGTATATCATCTTTGTCATAACCATATAGCCAAGACTTTCTGTTATTGGATTCATCTTTTTTGAATGCTAAATTCATAGATTGATTAGTAGTATCATCATAAACGAACTTCATTTGTTTATTGAGTTTAAAATAATCTCTAGCTTCAATAGCAGTGCTAGTACCCAATCCCTTATAATATTTACAACTCCATTTTTTATAATCAGAAGTAGAATTTTTCCATTCATCATAATCGGATAAGTTGTAGAAAGATATACTTTTTTTCTTTTTAGTAACTTTAACAATAGGAGTAATCATAGATGTTATAAAACCATCAATTTTGAGAAGAGAAGGCCATAAAGTATGAAAGATATTGATAACGAGACCCTTAATATGAGAGCCATCGTGATCCTGATCAGTCATAATCATAATTTTACCGTATCGTAGAGTAGATACATTAGTGTATTCTTTATCAGACTGAAGTCCTAAAATTTTTTTAAGATGAGTAATTTCTGCGTTGTCAGTGATTTGTTTTTGTGTTGCGTCCTTAACATTAAGAACTTTACCTCTAAGAGGGAACACACCAAATTTATCACGTCCAATAACACTAAGACCACTAATAGCCATAGTTTTAGCAGAATCTCCTTCAGTTAAAATGAGCGTACATTCTTGTGATTTCCTGGTACCAGCCCAGTTAGCATCATCAAGTTTAGGGATACCAGTCAGTTTATTGACTTTGGTACCATTTGTTTTTTTATCATTTGTTTTATCCTTGAATTCCGAGAATTTCATAACTTTATCAACGATATTAGATTTTTCGCAGAATAGTTTTATAAATTTATCAGATATAATTGGTTTAGAACCGAATTTAGACTTAGGAGTAATCAATCTTTCTTTTGTTTGAGAATCGAATGATGGATTAACAATGACAGAATTTATTGATATAGAAATATAATTTTTAACATATCTTTCTAAGATATCTTTTTTATGTTTCTTTTTAATATAATCAATAATACCGGATGTGAATTGTTTAACAATTACATCAACATGAATGCCACCTTTTGGGGTAGCAATGCCATTGACAAATGATATTTGTTCAAATTTATCATTTTCAGATACACCAATAGCTATTTCCCATCTATCAGACAACTTAATATGTTGTTTCTCTGAACCAGGATATAGTTTAGTATAATCTAAAAACGATTTAATCTTGATTTTGCTATTATTAAAGTATACACTAATACTAGAGTCAGTGACACCAGCAATATCATATACACGTCTAGTCATAAGATTTATCATATCATCAGAGAATCCTTTAATACCGAATCTTTTAAAATCGGTAATCCAAGATATCTTTGTGTATGGTTTATGTTTAGACTTTTTAATAATAGGTTCATGAATGTTAGTCATATTATTTGTGAATTTTTGTTTATATAATTTACCAGTGACAGAATCACAAGTTTCAACATTAAATTCAGTTGAGAATATATTTACAATTTTAGCACCATAACCATTTTTACCACCAACAATTTTTTCTTCATTTTTATCATAATTTGTAGAGGTCAATAAATGACCAAATACAAGTTCAGGATTATAAACTTTTTCAGTTGGATGAATATCAACAGAAATACCTTCACCGTTATTATAGATAGACAATTCACCATTTTCAGGATTATATTCTACTTTAATGTTGGTTACTTGATGTTCTGATTTATTTGATTTTAAACGGACAAAGTGGTCACGTGCATTTACTAATATTTCATTAAACATGTTATACAAAACAGGAATATATTGAATTTCTTTACTCATAATTGAGTCACCAATAAACACTGGTAGAACTTCAGATATAATATCAGAGCCACCAGCATAAGTATCTGGTGTATCATATATATGTTGTCTGAGTTCTTTTTTTTGAATAGACATGTTACAGTTACTAAATAATATACAAAAATGCTTAAATTGTTTTTCAAATTATATATATATATGTATTAATATTATATATATGAACGATACATTTTATTTTATTATATCTGGTTTATCTCATTTATCTATAGTGATAACAACATTAATTGATAGAAATAAATCAAAATTAAAATATGGTATAGGGCATTATTTAATATTTATAGCAATGTTTGTTAGGATTAAATCAAGTTATAGATATGATTTATTACCAACAATATTTGGTAGTATAGGACATAATATGTTAATTAGTTATTTTATAACAACTACATTTATAAATGATATGAATCCAAAGAGTATAGGATTTTACTTTAATATATTACATATAATCGGACAAATAGGAATGGTAATATTATATTTGTATTTATATATAGAAAACCATATTATCAGAGATAAATATAAGTTAAAAAAAATTATTAAGATAACAGAATATATATCATTTGGTATATCATCTTTGTTTTTTATGTATAACGTAATAAAAACAAAAGATATTAAGCACGTTATAGCTAATCTATTAATGACTATAACCTCCATATATGCATTGTATAAATCAATAGAATTAAAAAGAAATATAGAACAAGATGAATCTTATTTACAATAAAAAAAATGTTATATATATTATAAAAAAGAATGGTTTCGGCTTCAGGTTCGGCTTCAGGTTCGGCTTCAGGTTCGGCTTCAGGTTCTTCTTATACTTCAGGTTCTTCTTCTATAGATATTATGGAACCGTCAATGGCAAGTAGTGGTGCTATATTAGCAGGAGGTGCTGCAGGACCAGGATTTTTTGCGATATGCTGTGCTATATTTTGTCCACTAATATTCACATTAATTAAGTGCACAGAGAATAAAGGTGGTGGATTAGATGTAGTATATGTTTTAATAACAAGTGCTATAGCTGGTGGTTTATTTTTTGTGAATCCATATTTAGGAATAATTGGTTCATTGTTATTATATGGTTCTTGGGGATATGCATCATATATTGGTGCTGATTATTGGTTATGTCCTATGTCGGCACCAGGAGGAATATTAGAAAATTCGAAAGCAAAGAGAGGAACATCAAGGAAATCATCAAGGAAATCATCAAGGAAATCATCAAGGAAA
>CEUV01015156.1_pt1 | contig 13454 bp, 9 predicted proteins | sample 356401 | NCBI WGS metagenome assembly CEUV01 (sample SAMEA2622710, study PRJEB7988) | marine metagenome | isolation source: saline water (ENVO:00002010), including
TCTAGATGCCTCACTAGGAGTCTTTGAGCCAAAACGATCGAGTCTTGGAGAAAACAGATAGTCTACTATCGCCACGTCATTTTGTATTGATTAGACATTATCAACTACTGTTTTTTGATTAGGAACCTTTCCATTCAGCATCTTTTCGCTCAAGGAATGCTTGAACTCCAATTTCCTTGTCTTCGGTATCGAACAGTGCAACGAATTCGGATCTCTCTGCTAATATTCCTTCAGACATTCCAAGATCGAGAGCAGAACGGACTGCTCGTTTTGCAACCTTGATAGTATATGGTGACTTTTTGGCTATATTTTCTGCCATTTCCATTGTTCTAGATTCAAGTTGCTCAGGCTCTACAACATCGTTAACTAATCCAAGTCTTAGCGCCTCTTCTGACCCGACCATTTCCCCAGTCAGGACCATCTCCATTGCTTTGCCATAGCCCAGAATATCCGAAAGCCGTTGAGTTCCGCCACCACCGGGAATCAGTCCAAGATTAATTTCAGGGGTTCCGAACTTAGCCCGAGTGCTAGCGATTCGTAAATCACAGGAAAGTGCTAATTCGGTTCCTCCTCCAAGAGCAAAGCCATCCACCATTGCAATAGTTGGTTTTGATAGATTCCAAACTCTTTCCCATGCATTATCCTCAAAGAATGGTCGAACGTCATCTGAATTCTTTCCTGCAAACTCAGAAATATCCGCTCCAGCAGCAAAAGCGGCTGGTTTCTGACGCTTACCCTCTGGGGCAGGTAGGGGCGCAGCTCCACGAATTACCACTACTCGGACGGTGTCATCAGCCTCCGCTTGATCACAGGCCTGTTTGAGAGCAGTATGGGAATCTTTGTTCAGAGCATTGAGTTTTTCTGGACGATTTAACGTCCAAACAGAAATCACTCCACCAGCGGGGCTTGAGCCTTCGACTGGGACGTTCTCGACCAGTAGCACGTCTTCACTCATGGTCGACCGAAGAGCAACCGCCGCTTGAAGATACGCTCACTCAGGCGGAGCCGGAGGGGGCATTCCAGGAGGAGGAGGCATGGGCGGCAAACCGCTAGGTGGAGGAGGCATTGAAGGCATATCTTCAACCTCTGGTAATGCTTCAGCAGGTTTGCTTACTGCCTTCTCTGGAATCTTCAATGGAACTCTGATTTTGAGTATTCTAGACTCGTCAATTCGGACATATGAGACACCGAGAGGAGAGGTATCATCTGGGTTTTCGTCTTCTTCAATTACAGTCAAACCATGATTTGCTTGATTCAGTAAAGCTCCGAGGTCTTCACCGTCCTCTAACTCTGTCCACATTCTGACCTTAGCAGCCTTTCTCTCAGCTAATGCCATTCGACGACGTCGGTCAATTTTTCCTCGAATAACCGCCCTTTTCTCTCTTTGTTGCTCAACATAACTCTCGATTTCAGTTTCCATTTCAGATTGGGCATCTCGGGAAACCACTAGACGCTGAGCAACATTCTCTCCATCTCCAGGTACAATTGGTGCTTGGGGGGAAGGCATTGGAGGGGGCATTGGCATACTAGGTGCTGGCATTTGGTCATCGGGGCTTGGCATAGCAATCGGAGGAGGAGGTAATGTTGGAGGTGCTGCAACTGGAGCAGCAACTCGGCGGCGACTACGGCGAACTTCCTCCGGTTCTACCTCAACCTCTTCAGTTGCTGGTTCTGGTTCTGCTTCATCCTCCTCTTCTTCGATCTCGACCACAGGAGCTTTTGGAGTCGGAGGTAGTGGCCTTCTACCTGAAAATACCAATAGAGAAAGGAAGGCCAATAGCACTGTTCCCGCTGCGATTTGTTGAGCAAGATTCATCGAACCTTGGAACAGTAGGAAAAGCGGCATTCCTAGTCCTAAAAGGACTAGAAGCAAGAGCCGTGTGTACGAAACCATGTCTGCCCCTCGGGCTACCACAGTGGCTAGTCTCTATTCACCTTGACGGGGATTTGAGGAGATTTGATAGTCCTAGCATGGCTTTTTTTCTGTGAGATATCTGATTTTTTATCTCATTGCCTAATTCCCCAAAGGTTCCTCCATCGCCTTCCTCAGGAATGAAAATTGGGTCATATCCGAAGCCATTACTGCCCCGTGGAAGGTCAGATATTTTACCGCGGCAGATTCCTTTTGATTTCCAAACTTGATTTCCATTTGAGAGAATTGCTACCGCCCTATATTCTGCACCGCTATTTCCGGAACCTTTGATTTTCTCAATAATTCCATCGAGACCAATTTCTTTCTCTACATCCGAAGATTCTGCACCCGGCCATTCAGGAAATGCATCAAGGAAAATACCTGAATCTTCGACAAGAATTGCGCTACCCTCTAATTCGCTTCCTTGAATTAATTCCATTGCTTGTCGGATTTTCGATTCAGCTACACCGTCTAATCCGAGATGCTTTGGCTCGTCAAAATTAGGCCTCTGTCCGTTAATTACCAAGCCCTCAACACTGTGTCCGAGAGGCTCTAACACCTCTCGAGCTTCTACAATTTTGTTTTCATTACCTGTTGCAAAGAGAATTCTCATTATCTCAACTCAGGCATGATATCTAACTCGACCACGAATCGCATTGAATCGATCAACAACTTCCTTTGCAGACAAGTGAGATACTGCAGAAGATTTGCCGGAATCTGCAGATAAATAGCCTTCAACCATTGTTTCAACTGCTGATTCGAAATTATAATGGCTAGCGGTTAAGCATTCATTTAGGACCTGTAAATCTAAGCCGAGTTGTTCTATTTCTGGAGCAATTCTAGCGAGGCCAAAGTCAATTAGGGTCAAATTTCCTTGATTATCAATTAGCACATTATGTGTAGTTAGATCTCCATGAGCGATATCGGATTCATGTAATTTTCGAATTAATTCTCCAAACTTACGAATTTCTTTCGCACCTGCATCACCATTCTGTAATGCTTCATACATAGGCACTCCATCTATTCTTGATAGTAACATCCATCCTCCATCTGCATCTACATCCAATAGTGATGGAGAAGGAAAATCAATAGATTGTAAACGCGATAGAATCCTAGCCTCTGCAGCCAATCTTTGACGGGTTAATTTTCGATCTAATGAAGGGTGCCTATAGGCTCTTGGTTCCCTCTTTTTTAGAACCGCTTTTCGCCCCATCCAAGAGCCTGAAATTGCAGTTGCCTCTGCCCCGATGTGAAGGACCGTATCCTCAATCCACATCGGAATCGCCCCCTCATCCATACCCCTCCGAGATGAGATGCCTTGAAAGCGGTTGCACAGGACGAAGTAGCGAGTTTAGATGACTATGCAGATGCCCTCGGCCCCGCTACCGCGAGGTTTAGTAACTCCCAAGTCATATTCTAAGGAAGAGATAGAAGCAGAGGCTAAGAGGTTACAGAAGGTCATCAATCAAGGTGCACTTTGGGACATTGAAACTTGCAAAACAATTGCACCACTGACTCTCGAAATTAATCAATTAAAGAAAGAGAACGATGTTTTTCTCATCGCTCATTCTTATCAAACTCCGGATATCGTATACGGAGTAGCGGACTCTGTATCCGACAGTTACTCACTATCCAAGGCCGCTAGAGATGCACCGCAGCAAACCATTCTATTTTCTAGTGTGCGCTTCATGGCTGAGACTGCGAAAATTGTCAGCCCCCACAAGACCGTTCTACACCCCTCTCCGGATGCCGGCTGTACTCTTTCTGATAGCATAACTGCAGAGGATGTTCGTGAGTTAAAGTCGAGATATCCGGGAGTCCCTGTGGCATGTTACATCAACACAACTGCCGAAGTAAAGGCTGAGGTTGATGTCTGCGTAACAAGTAGCAATTATCTCAAAATTTGTGAGAGGCTCCCTGGTGATCGAATAATCTTCGTACCTGATCAATTGATGGGTAAACACCTTGCTGAACATCTCGCTGGAAAGAAGGAAGTCATCAATTACGATGGCGAATGTTATGTTCACGCTACTTTTACTGGAGAAAAAATACGCTCATGGAGAGACAGGACTGCTGAGCAGGGTATCGCATTACAGGTATTGAGCCATCCAGAATGCGATGCGGACGTAATCGCAGAGAGCGACATTGTAGGTAGCAGCGAAGTACTTCGAGAAGAGGCCTTGAGGCTTGGTTCAGAAGGAAAATCCGATATTATGCTAATTACAGAATGTGGAACTGCTGATCGGGTTAGGGCAGAATCAGAAAATGAGCTGAATCTAATTGGAACTTGTGTTATGTGCCGTTACATGAAAATGACTCAATTGGAAGATATACTTCAGGCACTACGAGAACCTCACCCAGATCAAATCATTGAACTCGATGATGAAATTATTCAGCGTGCACAGAGAAGTTTAGACGAAATGTTCAGGCTTGCTGAATGATTAATTCTCTCGACGCCCATTGACTTTAGAAGAGCCATTTGCAGATTGGAAAGCATACAGAATCATCATCGGAATTAGAAGTACAATCGAAGATTGTAATACCACCGAAGAATAGGGTTCGAAGGTTTCCTCCAAAGCATGCATACGAATTTCCAAAGTCCCATCATCTAGACTTTCAATCCATGCCAAATTGGTTTCCAATACCTGAGGGTTATACTGGTCTACATCATCGTCAATGGTCAATTGTAATGTTCTATTTTCTTCTATATTGTGAAGAAATACATCTCTAGCAGTCAGCAAGTCGTCGGGTTCCGCTGTTGGGTCGAACCGAGGGATTTGGAGAAATGCGACATTTTCGCCGGAAATGCTAGGTGATGAGGAAGGCCAAAGTGGGTTTGAAAGGAGTAATTGAGAGCCACTAATTGTGTCGATTAGTATTGTCCGATTTACCGGCCCTACATCAATAACCGCAACGATGTCATTTCCATCCATTGCTAGTTCAACAATTTGAGAATTAGAGTAATTTACCTCTTCTCCAAATACATCTCCTAAATGATTGTCTATAACTTCGTCTGTTGTATTTGCAATGTCAATTCGAAGACTCAATTGGGTGGAAAGTGAGACAATATCAAGCACAGGGCCGTTCGCAGTTGAATTAGCACTTGCAATTAGCGAACCGGATGATGCAACTATGGAAAATGGCCCTTCAGGTGAAACGTAATCCGCAATAACCCCATCTGAATTTCGATAGATTAGATCATTTGAGTAAACCACCGCAATTACTGCTTCTTGATTGGCATTTTCAGCCAATAAAACATCGATTATTGGCTCAGATTCAGGATTGATTTCTTCCGTCCACCAATTTAGACTGAATGTCTCTGACGGTGTATTGTATGACCAGAATTCTAACTTAAATGAGTCAAAAAGAGCAACTCCTTTTTCTGATGCAGCAACCCTTGGAACAGAAGTCCATCCATCCTCACCGAGAATTATTGTAGCAATTGTTTCCGACTCCCTAGTTTGAGAACTCCAAGAGATAAAGTCGACCGTTCCGTTATCATTTTCTTGTACGGTAACCAACCAATCTCCTGACCCTGCTGTATAGGTAGGGGTAACTCCCTCAACAGGGAAATCTTGGTGAGTTGCGTCCCAAAGTAGAACCAAACCGGTTCCAAGAAGTATGGCAACAATCAGTGCCCCTGTTTGAGTTTTCGAGGGCTCTCTGTATGGATCAATCCGTGCGTTAATCGAATTCTTAGCCCCTACAAACCATGCTTTTGGATCTTTCATGAATCTAGCTAATCGACGAGTAAAGAGGCGTTCGTCTGCAAATCTCCAAACTGGCTCGTGAGTTCTTTCTGTTAAGTTGACGGCGAGTGTTGCCACCAATATCCCACCAATTATGTCAACCACCCAATGAATTCCAAGGTACAGGATTGTAAATCCTGTTAACAATATGAAAATCAATAGTGCGGTTCTAAACTTGGCCCAACGACCATCATCATCCCACTTTAGATAAGTCAACCACACTGCAAATGGCAGGCCAATATGGAGACTGGGCATACCGTTTGTAAAAGGGTCTATTCTGGTGAACCAATTGTGTATTTCTGGTGTTAAATCATAGGCGATAGTTTCCATCGCTGGGATGTGATCTCCAGTCACTCTTACGTTGAAAAATAAGTAAAATGGAATTGCCAATACATAGACCCAGAACATCGACAATGAGACTCTATCTGCCATGTGACGGTCATCGAAATATATCGGGTAAACGAATGATGCGAAGGTTGCTGTCATGAATCCCATGACATAAAAGTGAGTTAGAGCAATTGACAGTAATTCATTTTGGAAAGCATCCTGAATCCACAGTACAATATCCCCCTCGATAGCGTAGACATATGGAGTCATATCGAGTTGAGTATTAGCCATCAAGATACGATCTAGTTGGTCGAGAATATCCTTCCAAAGATAGACCGAGAATACCACAAACATGTGAGCCCAGTAGCGACGGAACATATCTACGAAGCCTTGAATTCTGATTTTCGCCCAAGGCGGTTTCATCAAAGGCATTAGAGCAACGGATAGCAGAATAGCACCCATCAACCAAGAGATGTAGATTCCAGAGCCACCCGCCATACCGGTCTCCACTCCCTAAATCACCGAGGCAACCGATATCTCAAGAATCCACCCCTAAGGAAATCGAGAGCGAAAACCCCTCAAATTCGTCCGAATCTAAGAGATTCGGACGGTTGGGCCACTACTTCCCTCTAATTCGGCCAGTACATTATCCACAACCGCATCGAAAGCTGCGGCGGTAGCACCATCAGGCTCGGCAATAATGCGATGTACACCATCGTCACCGCCTCTGACAATACCTGGGTCGAATGGTAAGGCACCGAGGAATGGGACTTCAAGTTCAACCGCTGCGGCCTCTCCTCCACCCGACTTGAAAACGTCTAGGGTTACAGACCAATCTCCATTCTCATCGGTGGTTGATTCGATAGCGGTTCCAGTAGGTCCCATGACGCTGATTTGAGAGTTAGGCTCAGCCTTTCCATGGAGTGTATATCCACTCATATTTTCGACAACACCTAAGCATGGTAAAGAAATGGTTTTGGCGAAATTAATCGACTTACGAGAATCTAGTAAAGCAACGTCTTGAGGTGTTGTTACGATTACTACTCCATCAATACCTGGAAGGCTCTGTGATACGGTAAGAGGTTCGTCGCTGGTTCCTGGTGGGAAGTCGATGATTAGGGCATCTAATTCTCCCCATGCGACGTCTCCAATGAATTGTTGAATTGCTCCAAGTTTGATTGGTCCGCGCCAAATTACCGGCTTATCCGGGTCTTCGATTAGGAAAGCCATGGAAATTACCTTCAGTCCATGAGGTCCAATAGCTGGGAAAATTTGACCGTCTTCAACGTGCAATTCAGCATCTTCAATACCAAGCATCTTTGGTACATTAGGACCGGTGATATCGATATCCATTAGTCCAACTTTCTTTCCTTGTCGAGCAAGCGAAAGAGCCAATCCGACCGACACTGTAGATTTGCCTACTCCACCCTTTCCAGAGAGAACCATCACCTTGTGTTTGATCTCCTCGTCTAACTGAGTCATCCGCATCTTTCGGCGCATCTGTGCGTATGCTTGCTCCATTTGCGCCTTCTGTTCAGGGGAAGCAGATGCTTCCTCTGGTGAGCCTTGTGAATCGGCCATTGGAAGACCACCGCCAGGGTGGTGGGATATTGGCGAATCTGACATTGATTCGAAGGGCGAGGTGAGGTCTACTTCAAGGCTGCGTGGTGAAAATAAAACAAACCCGAGTCATAAATCAGCCCTTTGGGCTGTATTCTATTGGTGTTTCCTTCAAGTAGGGTGGCTACCACAGATGATACATGCGACTATTGTTTGTATGTGTGGGGAATACCTGTCGAAGCCAAATGGCAGAAGCATTAGCTCGACACTTTGGCCACGAGGCAGCATCTGCAGGAACACATCCGGGATCAAGTGTAGCTGAAAACTCACTAACAGTGTTAGAGGAAATGGGGGTTAGCACATCTGGTCTAAGGCCAAAATCTGTAGACGATATAGAAACTGAAGGCTGGGACATGATAATCAGCATGGGCTGTGGAGTTGAATGCCCAATGCTTCCTATTGCAGAAGATTGGGGTCTTGAGGACCCGGTTGGATTATCCATCGATGTCTATCGAAGTACACGGGATACAATCATCGAGAACCTACAGAGACTCGCTGCTTAGACCACCGACGCTTAGAAAAGTGAGTCTTGATTCCGGAATTTCACACGAGTGTAGTGTAGTGGTTATCACCGGGCGTTGCCAACGCCTGAACCCGGGTTCAAATCCCGGCACTCGTACCAAAATATAGCAATTCACTTGCCACGTTGTTCGGCTATTTGTTGGTCACTCCAACCGGCTTGTCGCAACTCTTCATCAGTATACATTGCAATTGGACTCGGTGGGCTTACTTGGTGTGAATAATCCTGAGCTAATTGTTGAGCCTCGGGTTTCTTTCGTGATACTGTAACAAATATTGCTCCACCTGCAATTAATCCTATGAATAACGCAACGACTAACACGCTCAATATCATATCACCCGTGGTCTGCCAAAGTGAAAAATTGGGGTACACATCTGAATTATCACCTACTCCATCACCATCTGTGTCCTTCCACTCAGCAGTATTCAACGGGAAGGCATCAAATCCATCATTCCAACCATCTGAATCGGTGTCACTGTCCAAGGGGTCAGTACCGGCTGCAATTTCATCGAGGTCCGATAAGCCGTCTCCATCGTCATCCAAATCGGCATTGTTTCCTACACCATCGTTGTCTGAATCTAGATCTTCACTTGGGTCGTCAGGGAATGCGTCATCGTCATTTATTGTGCCGTCCCCATCCCTATCTGGATCCATACCATCACAGAGCCCGTCGCCATCAGAATCAGTTGGTTCAATCGAAGAATCATCCTTGTCACCATCACAGGTTTCCTCAGCAACATCCGACCAACCATCTCCGTCATCATCGGTATCTGCATTATTTCCTATTCCATCTCCATCTGTATCGAACCATTCTGACGGGTCGAGAGGAAATACGTCCACGGTATCGGACCATTTGTCACCATCATCATCGGTATCTACAGCATCACAAAGTGAGTCCCCATCGAAGTCTTGTGGGAAACTGAGGGCATCTAGAGGGCCAGTGCCACATTCAACTTCCTTTGTATCAATCCAGCCATCATTATCATCATCTGTATCGGCGTTATTGCCAATACTATCCGAATCGGTATCCAACCACTCCGTAGGGTCTTTCGGGAAACTATCACGGTCATCTTCCCAACCATCATTATCATCATCAGAGTCCAATTCATCACATTCTCCATCGGCATCTGTATCCAGTGGTTGGGAGAATACACTCATTGGGTCAGAACCGCAATCTTGCTCAGTAATATCAGAAAATCCATCATTATCATCGTCTAAGTCTGCATTGTCTCCAATCTCATCATTATCGTTATCATTCCATTCAGAAGGATCTTCGGGGAAATCATCGATTGGATCGTTGTAACCATCATTATCATCATCTGGGTCTAAACCATTGCATAATCCGTCGGAATCTACGTCTGAAGGATATGAGCTAGAATCGAATTGATCGGTACCACAAGATGACTCGTCTACGTCATCCCAGCCGTCATTATCATCGTCTGGATCGGCGTTATCGCCTACTCCGTCGGAATCGAAATCGCTACACTCGGAAGCATCATCAGGGAATGCATCCTCTTCATCAGGACAACCGTCTCCATCAGCATCGGGGAATCCTCCAGCTTGGTTATTCCACATTGTCATTGGAACTAAATCTGTAGCATTTTCAGCATCGTAGTAGAATCCTGCAATACCACCCCACTCAGTGAATAATAGCAAATCAATAAGCTCTCCTCCATCAGAGACGTTTCTAAGTTCAACTTGTAAAACAGAAAGTGTCGTTGGAGATGAACCAGCCGAGTCCGCCTCATTGTAACCTTCGAACTCTATCGATAATTCTTGCATTCCTTCATAGGAAGTATCCTCCATCCAATATTCCGATCCCGAATCCTCGGTTCGACTTCCATTGTCATTGAGATCAACCCAAGACCAATCTTCCCAATTTTCCGACGTAATGGTGAATATTGTACCAACAGTCATTGAAGAGGGCATACTACTCTCTGAAACCTCTATTGTGATATTTTCCCAATATCTTCCTGCTTCATCATCCAGTCCTAAAGTTCCGTAATCTATGTAATAATCCTCGAAGTAAACAGAATCGCTTTCATACCAATCATCTCCTTTTGCAGAATATGTTGTTTCGTCATAGGTCCAATCGCTCTCGATTGAGATGCCATAGACATCATTGTATGCTGTAAAATGCATTCCTTGACGAGTCTCTCTGACATTACACTGTCCGGTGAAGGTACCTATTGAGCAGGATTCATCCGCTTGAGTCCAATAACCCATATCGCTTCTCACAGAGTGAATTACCACTCTGTCCCAAAATGAGTCACTCTCAATATACTCTTTGAAGTAAATAGAATATTGTTGCCCATCGAGTTTGACATAATCTCCGTCCATTGGAGTGAAATCCAAGTCAACACTAATGGAACGAGGTGTGCTAGTAGTAGAATTATCAGGAGATGATGCTGCGATTATTGGAGAGGCTAATGCGCTCAACGCGATGGCAGATAGGATGACCGCTGAGGTTCTATTCACATCGATGGAGAGTGTATGGTGAGATAAGGAGGTTCGCACGTCACGTTTTTTACTCAAAATCCGCATTTCGCATTGTCACAACGATTGCAGTAGCACCTAAGGCGAGCAGCATTAGCAAGCCAATCAGCACCAGAGTGGTGGAATTTTCTGCAATCCAATTTGTCCCCACTCCCCCAGAAGCCTTCTCATCAACTAATTCGATTGTATGTGTCTGAGACTCTGCTGGTGTAATAGATTGGAATATATCTGACCCTCGAACAAGGTAATTTATCTCGCCCTCAGATAAACTAGAGCGGACATCGATTTGTATGGAATATATGCCGTCTCCTGCAACTCTGTCACCATCTAAGCCATCGTCGTTCAACAATAGCCATGTCTCAGATTTCCCAATTGGTGCAAGACGACCAATTTTCGCTTGGGTAGAAGATACTCCATCTGGATCGGAAATTGATACTTCCATAGTGTATGTTTTCTCACCAGATTTAGGAATCTCGATTATCGACACCCATTCACCCTCATCGAAGAAAGATACGTTGCTTATCTCTGGTGCTTCGTTCAAGACTTGAACTACCGAACCGCCATCTACGAGGGCACTAGCACCTTGGTTATCTTCGACCTGAATAGGAATCGTCCGCAATCCAGGCGCTAGAGAATCAGGTAGGACAAATTGGCCAGTCCATCGACTAGTAGTGGAGTCAAAGGATAGTGGAGTAAGCTCTCCACCGGCACTGAGTAGATCGATTATTACCGATTTTACACCATGCCCATCCTCTACCTTGAGACTTGCAGAGATTACTTCACCTCGATATGCAAAGTCAGGAGTATAGGCGCGCGAAGTTATTCGAGGGGCAGCATTTGAAATTTCAACATAAGCAGTAGTTTGGACATCGGTCCAGAGATCATCCATCTTTACTGGAACGGATAAATTTCCAAACTCTAGACCATCGTGATTTATCCTTGCCGTCCAAATTGAGTCTTGAATTACCTCGTCGCCGTTTAAGCCAGAGTCTGAAAGAGTGATTATTCCTAGACCAAATTCACTCAAATCTACCATCACACCGACCACGTCAGTATCGACATCTTCAATCACTGCTTCAAGGTGAGCAAAACCACCTTCGGTGAATAGAATCCCTTCTCTAAATCTTAGATTAAGCAAGGCAGGAGGGGTATTCTCTGCGGCGGTGATTACCGAGGGATAGAGTACCCTCTCAAGCGTCTGATGTTCGACGACTCTAACAGCTTCTGATTCGCTATCATTTTCGCCTCCTATCGGCAGACCAATATCGATTATCCGATACACTTCGTGAAGCATACCAGCGAGCAAGCCCTCATTGATTACCGTCCCATACGCAGTGAAATTGTCTAAGGATTCTGTATCCTGCCACTCAGCCAATTCGACCTCATGTCCATCTGCCATACCCATCCTAATGCCGATGATTTCTATCCTCGGGCTAATACCATCGCTTGAGGTAGGGAAATTATCTCCGATCACATATTTGTCGGGTACAATACCAGTTTCTCTGAAACCCGTGATATTCATGTCGCCATCGTACCGAGGCCTCTCGGGCTCCAAGATTATCGGAGAATTTTCCGGATATTCATTGCTTGTAGTGCCATTATCCTCAACATACAAGTAGCGAACTGTTCGATTAGCCCAATCTGTTTGAGGAACAGTGTATTCGTAGGTCAAATTATGTTCAGCTTCAATTTCTTGTCCGATTGGACCGATAGGAGTTCCTGAAATATTGAACCATAATTCATTTTCAATCACATCAACTTCGAATTCTTCTCCAGTAGCATTCGCTTGAATCAGAGATTTGTCTATTTGGCGAACATATCCAAACGAACCACTCGCATCACCAGAGTATTGGCCGTCGACAATTATGCGATCCTGTACGACCTCTCCACCAACTACCTCGTAGTGAATATCTGGAACAGTTCCATTTACTTGAACCTGGAATTGACTATCTTCGATAGGGAAACCAAATTCTCCAGAACCTTTGATTTTCAGTGATTGTTCTTCGCGAACTCCGTCGAGCCATTTTTCTCTAGTTCGGAATTCGTCCAATTCGATTGAGAATGCTTCATCTTGGGTTTGAAGACGAATACTTAGGTTAGCCTCAATTTGAGTGTCTGATAAACGACGAACGCCATCTTCATCCCAGGTTTCGATATAGAATACAGATAGTTCTCCATATCCTCCTTGAGTACTATTATTCGAACCTCCGTTGTAAGATATAGAGCCAGTTGCTTCCAAGGTTAGTCGCTCTGTCAATATTCCATCTTCCCAATCTCTGAGTATGTATGCTTGGTATACATTGGCCTCTACATCGATTAGAGAGTCCTCTGAATCACTTACGAATTCTAAACTGCCCGAGCCACGCATCTCGAAAATTTGACGGGTTATTTCTGTACCATCATATGTCTCATTCATCCATACGTTATGCAAATCAAGAGTCAGATACATCTGGTCGGTTCCAGTGTCTAAATCAAGTACTAGGGAGCCGTTTCCTAATTCACTGGAACTCAGACTTTCACCAGTTCTCTTCTGCCAACCTCTTCCCTCGAAGTATAGGCTTGAACCTCCTTCTGCGTCATTCTGCAACTCCCAAGTGGTTTCACGGGTAATTTCATGGTCAGCCGAAGGTTGGTTCCACATTGTCATATCCAAGGAACGCGAACAAGTTGCTTCAGTCGAACTGACTTCGATAAATACCTGATCAAGGAATGCCGGCTCATCCGATAGCACAATATCGATTTCGCCACCCGCTACGACGTAGCTAGAGTCAGCCTCAGTAGCGATGATTTGGCCCTCTCTTATGTGTTGAACATCGATTGTTACCCCGCT
>CEUV01067892.1_pt1 | contig 13454 bp, 15 predicted proteins | sample 356401 | NCBI WGS metagenome assembly CEUV01 (sample SAMEA2622710, study PRJEB7988) | marine metagenome | isolation source: saline water (ENVO:00002010), including
ATTATTCTGTCTCATTTTCAGCAACTAGGTACAATTAATTTTATTGTTATTTAATTGCAACAAGTTTGTAGGTTTTGTGAATAAAATGAAGGAAACGTTACCTTGCTGTCTGAGATAGGTCACGCCAAAAGCGGAGCGCTGAACTGACAATATGTCAAATTTACTTTTATGGCATAGTTTTTTCACCTAATATAGATATGGACAATTTAAATAAATACGAAAAAGAAAAGTTGCTAAATCTTCTTCAATATTCAGAAAGCGAACTTAATGTCTTGTTTGAAAAACTAAATGACATAATAACTGAAAATGATAATACTTTTGATGTTCTACTCAAGATTTTGCAACAAGGTTTAAATATTCGTGAAGCAACTTTACTTGGATTATACTACGGGCAAAAAAATGGCTACAAAAAAGCTAAATTGGAGCTAGAAGATGAAATTAAAGACAAATTGTTTAGGGCTTTTAAAAACAATCAATAAAAAATTTTAAAAAAATGAAAACAACAGGCAGTATTAATGTTACATCTGAAAATATATTTCCTATAATAAAGCAGTTTTTATACTCAGATCATGAAATATTTTTACGAGAACTTGTGTCAAACGCTGTTGATGCGACTCAAAAAATGAAAACTTTAACTTCAATCGGAGAGCTTAAAGCCGACTTAGATAAGCTTAGAGTTGAAGTTATACTTGATAAAGCTAAAAGAACCATCACCATTAGAGATAATGGTATTGGCATGACATCAGAAGAAATTGAAAAATACATAAATCAAATCGCATTCTCAGGTGCTGAAGAATTTGTAAATAAATATAAAGATCAAGATTCTAAAAACTCTATCATTGGTCATTTTGGTCTTGGCTTTTACTCAGCTTTTATGGTGGCTGAAAAAGTTGAGATAATAACTAAAAGTCAAAAAGCTAACAGCGTTCCAGTAAAATGGACCTGTGATGGGTCTCCCAATTTTACAATGGAAGAGACTAAAAAGAAAACAAAAGGAACCGATGTAGTTTTATATATTTCTTCTGATTCAAATGAATTTTTAGAAGAAATTAGACTTTCTACTATTTTAAATAAGTACTGTAAATTCTTGCCGGTAGAAGTTAAGTTTGGGACAAAAACAGAAAAAATACCTGACCCAGATGGGAAAAAAGATGAGTCCGGCAATATTATCATGATAGATAAAACATCTGATAATATTATTAACAACACAAATCCCGCATGGACTAAAAGGCCATCTAATTTAAAAGAAGAACACTACAAGTCATTTTATAGGGAATTATACCCGTCAGAATTTTCTGATCCTTTGTTTCACATTCATTTAAATGTAGATTTTCCTTTCAATCTAACTGGGATTTTATATTTCCCAAAAGTGAAAAGTAATTTAGAGGTGCAAAAAAACAAAATCAATCTTTATAGCAATCAAGTTTTTATAACCGATAATGTTGAAAATATTGTGCCGGAATTTCTAACACTTCTTCATGGTGTAATTGATTCGCCTGATATTCCATTAAATGTGTCTAGGTCATATTTACAGGCTGATGGTAATGTGAAAAAAATCGCAAATCATATAACCAAAAAAGTAGCCGATAAACTTTCTAGAATGTTTAAAAAAGATAGGCAAGATTTTGAATTAAAATGGGATAATTTTAAAGTTTTCATTGAATATGGAATGTTGACCGAGGAAAAGTTCTTTACTAAAGCTAACGAATTTTTCTTGTATAAGAATACAGATAAAACATATTATACATTTGAAGAATTTTCAAAAAAAATAGAAAATATTCAAAAAGATAAAAATGGCAAAACAATTCTTCTATATACAAATAATTATGAAGAACAACATAGTTTTGTTGAAGTAGCGAAAGATAAAGGCTACGAAGTCTTAGAATTAGAAGGGCCTCTAATAAGTCACTTAATAAGTAGATTAGAGGCAGATAATCCTAATTATCAGTTTGCAAGAGTTGATTCAGCAACTATTGATAAGTTAATAGAAAAGGAAGACTCAATTTCTTCAAAACTTTCAGAGAAAGAACAAGAACAGGTGAAAAAAATAATTGAAGAACAGGTTGATAGTGAAAAATTTGCTGCCACTGTCGAGAGCTTATCAAGTAATGATTCACCAATTATAATAACTCAAAGTGAGTTTATCAGAAGAATGAAAGAACAGCAAGAATTATCTGCTGGAGGCATGCAAATGTTCGGCTCAATTCCTGAAAAATATGATTTGGTGATCAATTCTAATCATGAAATAATTAGTAAAATACTTTCTGAAAAAAATAAAAAGAAAAAGACGTCTATGGTTAAGCAACTACTAGATTTAGCTTTGTTGTCAAAAGATATGCTGAAGGGTGAAGACCTCACCAATTTTGTTTTAAGAAGTTTGAAAATGATTAAGTAAATTGACTTAATCTTTAAAATCTAAAAAACACTAATTGCTTGCTATTCAGGTCTTCATATTTTAAGAGTATTTTGGTAACATAGAGGCGAGTACTATTAAACTTAAATTTATTTTAACCATTTTCTAAAACCTAAAATTGAAAGTAAGTTCAGAATTTAATAGCATAAAAAAAGAATGGGATAATGATCAAATAACAGATTTTATCCGAAGTTCATTTTTAGAAATTTTCTACTCTAAACACCAAAACATTGATCACATTTTTATTCTTGAGAAAGAATTTAGACTTTATGCTCATTTATTGACACTTCGTTTCACTAAGATATCTAATTACTTAAATCATAAAATATTAGCTTTTGTATTTCAATTTTTCAAATTCAAAATCTTGTATTTGACGAATTCCTTTATTACAAACGTTCCATCATTTATCTCAAAAAATAAAATTGACCTTGACAGTTTACTTTCTAACTTAAATCATAGTTATAATTTATTAATCCTTCCTGACTTTTTTTATGACTATACCTTCAATCAAAAAAAACAATTTTTCAAAATAGAAGTTGACCCAGAAATGGTTGTTGAAATTAAGGATGATTGGTCTAGTATAGAGGATTATCTTTTTGATCTCAAAAAAAAATACAGAAAAAAAATACAGAGAGTTTTAAAATTAAGTGATAAAATCAAAATCCGACCAATGAATAGTCGAGACTTAGAGAAGTATTCTGATAAAATTCAAGAGTTACAAAATAATATAATTAAAGAGTCAAGCTTTCATGGTCCTATTTTCAATACTGATTCATTTCAGCATTTAAACAAAAATGAATTTTTCATTATAAACGGTTATTTTTTTAAAGATGAACTTGTTGCTTTTGCATCTGAAATTCATCAAGATAAAACTCTATATTCTTACTATGTAGGTTTCGATAAAGATTTAAATAAAAGGTTTGCATTATATCCACGCATATTAATTGAAAAAATAAATTCTGCTATTAAACTGAAAAAAAATAAGCTTGTTTTGGGTAGAACTGCATCTGAATTTAAAAGCAATTTTGGCGCAATACCAAAAAAATCATTTATTTATATTTATATAAAGAATATTGTCATTCGTAATTTACTTATGCCTATTATTAAAAGGTTAAAAGTTAAATCGTGGCAACAAAGAAATCCCTTTAGAGATACAACATGATTTGATTTCACAAACTTAAATCTATTCTAAAAGATTTACTAATAAATCATAATATCGCCCTGCTATAAATTTAGCCCCTTCTTCATTATAGTGTACATCATCAGCCAATAAGCTATCATTAAACCCTGAAAACATATCAATAGCTATCACTTCTGATTTTGAAGTTGTTTTACTTTCAGCAATATTTAAGATATCGTCTTTCATTTGGTCAAGAAACTTAGTCAATTCTGTGCTCATTATATCACTTCTTGCTGGTGCCATTTGCTCAATAATAATTGTTGAGTTTGGATTAAAATCTTGAATAACATCAATAATGCCATTTATATTAGATACAGCTTCAGTATAAGATAACCCTTCTAATGCATCATTTCCAGCAGGAGAACTGAATAAAACAAAATCTGGCGGCCCAGTTATACTTAACCAATTGTTAAGTTCATCTAATATATTTTCCGATGTCCAACCTCCTCGTCCTTCATGATCACAATCAAAAATTATATCATTAAATAGAGGATAAACAGAATCGTCAGTTTGAGTCCCTATAAAATCAAAAGTTAAATCATTTTCTTTTAAATTTTTCCAAAGTTCGTACCTGTAGCTTTCATATTCAGGTCTACCACCTTCTACCCTTGATGCTCCAAGGTTTAGTATTTTGTTTATTGAGTTACTTTGAGGTTTTGGGAGTATATCATTTTCTTCGCTACATGAAACGAATATCAACAAAAATAAACTCGTTAATATGTTAATTTTTTTAATCATTTGATATGTATAAATCTATATCACTGTTATAAAATCAGAAAAATTTACCTTTTGACCTAAGTGTGTTTCATTCGAATTTTTTCAAGTATTTGTCTAGTTAATTATTAATTTCTTCTGCACAGTCCCGTCGTCATAAAAATAAAATAATGGCTGTTTTTTCTTTATGGCACTTTCTCTGCCTAATAAATCTTTAACTCCGATTAATTTCTTTCTCTTCTTATCAGACTCATATGTTAAAGTACTGTTAACTATATGAGCTTGAAAAAAATCCCATATTTCTTCTTCTATAATCATGTCTCCATCATCACCCCAATTATGTCCGCTTTGATGTGTGTATAACCAAACTTGATTCTCGGAGTTTTCATCAGAATATTTATAGCTAATAGTTTTTTTATTGGGATTATTAAAATTAGGGAAGGTATCGATTATGAGATTGGTTAATTGGTTTTCATTTACCCAAAAACTTATAATACTATCGATTGCTAGATAAGGTCCCCAGAATTGATCATTTTCATCTCCTTCAAATAAAGTAACATTATCATTTAATCCATGAATTTCAAAAATAGGAACACCATTGGTTGGATTGCAAATATTATTGTTTAGACCATTAGGAAAAATAGTCCCTGCAACAGGAGCAAAAGCTCTAAAGTTATTTGTTGCCTCACATGCTAATAAATATGAAAGTTCTGCCCCATTTGACATTCCTGTAAAAAAGCTGTTTTCACTGCTAAGATTATATGTTGATTGAAGATATGAAGCTAGCGATACTATAAAGTCAACATCATCAATTGTTGAGTTTGTTGTAAAGTCATAACCAACATTCCAAAATCTATTGCCCCATGAGTCAAAAGTTCCTTGTGGGTAACAAACTGCAAAACCATATTGATCTGCAAGAGCATTCATTCCTGAGTAATTCATGATATCCTGTGCAGAGCCAGTATAGCCATGAGCAACAAATACAAGAGGAGAATTAACACCAATATTATTCGGGCTGTAAAAAATATATTCTCTTGAAGTCCCGTCATGATTGAAATTAAATGTCTGTTGGGCAATTCCAAAAAAAGGAAGCAAAATAAATATGATTATTTTATTCATGAAATGGTATATTTAATTTTGGGTTCAAATTAACTTTTATTAGACTTCTTTAATTATTAGTTTTTCATTTATTCTAAATCTTTCACCGTAAACACCTTTATTGTCAGCTTTTCCAATTCCAAATATCATAACTACACGACAATTCCAATTTAGCTTAAGTATTTTTTTAATTCTATTCTCATCAAATCCTTCCATTGGACAAGAGTCAAATCCTTCAGCTACTAAAGACATCATAAAGTTTTGACAAGCTAGCGCTGTGGTTTTTGTCACTGTTTCAAACAGTTCGTGTTTATATATTGGGCCTCTTGGAACTGGTTTGAAATATCCAACTATGTTAATAAAAAAATAAATAATACGTTTTAATATACCTGCAATCCCAAAGCGATCTTGATAATAGACAAATGGAATCAGTTTATTGTAATAATTATTTACAATTGGTATGAATTTATTTTGTTTCTTATATTCTTCAACAATAAAGTTTTTATTTCTCTTCCAGGTGTCAATTCTTGCTACTGCTACTACTAATTCTTTTGCAGTTTTTGCTGCGTTTTGAGAGAAACAAGCTTCTACTACTCGTTGTTTTTTTTCTAAACTTCTAACCCAATAGAACTCCCATGGTTGAAGATTTGATGAGTTTGGGGCCAATAGTGATGATTTTAAACACTTTCTCATAACACTTTCAGGCACTTCAGAGTCAGTGAATTTTCTTACTGACCTTCGCTTTTTTAGAACTTCAAAAAAATCCATAAATATTTATTTATGATGTAAAAATACAAAACTGTCTCTATTACATGATTAGATAAAACTTAGTTTGACTAATAAGAGGATTTATTTGAAATTTGTAAAATAAGTAATGATTTAAAGTGCCCCTAAAATCAAAATGAATTCCGATTTGGAGGAACTAAAATTTCACTTTTTTAACTTTTTTGGGATATGTTATGTATGTTTACATTATGTGTAAAAAAAACATAATATATTTCATTTTTATGATGATGTTTTTTGTCTTCCTCAATAGTTGCGAAAAAGATATCCCGATAAATTTTTGCTCATTTCAAGATGATTCTGTAAAAGTTGACAGCCTAAAAATTAACAATAAGGTTTTAATTATTGGAATAGATGGTTTTAGAAGCGATGCTTTGACCCAAGAAATAACACCGTTTATTTATGAGTTTAGCCAAAGAAATGTCTATAAAAATCTTTCACATCTTACTGAGGAAGATACTTATAGCGGCCCTAATTGGTCAAGTATTTTAACAGGAGTTCATTACAATAAACATAATGTTACTGATAATAGTTTTGATGGTAGCCTTTTTGAAATGTTTCCTACATTTTTCAACTATATTGAAAATAATGTTAATTCAATAAATACGTCATCTATCGTAAATTGGGTGCCAATAAATAAAAAAATATTATCAATAGATGTTGACTATAACACAGAAAGTCAAATTAGTGATTCATTAGTATTTATTGAGGCATTAAATTTACTTTTAAATGACGATCCAATTAAGCCAGATATTTTATTTCTACATTTTGATGAGTTGGATGCTGCAGGTCATAATTTTGGTTTTTCTCCAAATATAATAGAGTATGTAGAGACACTTAATAATATTGATTTATATGTGGACAGTTTAGTTAGTATTATTGATAATAAGAGATTATTTGGTGAGAATTGGATGTGTATCTTGGTTTCAGATCATGGCGGAGATGGCTATAGTCATGGAGATTATAACAATATTAAAATAAGAGAAACTGTTTTTATTGCAGAACATCCTTTACAAAATTTCAAATTGCAACATAAAAGCAATATGACAGACATTGCACCAACAGTTCTGGATTTTTTAGGTGTTTCAAGTTCTAGATTTGACTGTTCAAGGGACGGTCAGTCTATTCTTGAATAATAAAACTATTTCTAAATTAAATGGATCCGCTTTTGATTATATACGTCTTCTTATTTCAAATTTTCTATTTAATATTTGTACAACAACTCTCTTCTCTACACTTACAAAATTTTAGATTGTAGAAGTGTAAAATAATTACCGCTGATGCAGGGATATATGTGATGTATTTAGGTGCTTCAACTATTGGAAATGTATGGTTTAATATGGTAAGAAGAAGGATAAACCATGTTATCCAAAAACTTATTTTTATCCAGTTTGGTATTGTATTTTTAGTAACAAAATAAATTGCTATAAAAGAAATAATTAAAAAGAGGTAATCTATAAGTTGCCACCATATTGGAGCTTCAGAACAACATGATGTTGAGCATGCTTTTGCAATAAATAAAAATGGTGTTCCAATACAATGTATCATGCATAATGAACTAGCTATTATACCAACATTATCAAAATCACTTAAAAGTTTATTTATTGAATTTATTCTATACATAAAGAGCAAAAATATAAACATTAGGTATAATTGCAAATGATTTGCGTTTTTATTTGATTAGCGTTTTTATTATTTTTGAAATATGAAATTTATTGATGAAGAAAATATTGATTTTGGAATTTTGCTTTCAAAAAATGGTTTAAGTCAAACATCATTTAGGAAAAAGTTAATCAAACTATTTCACCTGTCTAATTCATCTTTATCGATAGACGAAGTAATAAATGGTTTACATAATAATGTTGATAAGGCGACAGTCTACAGAGCTTTAAATGCTTTTGAAAAAAACGGTTTAATACATAAAGTCCCTGATAAGGATAATTTATTGCGTTACGCTTTATGTCAGAAGGAATGCAGCCCTACAAAGCATTCACATAATCATGCTCATTTGTTATGTGATAAATGTAATTCGACTTATTGCTTAAATGATTTTAAAATACCTATAGAAAATAACTATAACGGCTTTATAGTCAGTAATTCCAAAATTATTCTAGAGGGAAGATGTGTTGATTGTCAATAAGTTAAAGTCTTTCTAGTAAATTAAGAATTGCAGAATGATAAAGTCTTACATAAATAAGTAAATATGTTTTTCGATTGGGTAGACCTAAACGTCTTTAATTCGAATTTTAACTTAGATCCTTTTGTACCAAGGAAATCATACGAATGTATTATTAGAGATTTTCTTAATTCATTAATGTTCTCGGGTAATTAGTTAAAAATCAATTAAAACTCCAAGTTGTGTTACGCCGTTTTTAAATCCTGAATGATTTTCTTTAATAAATTGATAGTATGTTAGGTCAAGGTATAGTCCATCATAAATCTTATTTTTTATTCCAACACCTATTTTTAAATCATCAAGGACATCAAAATCATGCCTAATACTCTCGTATTTTCCATCTAAATTTTCAATATAAAATTCTTCTTTTTTGAATTTTAAAGAACGTTTGAAAAATAAAAAAGGAGTGCTGAATTCATTAATTTTTTTAAGATAGATTAAAGAAAATAATTGATAGTTAGATAATTTGTATAATGGAATATATCGATCAGGATCATTTCCAGACATTGAATTAATGTTTGTAATTCCTAAAACTATGTTTTCACATATATATGAGCCAATATATAGATTAGCGGAACTAAATTCAATTCTTTTATTATGGTCGAAGAACTCTATTGGGCTAAATTTTAGCAAAAATTTATTTTGAGCTGGTTCTTCTCCAAAAAGATATAACGGAATTGTAACAAAAAGTATAAGTACAATGTTTTTCAATTCAATTTTTATACAAATATAAACAAGACTTGTTTATTGGTCTTTTTCGAGAAAAATATTGATTATTTTTGTTTAGTGAAGATTATTAAAAAAGATAATAGAAGAAGTTTTTAAAAACACTTCTTTGTCATAAACATCAGCTTTAAAAGCTTAAAATTATTATGCAAGAAAATATTTTTACTAGCAGAATGAACCAAATGCTACTATTTTTTTTGTTAGTTAATCTTAATGTTTATTCACAACAAACTATAAACCAAAGCATAACACACAATAATTTACAAAGAGATTATATTATTCATATTCCAAGTGTATACAGTGTTAATGATCCAATACCTTTAGTTTTTTGTTTGCATGGATACGGAGGAAATGCAAACTCAATTATGTCCTATACTAACTTTAATTATATTTCAGATACTGCGGGCTTTATAGTTGTATATCCACAAGGTGCTCTTTTACAAGGTTCTACTCACTGGAATGCTGGGGGCTTAACTTTTGGAAGTAATATAGATGATGTTGATTTTATTAGCAGTTTACTTGACTCATTATCTGATCAATATAATATTGACTTAACAAGGGTTTATAGTACTGGAATGTCAAATGGAGGGTATATGAGTTTCTTGCTTGCTTGTAACTTAAGTGACAGAATAGCAGCAATCGCATCTGTGACTGGCTCAATGACTATTCAGACATATAATTCATGTAATCCACAACATCCCATTCCTATACTACAGATACATGGAACATATGATCAGACTGTGCCTTATTATGGCAATCCATCTTGGACAAAATCTATTGATGATGTTCTTCAATATTGGGTAAATCATAATAATTGTAATCCTACCCCAACAACAATTTCTATTCCAGATATTAATTTATTTGATAACAGCACAGTTGAGAGATTGACTTGGGAAAATGGAAGCAACTCTGTTGTTGCTGATCATTTAAAGGTAATTGGTGGCGGTCATGATTGGTTTGGAGCATGGGGTAATATGGATATTAATTCTTCTATTGAAATTTGGAAATTTTTTTCTAAATATGATATTAATGGACTTATTGAAAATACTTCTTCCATTACAGATGCCTCTATAAATTATAAACGTTTAATAAAAATTGTTGATATATTAGGAAGAGAAGTAAATACACAATTAAATACTCCATTGTATTACATTTATAATGATGGATCTGTTGATAAAAAGATTCTTTTTGAATAAATAAAACCCACTCAAATGAGTGGGTTTGTTTTTGTTGGCATAAGGGGTCTTATTTCGAACTTTTCTCATAGAAATTGATTAATTAAAAGTTCATCCTTAGGCTTGAAATGAATTTTAGATATTTGTATCATTATTGCATAGCTATTTATTGTAAAACTAATTATCATGAGAAGTTTTTTACTAACATTTATTATTGCTTTAGGGTTATTTCAAAGTATAAATGCGCAAGGAGTAGTAACAGCCGTGCCTTGTGATATGTTAGGTATGGTTATAAATGTAGGCTCTCAAGAAACCTCTATCAGTATTTATCATTCAGGTCAATATATGACTCACCCACAATCAGAAAATATTTTTATGTGGGAGTTTACAGACCAACAAGGAAATGTATTACATCAAGACACCCTAGTTGACGCTTCGACAATATCATTTGGTCACAATTGGTCGTTAACTGATACAATAAATGTTACAGTTCATTTCATAAATGATTCGGCTAACTTGAATAATTGGTATATCTCTGAAGGGTTAGAACCTAACGGCAATTCAATTAATTGTTTATTTGAAGATCAGATATTTTGGCATATAGATACATTTCCTACTGGAACACCTTACGGTACTTGGACGTTTATTAATAATAATCCAGGTGAAGACCTAAATACTCCAACAGCCATAAATAATTTTGTTTTAGAGAAAAAAAGATTAATCAATGTTGTAGATATTATAGGAAGACAATCTAAAGGATTGAAAAATCAACCTCTTTTCTATATTTATGATGATGGTTCTGTAGAGAAAAGAATAATTCTTGAATAAATATAAATCCACTCATATTAGCGGGTTTATATTTGGTGGACCTAGGCGTCCTTATTTCGAACTTTTTTAACCAACTTAATCTATATTACATAGCTTTAAAAATAAATTTCTATATTTAGAAAAAATCATCTTATGGAAAATATCTTAATATTATCACAAATAATAATTTCAATTTCAATATTAATAGTTTGGGTTTTTCGTTATGATAATATCGTCATAGAATTTGAACAATATGGATTATCAAGTTTATTAAGAAATATCGTAGGGGCATCTAAAATTTCTCTAGCAACAATTTTAGTTATAGGAATTTGGCATCATGAATACTTATTTTTCGCTTCGACAGCTATGGCTTTTTTAATGCTTTGTGCACAGTTTTTTCACTTTAGAGCAAAGAATAATTGGAGAAAGTTTATGCCCTCCTTATCCCTTTTAATCTTATCATTATTTATTGCTTCTTCGTACTATTAAACACTAGAGTATGAGTGCCTCTTTTTTTTTGATGATCTTTTCATCAATCTCATTTATATATTATGGATTAAGTTCTCTTTTATCCAAAAGAATGCATTCTGAATATTCTCGTTGGGGATATAATAATCTGCGTGTTTTTTTAGGATGGTGTCAATTATTAGGAGGCTGTGGGTTGATAATTGGCATGTTGCATCCTTTACTAAATCCATTGATTTCTATTACGTCGTTTTTATTGACTATAATGATGTTAACGGCTGTTTTTACAAGAATCAATTCAAAAGATGGATTACTATTGACATTGCCCTCTATTTTTTATTCAATATTAAATGCAATTATTTTTTTTCAATCTATTTAATTGAATTGCTGAATTTTGTGAGAATAAAAAAGCGGAACCCTTTCTCAAAATGAGATGGATTCCGCTTTGTTGGACCTAAGTGTACTTATTTCGAACTTTTCAGAAAGTTTAATTACTTTTATTGTATGAAATATTTTTTAGTGTACTTTTTCATTTTACTTTTTCCTACTACAACTTTTTGTCAGTTTATTCCTAATAATACAAATTATAATCAAGATATTGTGTGGGAAAATGTATTTACCAATGGTCCATCAGGCAAAGTAAATAGAGGCATAGTTGATTCAGATGGAAATTGCGCTGTTATATTTATGCCGCCAAATATGTCTAGAATACATAAAATAAATGGTACTAATGGACAATTAATATGGACTAAATCAATAAGTAATACTGTTGGTTTTGGTATTACAGAAATTTATGATTCTAATAGAGTAGATTATATTATTTCCGGAGGAACTGGCTCATCACAAGAACGATGGATTTCGCGCTTAAATGGTGATGATGGGACAGTTATGTGGGATAAAACATATAGTTTTTCAGGCAGCTCTAACGAGTTTGATGGTATTCGAATGACAATAATCGGTTCAGACGGATATATATATGCATCTGGTTTTATTGGAGGTGATGAGGCGGGCACCATATTTATTGTGTATGCAGGGCAGTCAGTTGTTATGAAAATTGATCCGTCTGATGGAAGTGAGATTTGGACTGACATAAATCCGAATTCTGAATATTCGATTGCTTTAATCGAGTCATCAGATGATTATATATATTCTGCAGGCACAAGATGGGCAGACGATTTAAGTATAACTAAAATAGATAGATTTGGGAATAGACTATGGACAGAAGATATTGCTAATACTTCTGATATTATACCTGCTGATTTATGTATTTCGAATAATGACATTATTTATTATGGAGGCCATACAGGAAGACCCGGGGCTGGTGATCCATTTGATTATTCTTGTCTTAGTATTGATACAAATATGAATGTTAATTGGATAAAACATTATGCTAATCCAAGGGGGTATAGTTTAAATCATATAAGAAATGAGTTATATGGAATTAAGTCAGGATCAGATGGTATATACATGTTTGGAGGAACTGGTGATGAAGGAAATTATAGTGCGACAAACTCTCCCTTCCTGTCTTCTGATATATGGAATGGATGGGTTCTTTCAGTTGATCAAAATGGTGATATATTAAAAAGTGAGGTATATTGTCATAATCAAGTAAATACTGCAACTGAATACGGTGCACTTATTGATAATGGATATGTAATATTTAACGATACAGATGCTCAAGGAGATGAAGAAGTTGGTGTTATGAAGATTATTAATGGAAGCAATAGTCCAACTTCAGTAAAAGAGAATCTAACTAAAGTTCAGACTCCACTAGTTAAAATTATTGATTTATTAGGTCGTGAAACAAGAGAAATGAAGAATCAACCTCTTTTTTACATCTATGATGATGGAACTGTGGAGAAAAAAATAATTTTTGAATAAATAAAAACCCACTCAAATGAGTGGGTTTCTTTTTGG
>CEUV01151025.1_pt1 | contig 13449 bp, 11 predicted proteins | sample 356401 | NCBI WGS metagenome assembly CEUV01 (sample SAMEA2622710, study PRJEB7988) | marine metagenome | isolation source: saline water (ENVO:00002010), including
TAAAAAGTAATTATACAATTTTATCTGAAAGAATTGAGAAAATAGAAAAATATTACGATAAGAATAATGAAACATTTACAGATTGTAATTTTACTATCACAATAATGAAATTAATGAAAAAAAATTTAGTTGAAAATCAAATGAAATTAATTGACTTATTTTCAGATTTTACTTTATCAGAAGATCTCCCATTTATAAAAATTATGTTTGATTCACATGAAGATAATATGTATAAAATACATAAAAAATCATTATCTGTGAATGGTGGATTTATAACTAAAGATATGTGTAAAGCATGGACAGATGATTATAAAATTCAAGAATATTATGGTTTTAATTATATTTATTCTGGAAATTTAATAGAAATGAAATTACGATTCAATGATATGTATATATCATTAATCATAAAAAAAGATGGTAATGTTGAATGTTTAATTGATAATAATGATAATTTAATGAATGAAAAAGATATTATTGAATTAGTTGAACATTGTAATAATTTTATTGAAGAAAAGATAAATTCACAAAAAATATATTCATATACAAGAGAAAACTTACAATTATTTGATTTAGATTTCTTATCAAATCGTTTTTCTGAAACTAAATTAGATTTTATGAATTGTGGTATGTATTTCCCTATGGAAAAAAAATCACTTCAAGGATGGGGAAAACATTTTGATTTATTTTTTCAAAATTATTTGTCTTTCTTTAGACCTAGAGAACATAGTGAATATGAAGATGATCCTAAATTTAAAAGAATAAAATCTGTATTCCGTTCTATTAAATATACACGTGTTAATAATTACAAAAATATGAATGCGATTCAATCAATGATTTCATTGTTAAGTAATCCTGATAATAAACTTTACAAAGAAGATATATTAACAAGAATAATAGATGCATTTAATTTATCAGATGAACAAGCAAGATATGAATATGAACTATTTTTAGAACAATCACAACAAATATTAGATAAAAGAAGAAATGTTTATATTAAAGTACCTAATGAGGAAGGAATAACAATTAATATATATGAACCAACATCAAAAGATGATTTAAAATTAGAAAGAGTGGGTTTTGATGGATTGTTATTTGATATTAAAAATGTAAAAACTTTTACAGATTTTAAAAGATTATCACAGATGGTTTCTTCTATGATTGATATATTTTTGAAAAAAAAAGAATTATTTGATTTATTTTCAAAACAATTAAAACGTGAAATATCTTTTAAAACAACTGAAGAAGAATCATCTGAAAAGATAGATGAACCAACACAAAATGATGAATTAAATGAAGAAATAAAAAAATCATCTGAATCAGATTCTTTTGATTCTGATTCTTTGGATGAGTTTGATAGTGGATCATCTGAAGGATTAGACGGCGGTAAAGGGACGAACGGTGGTAAAGGGACGAACGGTGGTAAAGGGACGAACGGTGGTAAAGGGAAAAATGAACTTAAAATTAAAAGTTATTACAATGATCGTTTAAAAAAATATGATAAAGATTTATTTGTATTTGATAGTCTTTTAAAACAACCGAATGGTGTAAGTAAAGGATATACAAAATATTGTACAATGTCTCCTGCAAGAGGTCATCGTCAACCTATTGCTGTTACAACAAAGGAATTACAAAAAATAAAAGAAAATGATAAAAAAAATGGTAAATCAATCGCAAATAGTATTTCTGTTGAAGGTCGGTCGGATGATATACATTATATTTGTCCTAAATATTGGGATACAAAAACAAATCTAAGTTTAAATCCTGATTTAGTCGATGAATTTAAAGATAGAATTATACCAGAAGATGTGAAAAAAATAGATGCTGATTCAGATAAAAGTATTATTGAAAGAAGATATGGTATATGGGAAAATGATAATGATATAAATCATTATCGTATAGGTATAAGTTCTAAAAGTTTAGGATATCATCCAGATGGATATGGATTACCTTGCTGTTTTAATCCTGCAAAAGATAAACCAAAAAAAGGAGAAGAAATATTTGATGGCATTTACGATGATGATGAACGAGAAGAAAAACAAGAAGAAGAAAAACAAGAAGAAAAACAAGATGAAAAACAAGAAGAAAAACAAGAAGATGAAAAACAAGAAGATAAACAAGAAGAAAAACAAGAAGAAAAGAAGAAAAGATCACCTAGAACACCTAGACATAAATTAAGTGAATTCAAAATAGGTCTAAGAGTTTCATGGAATGCTAAAAATAAAGATAATTTCGGAACAGTAATTGAAGACCCAACTAATGAAAGAATTTCAATTAAAGATGAAAATGGTAAAAAGAAAAAAATACCTTATACACGTTTAACTATTGTTAAACAAGAAAAAAAAACAAATCGTTCACAACAATCAGAATCAGTTGTAAATTATATATCAAAAGAAGAACCAATTTTAGTTCCTGGAAGATACGCTCATATTAATGAATCAATACAATCATTTTTAGGCGATGATCCTAAAGAAATAGGTAAACAACAATTAAATAAACGAGGAACACGAGGATTTTTAAAACGAGGTGTTAAACAAAATGATGGTTCATTAAATTTCACTGAATCACCTTTTTTGAATAGTTATATTGAATGTGCGAAACAATTAATACATTTGGATAATATTAATGATTTATTAGGTGTTATTAAAGAAACATTAGAAAACAATATAGTTATTTATCAGAAATGTCCTGAAATTGTAAATGATTTTATGAAACCATTGGATAATTCATTATTAACTGAAGATATTGAATACTTTAAAAAAATATTCGGTTATGATAAAGAAAATATTATTGATGATTTATTAAAAAAAGAAATTTATTATAAATTTAATTTATCTAGATCTTTAAAAAATTATTTAGAATTTTTAAATAATACTGAAGAAGAAAGAAATGATAAATATATTTTACCTATTTTAACTAAAATTTTTAAAAAAATAAATATAATTATTTTTGAAAATATTGATGGTGAAATAAGAATTAAATATTCAGATAAATTGTATAAAGGTGAATCAAAACAATATGTATTGATTTATAAAGGTGAAAAAAATAAACAAGTTTATTATGAACCTATTATTTATCGTAGTGATAAAGATGAATATGATTATTTAGAAGAATTTATTGATGAAAAAATAGATAATGTAATTACACATATTGAAAATTCATTAATTTATGAACAAGATATATTTCAAAGAAAATTTTTAAACAATCGTGATAAAAATATATTATTTTTTGTAATTGATAATTTATCTTATGTATCACACATTGGATTAAAAGATGGAGCAATAATACCTATTGTTCCAGAAAAAATACCAAATTTTTATAATGATAAATCAAGTATAAAACTAATATATGATATTAAACTTTCAAAATATGAAAATATAATAAACAAAGAATTTTTAGAAAAATATGATTTAAAAATTCAAGGGATAGTTGTTGATAAAAAAGATCAATTATGTAATATTATATTCGATGATAACTTATATTTACCAGTCAAACCTGTCAAATATCAACGAAGTAAGATGAATTATCCTATAATAGAAAGAAATGATTTATACAAGATAGAAAAACAATTGTTTTCAATAAATGAAGATGATTCAAGGAAAAAATTTTATGATTATATTCGTTATGAAAAATATATTACAAATCTTGTTTTCCAACATATAGTTCAAGAAATATATAATAATCATATAATTATTAAAGAAAATTATATTGATGATCCTGATCAATATACTGAAGGTGAAATAGTTTATTTAACTTATTCAAAAAGAATAATTGATGGTGAAGAAAAAGAATATTTAAAAAAATTAACAATTAGTGAACATAATTACTATAATTTTTCGATTCAAGCAAAAATAAATGAAATAAATAGATCTTCAAAAAAAATTAAATATGAAACAACTTATACAGAATTAATCAGAACAATTATAAATGATGAAATATTAATAAAATATTCAAAAAAACAATCATTAAAAAATATTATTGATGATTTAACAAAAGATCGATTTGTATTATTAGAAGATAGTGAATATGAAAAATATAAAGAAAATGAAAAAAAGATATTATGTAATACTTTAAAAACTGATATATGTGAATATCCTTGTAAAGTATCTGAAGATTCTTGTCAATTATTCATCAAAGAAAAAGATTTAAGTGGTAATAATTTAAAAGATAAGATAATTAATCTTTTTATTGAAAAGTTATTAATTTATAAATTAGAAAATTTAGACAAAATAACGAGAGAAGAAATTAGTATTAAAGATTTAAAAAAATCAGTTAATAAAGGAGAAATATTCTATACATTTCATGAATATGATGAACGTATGGAATCTTCAAAAGAAAGTTTATTTATTTACAATTTATTTTTAAAACGGAGTAATTATTACAAAGATACAAAAAATATAGTTGAAAAAGATAAGAATTTAGTTCAAAAAATGCAAAATATACCGAATTTTATATTTAAATTATTTGGAGACTTAACAAAAATATTAATGCAGTTTAAAGAAGATGATTCAGATTTTTTAACATTACAAAGATCATTAAATTCTGTATTCCAGATCTTTAATAAAACAGATATTGTAAAACTTAAAACTATTTTAACAGATTTAAATCCTGATACTGATTATACACCAGTCGATTACAGGATAAATGCATTTGATTTATCATTATTAATTGATAAATATGAATTATTAGGTGAAGATATAGCATTTTATATAGTTATTAATGATAATAATAAGTTTAATTCTGTGCTAAGTTATTCAAAAGATAAATTAAATGATTTAACAAATATAATTCCATTATATATTAATGAAGATAAAGGATTGTGTAATATAGTTATAGAAGGTGAATATTATTTTACATTAAATCAATTAAGTGGAAATAGTAAATTAATGAAATCAATTGAAAATTTATTAGAAAAATAAATATTATAAGATAGTAAAAAAATTTTAATTTAAATATTTTTTTAAATACAATGGAATATTTTTTTGAGAATATTCATTTTCATCTTTTAAAAAATTATATTTTAAAAGATCCAATTTGTGATTGGTATAATATACAAGAACATATTACACCTGGATTATATGAAAAAGATCAACCTACACTTTATCAAAAACATATTTTAAAAGAATCAGATGATTATAAAACTAGATTTTTACAAAAAATTAAAGATTTTTCAGAATTAGATATTCCTTTAGAAACATGTATTAATGAAACTAAAGAAAAGATTGAAGATGATTTTCCTTTAATATTAAGACCAACTATTCTTGACAAATATAATATTTATACAAATTGTGATATAATGATAAAATATAGTTTATTCAAAAAATTATTTAATAAAATAAGTAATCTTCCATTTCATTTATTATGTAAAAATGATGATTATCTTTTAATAGTGTTAACATACAATACATTAGAATTTAAAATAGATTTAAAAGATGTTGTTAATGAACCATTAATAGTTTATAAAAAATGTAAGTTATATGCATTTAGGAACGCATTACATGATTTTTGTGGAAAACAATATAAATGTTTTATTATTGGAAAAGAATATTCATATAAAAAAACAATCTTACCTAAAAAAGAATTTATTTGTAAACCAGATTTAAATGAATCTATTCATGAAATATTTGTAAAATCTGTTCAATGGATTGATTTTTTAAAAAATAATTTTCAAATTATGAGTATTAAACCTAAACCAACTCATCATGAATTATATCCTAATATGAATTATAAAGAATCATCTTGGGAAAAAGAAAAAGCAATTTTAGCAGAAAATATTAAAGAAACAACATTAGTATGGAATATTTCATATGAAGAAAGATGTGAATTATTAAAAAAAGATATTTATTGTTGGGATGATCCTAGATTATTAGGATTATTAAAAGAATCTAAAAAAAAAGATATTCAAGAAAGAATGATTCATATGAATCAACAAAATGAAATATTACTTTACCCTAGAAAAACTATATCATATGATTTTAAAAAATTATTAGAAAGATCTGAAAATGATATTTATTTTGATGTTGAAAGTTTTTTATCATTTGATGAAAGACAAAATTTATTTTCAGATTATATACCAGAAAAAAAACCTATCTTAGCAATTTTAGGTATCATCCATAATACAAATTTTTATGATTTTACAATTAATGAATATTCATTAAATTCTGAAAAAAAAATTGTTAGAAATTTTATAAACTATTTATGGTTTATGAAAAGAAAATGTAAAAATAAAATAAAAATATATCACTGGGGGAATGCCGAATATAATTATATGAAGTATATTAAAAAAACATATAATCTATCATTACCCGAATATGAATTAATAAATGTTCTTGATTATTTTAGAATGGAACCAATAATTGTTCAAGGAATATTTAAATTTGGATTAAAATCTGTTGGAAAAGCATTATATAATCATAATTTAATCGAAACAACTTGGGAAGAAAATGATAGTGGATTAGATTCTATGATTAAATTCAAAGAAATTTGTGAAAAAAATGATAAAAATATACCTTTAAAAAGATTTATTGAAATTGATGAAATAATTGAATATAATCGTATTGATTGTCAAGTTTTATTTGAAATTGTTGAAGTTTTAAGAAATAAATATGGTTAAAAATTATTTTTTATAATTTTGTTTAATAAATTCTTCATATTTTTTAGTTTTTTCTTTTTCTTCATTTAAAAGTTCAATTGATTCTTTTAACTTTGTTGTTAATTTTTCAATAATATCTTGTTGTGTATCAACAATTTTTTCTAATTCACGTTTATCTCTTAAACATTCTTTTCCTTTTTCTAATAAAAAAAATCTTGTTCGATATAATATTTCACCACAAGGTTTTTTATAAACTGTTGGGATAGTTTTATATTCTTTATCTTTTTTTAAAAACATTTTATCACATCCCATTTTTTGAAAATATCCTCCATCAAAAAAAAATTCTTCATCATTTTTTAATGTAATAAATTTTATATAACTTTGATCTTTTTTTAAAAGATAAGGTAATTCAATTTCTTCAAAACCAGATAATTCTTTTTTAATTTGTTTTATGTCTTGCATTAAATAATATTAATAATTGTTTTTTTTTTAATTACTTACTAAATGCTTCACTAACCTTGTTTTGGAGTTTCAAGAAATTTTCAACACTCTTATTCATATTCTTTTCTGAAAGAGTATTATCACCTGATCCAGAATTAATCATTGTAAGTGTAATTCCTAGACGTTGTTCAAATCTCTGTTGATGATAATGTTCTCGCTTATCCATTTCAGAGTAATCTACAGGGAGAGGTTGATTTACAATATACTTTGTAGATGTCCAATCTTTTCCAGATAGTTCTTTAAATTCATCCATCATTTCTTTTTGTTTATTTTCAAGTTCAACTTTCTTTTGTTCTAGTTCATCATCTAGTTCATTCGTCGCGTTTAATTGTTTTAAGAAATAATTTGTTTCTTCTAGATCTTGTGAAATTTTTTCTTGATTTACCAATCCTTGAATGTATTCATCATTTTTAAGATCATCAACTGTAAAGTCTTGACCAGCAAAGTTCTTTGAAAGGTAATTTAGGAACTGTTTATTAGCACTCATCTTTTTTTTTTATCTTTTTTTTCTTATCTTTCGTTTATTTTTTTTTTTGATTTATAAAATCTTTGATAATTTTTTCAAATTTTAAAAAAATTTTTATATTTATTATATTAAAAATGACAAAAAAAACTTTAAGAATTTCAAAAAGATCAAAAAGATCAAAAAGATCAAAAAGATCAAAAATATCAAAAAGATCTAAAAGATCTATGAGAAGATCTAATATCAGAAGGAAAAATGTTAGAAGCAAAATAAATAGAAGAAAGAAAAGAAGGACTGGTACAAAAAAGGGAAAAGTTATTGATGGTGGGAGTGATTGGGTGGATTTTCCGATCCGCGCCGTGGCAAAAATGAAGCTGCTGAAGGACGATTCAGAAAATGCCGCGAAAGAACTATCTAGTGATGAATTACATAAATATTTTACGGTTCGGGGCAGCACAGGGGTGCTCAGCGGGTACCCTAAACTCGTCCCCCCGATCTCAGAAATCTCTTTTTTACCTCCCTGGAACGCAACTTCATATATACAGATGTCCCCTATCAATCAGTTGAAATATATAGAATGGATGAAGAAAACTGTCAACGGTAGGATGAGGGCACATCGGAAACACCGAGAGTTGATGGAAGATCGTAGTCGGGTGGGAGATAATTACCGAAAAAAAGATCAAATAGGAAAGTTAATAGTCTTAGATTTTATAGGTGAATTTGAATTTATTTCGGGAGACTAATCAAATTTTAAATTTAATAATTTTTTCAAATTTGATTTTTTTTTAAAGATTTATTTAAATTAAATAAAAGAAAAGAAAAAAGATAAAAAAAGATTTAATAAACGAAGTAATATAATGCTAGATTATTATGGATCAATTATCATGGATGAAAATGAGATTATTTCACGGATAATTGATAGTTATCAGGGAAAAAATTATAAAACAGAACACCTTGAAACAATTATCAGTAATTATATGAATGAAAATAAGATTTCAAGGGAATGTAGTGTATCAGGATGGATGGTATTCTTAGGGAAAGATTATATTAAGATGGTTGAAAAAAAGTATTTGTCAGATTTAGATGAAGCCGAAAAGAAACTGGCATTTACAAAAATAATTGATTGTAAATTAGGACCTGATTACGTTGGTGAGGTTGATCCTGAGATAATTAAAGATATTTTAAAATAATTATTATTATTGAATAATATAATGAATATTGAACCTTTAAAATCAATTTTAGAAATATCAAATGATAAAAAAGAAACATTAATGTATTTTTTACCTGTAGATACGAAAAGAAAGATTGTAAAATGTGATTTAGAAGAAAAAGATTTTTATATTAATGACAGAGTTTTTTGTATAAAACGAAATACGTTAGAATTAGAAATAGTTGGAAAAATAATTTGTATTGATGATAAAAATTTAGGAATAAAAAAACAAAATATGAATGTATATATAGATTCTAATAAATATTATATATTTGTTAAATATACAAAACAAATTTCCTCACAAAGGGAATTTTTAAAAAAATTATTGGAAACGTTGTAATGATAATTATAAAAAGTAAAGAGATTTTAAATCAATAATATATTCTCTACAAAAAGGACATTTATTGTTATTATTAATATTATTAACATTTGAACGTTCTCTATTTTTTTCAAAACATTTACGACAACCTGTGTGACCGCAAGGATTACAAAAAACATCAACTCTTTCTGTAAAACACATAGAACACATATTTGAAGTATTCCATTGATTTAATCGTTGTACAAAATAAATACAAGAATTTAATTCTTTTCTTTTTTTGATATATTTTTCTTTGGCATCAGTTAATTTTTCATTTTTTAGCATTGATGCAGTATATTTATTCATACTATCAATAATCGTTTTTGCTTCTTCACATTTATCATAATTACCTTCAATTTCTTTTAAAAATTTCATAGAATTTTCTATAGTTCTAACATCTTTTGAACATTTTTCATATTGATTCAGATATTCTTTATAAAGAATATCTAATTCATTTTGAAGTTCCATAATTTTTGGTATTTTTTTTTCAATTTTTTCTAATATTTCATCAATTTCTTTGTCTTTAAAATTTTCATTATCAATAAAAACACTATCTTCATTACGATTAATAATTTCAATAAGATGTGAACGAATATTTAAAGTGGGTTCATGTTTTAAAGGAATACATTGTATCGGATTAGGTATTATATTATTAAATCCTGGGATATTAGTTGAATAATTTACCACATCACATAAATTTGTATCATTTGGTGGAACATTTATAAACATTTCTGGATTTTGTAATTCATTGTTTTGATCTGGGACATCTGGATAATCAATATTTGCTGGAGCATATTCCATTTAAATTGAAAACCATAAGATATTTTTAAATAATTATTCACCTAAAATATCCATTATTTTAAAACGAATTTTAGGTGAATCACATTCTTCTTGTAAGTTCCTTAAAATATCTAAATATTTTTTAGGAATTAATGTGAAATATATTTTAGATATATTTTCAAAAGATAATAATCTTTGATATAATTCTACATTATCTTCTACATCTGATAATCCATTTAAAAATGGTTCTAAAACTTTATCAATATATCCTTTTAATACTTTTTCTTTTTCTAGATATGTTATTAATAATGAAAAACCAATTATATTATCAGTTCTTTTATTTTTATCACATAATCTTTGATAATCATTTCTATCATCGTCAATTATCCTATCATTAAATAATATATTATAATATTTGTAATACATCTTGTTTAATTCTTTTTGTGTTTTTGGTAAACATTTATTCATGTCTTTTAAGATTCCAACATATAAATTAATATATCTATGATGTAAAATCGATTTTTCAAAAATAGATTCGACAATATAAGGGATAATATAATCTTTATTTATATTTTCTAAAATTTGGGGTTTTAAAACTTCATAATTTATTTCAGTTAAACGGTTAATCATACTATTAACAGTTTTTATACAAGAAGTATCTTCAGTAACAACTTGTTTATATCTTTTATTTTTATGAATATTCATACGATAATATTTTTTATTTGTTTCAATGTTATCTAAAAAATCAATTAAATCATTAATATTTGTTTTTTCTTTATATTTGTTATATTTATTTAAAAAATCATCAGAAGAAAAAATAGTATTGAAATCAACACCATTTAAAAAAACCTCGGATGTAAAATCACCCATAATATTATTTATAATAAAATAAATCTTTAATACTTTTTCAATATTTAATTATTTTTTATCATCATTTTTTTTATCATCATCAATTTTTTTATCATCAATATTTTTTTCATCATCATCATTTTTTTTACCATCATTATCATTATCATTATCATCTGTTATCCCTTGAATAAAATTTTCAATATCATTTTGTCTTTCTGAAATATTTTTTGGAATTAGATCATCTTTTTTGAGTAATGCTTCTCTTAATAATTTTTCTTTTAAATCTTCATCATTTAAAACTTTATTTGTTAATAAATCTTGAGTTTTATCCTTAATAACTGATTGTGTATTTGTTTGTTCATTTTGAAATTTTTTCATTTCTCCTTGAAAATCAAACTTTTTCTTTTTACTATCACCTTTACCATTTGAAAATTCTTGTTCAACTTGTTTTCTTTTAATTGATTCAACAGATTTTGAAAAATTACGATATGCTTCTTGATGAGAATCATAATCTTCATATTTACCAGATAATCCAAAAAATTGCCATCCTTCTGTTTTTAATTGTTCAACAACCATAGAGTAACTGAAATAATTTTTATCTAATGAAAATAATTGTAAAAACCCGTTACTTGCTGTAACTGCTAACGATATAGTCCATGATGCCCAATATGTTATCATATCAAAATTTTTAGGTAATTTTGCTGGATCCATTTGACCCATTGATAAAATTGCTGGTAATAAGATACTCCCGGTAGTTACAATAAATCTAAATATATTATAATATTTTTTAGTATGGTCTCGTTTTTGTTCATAATATGATATTTCATCTAAAAAACGATGTTTAATAATAGATTTATCATATTTTTTCTCTAATTCTAAATCATCTACTATTTCACCAACTTTTTCTGCGAATGTTGTCATTTATTTTATAAAAATAAAAAATAAATTTGATTTTTTAATTTAAGAAAAAATTTAAAAATAAAATAAAATAAACGGAGTAATAAAAATAAACGGAGTAATAAAGATGAATAATTTACATGAGAAAAAACAACGACAGATTGAAAAAATTATGAGTGTTTTGAAACGTTCAAAAGTTTCTTCAAACAATTTTGATTCAACAATGCAACCATTCTTTTCACAAGATAATGATTCTATCGATTTTGAATTTGATCATAAGAATGATTTTATTGTTCCAGAGAATCTAAATCGTAATATAAAATTAATGTATGATATTTTGGGTAATTCAAAAAAAGAAATTTATATTGGTGAATGGACTATTATGTGCTTGGAAAGAGCATTAGAACAATATGATAGTTATTGTAAAGATGGTCAAAAAAAAGTATTTGATATTGGTTTCAGATATTTAGGAATGGGTCATATTGAATTAATTGCTTGTGATTTAGAAACACATATGTTATTTTATCATCGTGGTGGTGGTAGTAATGGTTGGGATAGAGAAGCAAATTACAAAGATATAATTGAATATACAGGAAAAGACTATGATCAATTTTATTTCTCAGATTGGTTTTACAATATTGAATTAGAAAATAATGATATGTAAATTAATAAAAGATAATTTAAAAAATAGGTTCTTCACAATGAGGACTAAATTCTAAAGTTGGATCTCTTTCTTCTCTAGGAACATCATCGTGATCTACTAAATTATTATAAATAATCCATGATGGTTGCTGACCTTTTTCACCTACATCCCATACTTCTTTATTTAATTTAGATGTTTTTAATCTTTCTTTACAGAATCTATTGATAACATATTCACAGAATGATAAAGAATATGCAACGGTTGCTGTTCTTATAATTGTATTGATAAAATATGTTAATTGAGGAGGAGCAAATTTTTTATTTTTTGGGTCATTACCTTGTGAATCACTCCATAATTTACATAATGTTTCCATTCCTAATACTTTCCCTGTATCAAAACGGATAGTTTTTGTGTATAATCGATTTTGTTTTTCTGAACTTCTAGAACTTCTTGAACTTCTAGAACTAGTTCTTTTCTTTTTCCTGTTTATACTATTACTTCTTATACTCACTCCAAAAAAAACTTCACCAATATGTTCTTTATGATCATAATATGGCATAGAATTTCCTGTAACTGATAATCCTACCATTGCTCTTGAATTTAATAGTGCTCCTTCTGCCATTTGTTTAGCAGTTTCTTGACAATACACACCTCTAGTTTTTACATTAATAAATTTCCTTTTTGCATCTGTATCATATGTACAAAATCCACCATATAATGCTGCACCATTACCAGGAACATCTGCTAATGTTTTCGATATTTGTCCTGCCGTAAGAGATTCTGCAGTTACTAAATTCATTTGTTTTCTTACTAGTAAAGATTTTAAAGATGCTGCTTTCTCAAATGAAAAATTCTCAATAATAGGTAATGTTAATGAATTAATATTATCACCTTCTATTCTTTTTTTATCGAAATTATATTCAAAACGCGGTAACGGTGCACCGAGTGAAGTATTCCTTGACAATCCATCAGTTGTTAAACTTAATCTTAAATCAAACTTTGATGTCATTTATTAATTAGATATATTTTTTATTTTGAGAAATACAAAGAAGAATATGATTAATATGATTAAACCGGAAAATAAAGCAATATTAGTTAAACTATATGTTTCATTATCTGTATTTGATTCTGATGGTGTAGGAGGTGTATTTGATTCTGA
>CEUV01030768.1_pt1 | contig 13436 bp, 10 predicted proteins | sample 356401 | NCBI WGS metagenome assembly CEUV01 (sample SAMEA2622710, study PRJEB7988) | marine metagenome | isolation source: saline water (ENVO:00002010), including
TATACAGAACGTACTGGCTAATGTTTTTAAATAAGATTTAAATATGTAGAGATCTAGAATTTTCAATAATCTAATCTAATATATTCATATAGTAGTCTTTGTACTTCTCGTCATCAAAAACAAAAAGCTTACTGTCAAGAGGTAGGTTAAACTCAAAATCAACAATAGATATTGTTGTAACCGTTTCGTTTTTTCCAGTTTCGATAACTTCATATATTTGATTGAATTCGGTATCAATTCCAAGTAAAATATACTTTATTTCCGCTTCAGAATCTTTTGGAATAAGTTTTACATATTGAATTTTTTTTCTGAATTGACCATTTCCGACAAATCTCGACTCATCCATTTCAAAATAGTATCCTTCCTCATAAAAGTATAACATTTTATTTGGGGTGATTGTTGTTTCATCTTCTGGGTCTTGACTAGAAATGGTTACCTCTTCGTCATCAGGACTAATCGAGTATAATTTATTTCCATCAAATATTCTTGTAACACCTAGCATTTCAAATCTCCATTTTTCATCTTCAGTAACAAAACTTCCGTTATTTGTTTGATTTATATCTTCTTCGATGTTCTGTAGAGTGTAAGCATAATTAATATATATGTTCTCATAGTTTTTGATGTTTTCAGAAACTTTATTTAACAACAATTCAGCGTCTGAATTATCCTGTGAGTAACTCAGCATCGTAAATAATCCAAAAATTAATAGTAAAATCTTTTTCATAATCATTATTTATTCATTTTCTAATAGGTTATCCAGTGCTTGTAAGTCTGAGACTAAAACTTGTCTTGCTTTGCTGCCTTCAAAAGGGCCTACTATGCCGGCAGCTTCCAATTGGTCAATTAATCTTCCAGCTCTGTTGTAACCAAGTTTAAGTTTTCTTTGTAAAAGGGATGCAGAACCTTGTTGTGCAATAACTAAAACCTCTGCAGCTTCTCTAAACAACTTATCTCTGTCTTCTATATCGATATCAAGATTTGTGCCACCCTCTTCACCTATATACTCTGGTAATTGATGTGCAGTTGCATAGGCTTTTTGAGACCCAATAAAGTCAGTTAAAACTTCAATTTCAGGTGTGTCTACAAATGCACATTGAATTCTTACTAATTCATTTCCTTGTGTAAATAGCATATCTCCTCGTCCAATCAATTGATCAGCACCAGATCCGTCAAGAATTGTTCTTGAGTCAATTTTTGATGTTACCCTAAATGCAATTCTTGCTGGGAAGTTAGCTTTAATAACACCAGTAATTACATTAACAGACGGTCTTTGTGTAGCAATAATTAAGTGAATTCCTATGGCTCTTGCTAATTGTGCTAATCTGGCAATTGGGGTTTCTACTTCTTTTCCAGCGGTCATAATAAGATCAGCAAACTCATCAACAACTAGTACAATGTATGGAAGGAATTGGTGTCCATCATTTGGATTTAGCTTTCTGTCTTTAAATTTCTTATTATACTCAACAATATTTCTACAAGCAGCATTTTTTAGCAGTTCATATCTGTTGTCCATTTCTATACAGAGAGAATTTAATGTGTTAATAACCTTCTTGTTATCTGTTATTATTGCTTCATCTGAATCTGGAAGTTTAGCCAAATAATGCCTTTCAATTTTGTTATACAAGGTCAACTCAACCTTTTTAGGATCGACTAAAACAAATTTTACCTCAGCTGGGTGTTTTTTGTATAGTAGTGATGTTAAAACTGCGTTTAACCCAACAGATTTTCCTTGTCCTGTTGCCCCTGCCATTAATAAGTGAGGCATCCTAGCTAAATCAAATACGAGTGTTTCATTACTAATCGTTTTACCAATAGCTACTGGAAGCTCCATTTCAGATTTTTGAAATTTTTCAGCTGAAATTACTGAGTGCATTGATACCACTGTTGGTTTTTTATTAGGTACTTCAATACCTATTGTTCCTTTTCCAGGGATTGGAGCTATAATTCTAATTCCTAGAGCTGCAAGTGATAAAGCAATATCATCTTCGAGATTTTTTATTTTAGAAATTCTTACCCCGGCATCAGGGATTATTTCATATAATGTAACAGTAGGCCCAATTGTAGCTTTAATATTTGAAATTGAAATATTATAATTAGCTAGTGTTTCAACAATCCTATTTTTATTTTCTTCAAGTTCGTCTTTATCAATAGTAATTTTTTCAGAATCGTATTGCTTTAGCAAGCTAAGCTTAGGAAATTGAAACTTACTAAGCTCAAGCTTCGGGTCGAATTGTCCAAAATCATCAACTAACTTATCAGATAGATTATCAATTTCAGATTTTTCTTCAAATATCTCCTCAACTTCAATACCTACCTTATCAACTGCATCATCTTCTTTTACAGCGGGGGGTTCTTCTACGGTTTCTTCTTCTGATAATTCTTCTTCAATATCTTGATTAATTTCAACCTCATCCATTTCATCAACTATTTCTTCAGTAAAATTTTCTTCTGAAAATTCATTTGTTACTTCCGTGTTTTTAGATGTTTTGAAATTTATATTTTGAAAATATTTTAAAATTTTTAGAAAATCATTTACTCCTAATTTTAACCTAAATGTAAGATAGACGAGAGACATGAAAATTAATAGAAAACTAATGCCTAAGTAGCTTATATATACATCCAAAAAGTTTACTATTTCGTATCCTATAATCCCTGAATATATATTTCCGTTATCTACAACCCCAAAAAATATCGAAAAAAGGAAAATTAAGTAAAAACCCCAAAGCCAATTTTTCGTAATATTTCTTTTTTTAAGATCCAACAATACTTTTAATGCACTTATAAAAACTAAAAATGAAAAGATTATGGAGCTAACACCAAATCCTCTATAAATAAAAAAGTCACTAATTATTGCACCAATTTTACCTAATGAGTTTGAATTTGATACGCTAATATCCGTAAAGTCAGCTAGACTGCTTTGATCAATTTCACCTGTAAAAAAGTATGAAACAAATGATATAAATAAAAAAAGTGATAAGATGATTAGTGAGCTGCCAATAAACAATCTTTTAGCACTAGAAAGTTCTTTCTTTTCTTTGTTTTTTGAAAATGAAAAAATATGCTTCATTAGCAACTTTTTGAATAATAGTTTGCAATTTAACAATCATTTCTGCAAGAATGAATTTTTTAATTAAAATTTATGATTTGATATCATCTTAATTTTAATCATTAGAGCTGCATAAATTAATGTCGTAATTGGACTTAGCCAATTAAAAATTGCATAAACAAAATAATCAGTCACTGAAACACCAAGAACTCCATAATGATATGCGCCACATGTGTTCCAGGGGATAAGTGCTGAAGTTACTGTTCCTGTATCTTCTAATGTTCTGCTTAAATTCACAGGTGAAAGATTTTTTTCTTCAAATGCATCTTTAAACATTTTTCCTGGGATTACAATTGCAAGGTATTGGTCTGATGCTACTACATTAATTCCAAGACAACTTACTGCTGTACTGGCAAACAAACCAAATGTTGTTTTAGCTTTACTTAAAAGAAAGTTTGTAATTTTTTTTAGAGCTCCGATACCATCCATTGATCCGCCGAATATCATTGCACTTATTGTAAGGTAAATTGTCCATAGCATACCCTTCATTCCTCCAGAGTCATACAATCTTTGAATTCTTAAATTTTCTGTTGGGATGCTTGTATCCGTAAAAACAGATTTTGCCAAAGAATTAAGAGTTGAAGTATCAATACTACTAAGAATATTATTTTGAAATATGATTGAAAATATAATTGCGCTAAATATCCCAACACTTAAAGCAATTACTGGTTTAACTTTTAAAAATGCAAGCAGTATGACAATGGCAGGAACAACAAACAATATTGGTGATATGTAAAAGTCATTTAGTATTGTATTAGAAAGAGAATTAATATCGCTCATTTCACCCGCTGAGCTAATTTCAAGTGAGTAGCTTAAAATAATAAAAACTATTAAGGTTATAACATATGTAGGGATTGTAGTATATGTCATATATCTAATGTGAGAATAAAGGTCTGTACCTGCCATAGCTGGAGCAAGGTTGGTGGTGTCACTTAAAGGAGACATTTTATCTCCAAAGTAAGCTCCTGAAATCACTGCACCAGCAGTCATTCCAGCAGGAATGTTAAATGCTATTCCAACAGCAACTAGTGCTATTCCAACAGTTGCAGATGTTGTATATGAACTTCCTGTGGTTAAGGAGACAAGAGTTGACACGATTAATGTTAGGGGCAAGAATATTGCCGGGTTTACTAAATTTAGTCCGTAGTAAACCATAGCTGGTATAATACCACTAACTTTCCATGTTCCAGCAAGAGCTCCAACTAAAAGAAGAATCACTATTGGAGTACTAATACTCTTAATACTTGAAAATATTTTTTTAATTATAAAATTAATCTTAGCACCCTCAGAGATTCCAAGAATTGCAGCTAGTGAAGAGGTAAATATTAAGATATAGTGATAAGTATAATCACCAAGCCAGTCATTATTTTCAAAATAAATTATGTTATAAAATAATAACGAAATCAATAATACAACTGGGATTAATGATTTTTTTAAGCTAATTTCAGATGGTTTAATTTCCATTTAAATCAGGTTGAATTCTTTTAGGCATTTCTTTATTCCTTCATATGTCCTTGAAATATCTTGATCTAGTCCAACCGAAAATCTGATTAAACCTTCGCTTAATCCCATTTTTTCTTGCTCTTCTTCAGAAATTTCTGATGAAGTTGAAGAGCCAGGTGCGCAAAATAAAGTTTTATAAAATCCTAAGCTCACAGCTAAATATCCTAAGTTTTTATCTTGCATTTTTTCCATTAATTTATTTGCAGTTTCTAAACTACCTGCGTCAATTGTCACCATTCCTCCATAGCCATACTGTTTATTCATCATCTTTGAAAAAATCTTGTGAGAGGGGTGAGATTTTAATCCAGGATAAACAGCTTTAATTCCATCTTTTTCAAAAGATTCAGCTAAATACATTGCATTTTCGCTGTGTTTTTTCATTCTTATATGAAGTGTTCTCATATTCTTTAGAACTGAAGCAGCTCTTAAACTATCCATTGTTGTTCCCATTAGCATAAATGCTCCATCATTAACATCTCTAAGTGAGTGAATAAATTCTTTACTACTACAAACAACTCCTGCAATAGTATCACTTGTTCCGTTAATAAATTTTGTTAAACTATGAATTACTACATCTGCACCATATTTAGCTGGGGATATTGATAATGGTGTGAAAGTATTATCAACAACTAATTTTATATTGTTTTTTTTGGCAATTTTTGAGATCTCTTCTAAATCAGCAATTTCAAGTAATGGATTAGATGATACTTCGCAATAAATAATTTTTGTGTTTGGTTTGATAGAATTATTGATATCATCCAGTGATGTTATGTCTACAAATGTTGTTTCAATCTTTAGTTGTGGGGTGAAATTCTTTAGAAATGCGTATGTACCCCCGTAAACCGTTCTACTGGAAATAATATGGTCTTCGGACTTACATAATTGTAAAATTGTAGCCGTTATTGCTCCCATTCCAGATGAAAAAACATTTGCAGCTTCAGTGCCTTCTAATGCTGCACAGGCTTCTTCTAAATAAAGATTACTTGGTGAAGAGTTTCTAGAATAAAGATAGCAACCTTCCATATTACCCTCAAAAGTCTCACTCATTGAATTTGCAGACAAAAATGTGTAAGTTGAAGAATCTGAGATTGAAGGATTGACTCCCCCAAATTCTCCAAAAAACTGAAGGTCTTGAATATTATTTGCTGGTTTAGATTTCATTAAATTTAAGGGTATATTTAGTTTGTATTTTTCACTAATTTACCAAAATCAATTTTAATAGTTTAAAAATTATTTTAACATTTAAATATTTGTATTTTTGAATCCTAAATTTATGTGGTATGAGTTCTTTTGATGTCATTGTTATTGGTTCTGGTCCTGGCGGATATGTTTCAGCAATCAGAGCTGCTCAACTTGGAATGAAAACAGCATTGGTTGAAAAATATTCAACCATGGGTGGTACATGTTTAAATGTCGGATGTATTCCAAGTAAATCTTTATTGGATTCATCTCATCATTATGAAAATGCTCTTCACAATTTTGATGACCATGGAATTTCAATAGAGGGTAAGATTAAACTTGATCTTGATAAAATGATGTCTAGAAAATCATCGGTTGTTGAACAAACAACAAAGGGGTTAGAATATTTAATGAACAAAAATAAAGTCACTGTTTTCAATGGATTAGGTTCATTTAAAGATTCAACTACTGTTGAAGTTAAAAACAACGGTAAATCCGAAGTTATAAATGGTAAAAATATCATTATTGCAACAGGAAGCAAGCCAACTAAATTACCGTTTGTAGATTTTGATGGTGAAAGAATTATCTCTTCAACTGAGGCTCTAAAATTAAAAGAGGTTCCAAAACACTTGGTTGTCATTGGTGGTGGAGTTATAGGTCTTGAGCTAGGGCAGGTATATAATAGGCTTGGTTCTAAAGTCACGGTTGTAGAATATCAAGATAGAATTATTCCAAATATGGATTCTAGCTTATCTAAAGAATTAACCAAAGTTTTTAAGAAAAGTGGAGTTAAAGTTAACACTTCTCACAAAGTAACTTCTATAGAAAGAAATGGAGATGATGTAATTATTTCGGCTGAAAATAAGAAAGGAGAAAAAATAACTTTTGAAGGAGATTATTGTTTGATTTCTGTAGGAAGAAGTGCATATACTGAAGGTTTGGATTTAGATAAAGTTGGTATTACTACTGATAAGTATGGAAGAGTAGAAGTTGATGTTAATTTAAAAACAAACGTAAACAACATATATGCAATTGGTGATGTTATTAAAGGTATGATGTTGGCTCATAAAGCCGAAGAAGAGGGGGTTTATGTTGCTGAACATATTGCAGGTCAAAAACCACATATTAATTACAACTTAATTCCAGGTGTTGTTTATACATGGCCTGAAGTTGCTTCAGTTGGTCAAACTGAAGAAGAATTAAAAGTTAATGGTAAAAATTACAAATTAGGCCAATTTCCAATGAGAGCATTGGGAAGAAGTAGGGCTAGTTCTGATTTGGATGGTTTTGTCAAAATTTTAGCTGATGCTGAATCTGATGAAATTTTAGGAATCCACATGATTGGTGCAAGGTGTGCTGATCTTATTTCTGAAGCTGTTGTAGCTATGGAATACAGGGCATCTGCTGAGGATATAGCCAGAATATCCCACGCGCATCCAACCTTCTCAGAAGCTATTAAGGAGGCCGCACTTGCAGCAACCGAAGATAGAGCGATTCATATATAAACCTTATTCTGTACATTTCTATATCTTTGTTTTAAACAAGTGAAATGCTATCAAAATTTGAATCTTACATTAAAGATCAATTTCCTTATCTGCTAAAGGAAAAAAGCATTGTATGTTGTTCTGGCGGTGTAGACAGTGTTGTGCTTTTTAACTTAATGCTTTCTGTAAACAAAAACTTTGTTGTTGCTCATTGCAATTATAACTTGAGAGCAGATGATAGTGATGGAGATGAAGAGTTTGTAAAAAAACTTTGTAAACAAAATTCCATTGAATTCTATTCAAAATCTTTTGATACAAAAAAAATTAAGGAAACTTCAAAAAGTTCAATTCAAATGATTGCCAGAGATTTGAGATACGATTTTTTTGATGAGATATCCTCACGCTTAAATATTAAACACATTTTAACTGCACATCATCTAAATGACTCCCTAGAGAGTTTTTTAATCAATATCTCCCGAGGTTCTGGTTTAGATGGTTTAACAGGTGTGCCCATGTTAAATGGTAAAATTAAAAGGCCTTTAATTGAATTTGAAAAGGGAGATATTTTAGAATTTGCTACAAATAAAAAATTAAGCTGGAGGGAGGATTCTTCAAATAAATCAAATTCGTATTTACGAAATAAAATTAGAAATAAAATCATTCCAGAGTTTGATAAATTGGAGGGTAATTTTCTTAAAAATTTTAGAAATACTTTAAATTACTTAAAAATGTCTAATTCATTAATTCATCAGAAAATTAATGAGCTAAAAAGTGAATTACTTGAATACAATAAAAATGAGGTTTCATTAAATATTTCAGATTTAGAGCATATTGATAAAGATTCATTTCTTTACTACTTTCTAAGAGATTATGGATTTGTTGATTGGGATAAAATATTGAGATTAATTGACGGAGAATCAGGAAAAAAAATTTTTAGTAAATCACACGTATTATTTAGGCACAAAAATAAGTTGGTATTAAGGGAGATTAATCAAATCAGTGACAGAAAATTTATTATTGAAAAATTGATAAAAAATATAAGTTTTGAAAACGGAACCTCCTTGTCTTTCACAGATGCAAGTAAAATTGAAAAGAACAATTTGAATATTGTTACAGTTGACAAGGATAAGCTGATATTTCCTGTAGTATTAAGATGTTTTAATCATGGTGATTATTTTTACCCGTATGGGATGAATGGGTCAAAAAAAGTTGGTAAGTTTTTAAAGGATAATAACATAGGGGAGATAGATAAATCATCTAAGCTAATTTTAGTCAATGGTGATGATAAAATTATCTGGATTGTTGGAATGAGGTTAGATGATAGGTTCAGTATAAGTGATGAATCAAAAAACTTGTTGAATATTGAATATCAGGAATAATATAAGTCAAAGATTAAAAAACATTGGTCCAGGTTCTGTAATTGCTGCAGCTTTTATAGGGCCTGGAACCGTAACGATGTGCTCATTAGCAGGGGCTAAATTTGGATATAGTTTAATTTGGGCATTACTTATTTCTGTCCTTCTTACTTTATTTATTCAATTAACAGCAGTCAGGATTGGAATTAGTACAAAAAAATCTTTATCCAATCTAATTAAAAATCAATTTGACAATAAATTCTTAAAATATTCATCAATTCTTCTTGTAATCTCAGCGATATTTATCGGAAATACAGCATATGAAGCAGGTAATATAAGCGGAGCTGTTATGGGTTTTGAGCTTATCTATGGGAGTAATTTACAATACAGTGACATTAATATATTCAGTTTGTTTTCTGGTTTTTTAGCATTAATACTGATTGTTAATGGTAATAATAGGATTTTAGAAAAAATACTAATTATACTGGTTTTAGTAATGAGTTTATCATTTGTATTTACAGTATTTGTTGTTGGTATTGATTTTGGTTCTCTTTTTTCATTTTCAAGTTTTTTTTATTTTCCACCAGACAGTATTCTGATAATCGCTGGTCTAATTGGAACTACTGTAGTTCCTTATAATATTTTTTTACATGTAGCCCTTGTAAATGGCAAATGGAAAAATAAAGGGGATATAAAAAATGCAAATTTCGATACAATTATTTCAATTTTAGTTGGAGGTCTTATATCACTATGTATTCTTTTAACATCTGCTGGTCTTGAAAAAACCGACATATTAAATGCTGTTGATTTAGCGTATGGCTTGGAGCCACTATATGGAAATTTCTCAAAATATATAGTAGCAATTGGTCTGCTTTCCGCTGGATTAACAAGCTCGATTACTGCTCCAATTGCAGCTGCATATGTTGTATGTGGTTGCTTAGGATTTGAGGAAAGTAGAAAATCAGCTTATTTTAAAATTATTGCTGTAGTTGTTTTATCGGTTGGTGTGATTTTTTCTTCAATAGGAATTAGCCCAATTGAAATTATAAAATTTGCACAGATTACAAATGGTATTCTTCTTCCATTGATTGTTATCTTTTTGATGTTTTTAGCAAATAATATTAAATTATTGAAAAAGAATACTAATTCAACTTTTCAAAACATTATAGGAGTAATTGTCATTTGTTTTTGTCTTCTACTTTGCTACAGAAGTATAATAAAAGTTTTCATACAATGATTGATGTTCATTTAAATGCCGATTTAGGTGAAGGTTCAAATATTGAAAGAGATATAATGCCTTTTTTATCGTCTTGCAGTATTGCATGTGGTGGTCACTTTGGTGATTATAATACGATGAAAGAAGCAGCTGAAATTGCTATGCAAAACAAAGTTAAAATAGGAGCTCATCCCTCTTATCCAGACAAAGTAGGTTTTGGGAGAAAAGCTGTAAATATTTCAAATGAAGAATTGTCAAAGTCATTGATTCAACAGGTTAATTCACTAAGGAAAATTTTGGATGATCTTGAATATCAACTAGATCATATAAAAACTCATGGGGCACTTTATAATTTAAGTGCTAGCAATTATGACTTAGCTATGGTGATAATAGAAATTATTTCAGAGTATTATAATGATGCTATCTTATATGTTCCTTCTGGTAGTTTAATTGAGAAACTTGCTATTGAAAATAATATTAAGATTAGAAAGGAGATCTTTTTGGATAGAAACTATAATAATGACAACACCCTTGTTTCAAGAACAAAAGCAAATGCTATCATTAATTCTTCCGAATTAATGTTTGAAAGAATAAATAGTTTAACAAATAATGGATATTTAATATCTGCTTTTGGAAAAAGAATTTTTCTGGAAGCTGATACCTTTTGTATCCATGGTGATAGTCCAAATATACTTGATTGTCTTAAAGGATTATATAAATTATATGATGCAAAAATTTAAGATAAATTTTTTTCGTTACAGTTTGGATTCGATTCTTGTTAATTGGCCAGCAAAAATCTCAATAGAAATTTCAACGCAAATTAATTCGTTCAGTAATGCTATATTAAAAAATCCGAATATTTTAGAGCTAAGAAAAGGGTATTGTTCATTACTTATAATATTCAAAGCAGAAATTGACAATTACGAGGAAATTTGTAATTCGCTTCTTGAAATTTACAATAAACTTAAAAGTATTCATCCTACAAAAAAGTCAGTTTGGGAAATTCCAGTTTGTTATGAAAAGCAGTTTTCATCTGATTTAGAGGACTATTCAAATAAAATATCATTATCTAAGGATGAGATAATTGAGATTCATAGTTCAAAGATTTATTATTTACACATGTATGGTTTTTTGCCTGGGTTTATGTACTTAGGAGGACTTGATGACAGACTATTTATTTCCAGAAAATCTATACCGAGTAGACGTATTTTAAAAGGTTCTGTTGCAATTGGGGGAGCTCAAACAGGGATTTACCCCTCAGATTCACCGGGTGGATGGTATGTAATCGGTAAAACACCAGTTAATTTATTCAATGCTTCAAATTTTAAACAACCTGTAATCATTCCCGTTGCCAATTATATAAAGTTTCGGCCTGTATCTTTAGATGAATTTATATTTATTGAAAATTCAATTAAAAACTTAGAATTTAAAATTAAAAAAACAGAATATAATGATTGAAGTATTAGATTCAGGATTTCATATAACGATACAGGATTCTGGCAGATATGGATTCTCAAAGTATGGGGTGCCATCATCTGGATATATGGATTCTATTTCAGCATGTAATGCAAATACGCTAGTTGGTAATTTTAATGATGAGGCAGTATTTGAAATAACAATGATGGGAGGTAGGTTTGCTTTTCATTCAGACACCTCAATAGCTATTTCTGGGGCAATATTTGAGACTACCTTGAATAATAAATCAATTGTAAACAACAATAAGATTGATGTAAAAAAAGGGGATATTTTAAATTTTGGAAAAGCATTGAAAGGATTTCGAGTTTATTTGGCAATTTCTGGTGGTTTCAGTGTCAATTCAATATTGAATAGTTCAAGTTTTTATGAAAATTTAACTCCAAACATTACAGTTGAAAAAGGAGATAAGTTTAATTTTTTAAAAAAAAATAATTTGGATTTTGCAGATTTGATGGATACAGAATCTATTTTTAATAGTACGATTGAAGCTACTCCGGGTCCAGAGTTTAATTTTATTAATAATAAAGATATTCAATTATTGAATGAGGAATATTTTATTGTCTCAAGTAATAATAGAATGGGTTATTTTTTTGAAAACGGACTTTCACCTAATAATTTTTCAATAATTACATCACCTGTTTTACCTGGAACTATCCAATTGACTCCTTCTGGAAAGATGATTGCGTTAATGAAGGATGGTCAGGTTTCAGGAGGTTATCCAAGAATTCTGCAAATGAATGATCTTTCGATCAGTATTCTTTCACAAAAAAAACAAGGAGATAGGATAAAATTTAAAATTGTAGAGCTAACCTAGGTACTTCATAAGCTTTCTCACTAGACTTAATTTATTTTTATATGGTGCATACCTAAGATTATTATCAAACCAAGTTGATCTGTTAACAATCGATTTTTTGTGAGAAAATAATTCGAAGCTCAATTTTCCGTGATAAGAGCCAATACCGCTGTTACCAACTCCTCCAAAAGGTAATCTAGAATTGGCCAGATGAACTATTGTGTCATTAATTGAACCTCCACCAAATGAGTAGCGATTGATAACAGTCTCGGTAAATTTTTTATTATTTGAAAAAACATAAAGTGCTAGTGGATTTGGATTTTTATTAATTATGTTATCAATATCATCCAATTTTTCAAAACTCAATACTGGAAGAATTGGTCCAAAAATTTCTTCTTTCATTATATTACTGTCCATTTTTGGGCTATCAATAATAGTAGGAAAAATATAGCGATTTTCTCGATCTGATTTACCTCCGTAGATAATTTTGTTTTCTTTGATTAACTCTGTTAGTCTATTAAAATTTTTTTCATTGACAATGGCAGTAATATCTGATGTGTTGTCAAAATTTTTATCAAAAGTTAGTTCAATTCTATCGATCAATTCTTTTATTAATGTACCCTTTATTGATTTATGAACAATTAGATAATCAGGTGCGACACAGGTCTGACCAGAATTTAAAAACTTTCCCCATACAATTCTTTTACTTACTAATTTTAAGTCAGTATTTCTATCAATTATTGCAGGACTTTTCCCACCTAATTCTAGAGTATAGGGTGTTAAATTTTTTGCTGCGGAAACAGCCACAATTTCTCCAATATTTACACTTCCAGTAAAAAAAATATAATCCCATTTTTTCTCTAATAATTGAGTAGCTATTTTTGCATCACCCTCAACAACACACATTAGTTCGCTTGGAAAGACTTTTTCGACAATTTTTTTTATTAAACTTGAGGTGTTTGGTGTATGTTCGCTGGGTTTTAACACAACATTATTCCCTGCTGCAAAAGCTGACATTGCTGGAAGTAATGCTAATTGAAATGGATAATTCCAAGGTGATATAACCAAAACCTTCCCATATGGCTCATAAATAATATAATCCTTTGACGGAAAATTCATTAATGCAGGAGTAACACTTTGTGGTTTTGCCCACGATTTTAACTTTCTTATAAACAAATCTATTTCGTTAATTAGAAAACCAATTTCAGTAGCATAGGTTTCAAATCTAGGTTTACTTAAATCTAAATCCAGCGCATTATAAATATTTTCTTCATTTGTATTGATTTCATTTTTCAATTTTTTTAAATACTTCAATCTTTCTTCA
>CEUV01090891.1_pt1 | contig 13413 bp, 12 predicted proteins | sample 356401 | NCBI WGS metagenome assembly CEUV01 (sample SAMEA2622710, study PRJEB7988) | marine metagenome | isolation source: saline water (ENVO:00002010), including
TCTTGATGGAAATCGACATAGGACAAATATAGAATATTGACCAATTCAATCATAATTTATTTTGACGCTTAACTTGCGATTATATGTATAAAATTCAATTAAGTTTATTATAAGTGATTAATGATTCATTGAACTAGATATAAAACTAAAACTATAAGAATGTATATTTGTTGCAATGCAAGGAGTAGTTACAAAAACAACAGGGAGTTGGTACATAGTTAAGACTAAAGATGGGATTTTGCGTGAATGTCGTATTAAAGGGAAGTTTCGAATCCAAGGAATTAAGAGTACGAGTCCTGTGGTAGTAGGCGATTGTGTAACAGTGCAAGAAGAGGGAGGTAATTGGATGATTGTAGATTTACAAGAGCGTAAAAATTACATTGTTCGAAAGTCTGTTAATCTTTCTAAACAAACACATATAATTGCGGCTAATATTAATCAAGCCATTTTAGTGGTTACTATTCAAAGCCCAGTTACTACAACAGGTTTTATCGATCGATTTTTAGCGTCTGCCAGAGCTTATAGTGTAGATGTTTTGCTTTTATTTAATAAACTAGATATTTATTCAGAGGAAGCAATTCAAGTACAAAAAGATTTACAATCTGTTTACGAAAAGATAGGCTATAAATGTTGTTCACTCTCTGTTTTAAATGATGATTTAACAGAGATTAAGTCATTAATGAAAGGCAAGGTAAATCTTATTTCAGGTCATTCGGGAGTAGGAAAATCCACTTTAATAAATAAGTTGCAACCAGGCCTTTCTTTAGCAACGAATGAAATTTCTGAGCAGCATCAACAGGGACAGCACACTACTACTTTTTCCGAAATGTACGAACTTGATTTTGGAGCTACTATAATTGACACGCCAGGAATTAGAGGGTTTGGCTTAGTGAAAATGAAAAAGCAAGAGCTAAGCGATTATTTCGCTGAGTTTTTTGCTTTGAAATCGGGATGTAAGTTTCATAATTGTATACACGTAAACGAACCTAATTGTTCGGTAAAATTTGCTTTAGCGATGGGCGAAATAGCAAATTCTCGTTATAAAAGTTATTTGAGTATGTTGGAAGAAGAGGAAGAACATTACAGAACCAATAAGTACGACTAATGAGAGTTGTCATTCAAAGAGTTTCTGAAGCAAGTGTAAAAATTCGTGAAGAAGTGAAAAGCAGCATTAAAAAAGGGTTGCTCATATTTTTAGGAATAGAAAAAAATGATGGTACAGAAGATGTTATTTGGCTTAGCAAAAAGATAGCTCAATTGCGCATTTTTTCTGATGAAAGGGGTTTAATGAACCGTTCTATTTTGGAAACAAACGGGGAGTTATTGGTTGTTTCTCAATTTACTTTACATGCGAAAACAAAAAAAGGAAATAGACCTTCATATATAAAAGCAGCTAAACCAGAGCAAGCTATTCCTTTATATGAGGAGTTTATTATTGTTCTTGAAAAAGAAATAGGACAAACTGTGAAAACAGGCGAGTTTGGAGCTAATATGCAAGTCAGTCTTTGTAACGATGGACCCGTTACTATTATTATAGATACTAAAAACAAGCAATAATGTTATTAAATAAATTACAACAGCAAGTAGATAATTGGATTAGTGAATATGGTGTGCGCTACTTTGATGAATTAACTAATATGGCCATTTTAACAGAAGAGGTTGGAGAGGTAGCGCGAATTATTTCTCGACAATATGGTGAACAATCTTTTAAAGATAGTGATCATAAAGATTTAGGTGAAGAGTTGGCTGATGTTCTCTTTGTAGTGTTTTGTCTAGCTAATCAAACTAATACTGACCTGCAGGCTTCTTTTGATAAAAAAATGAAGAAAATCACTAATCGTGATGCAAAGCGTCATCATGATAATGAAAAATTAAATAGTTAAAAATTTATTCTTAGTCCACCTCTAATAATTCTACCTGGCTGAGGAACATTTCCAAAGTCAACATAATCTTTATTGAGTAGATTATAAATTTCAATAAACAAACTATTATTATTAAAAATTTGCTTTGTAACTCTTGTTGAAATCAAAGTAAATGGTTCGTATTCAACTTCATTATTGCTTGCAAAATCAATATAGCTACCTTTTCTATCTTGCCTTGACAATTTCCAAGAAATATTTATTGACTCAAATTTTTGATTTAATGACATTGAAAAATTAGAACTTAAAAAATCTAAAACATAAGCGGATTGAAATCCTGTAGATGAGCTGTCAGCATGATTATAAGCATAGTTTAATTTAACTGAATTTAATTTTAGTCTATTGTAAAATTCTTTTGGTAATTTAATTAAAGATGAAAACTCAAATCCGCTAAATGAAATATTAGTTAAGTTCTGGGTCCTCCAAATACTATCACCATCTATTAATATCCAATCGATCAAATTTTCACCTTTTCGTTTGTAAAAAGTAATTGATGATCTGTGATTTTTATCTAAATAAGAAATGGACAATTCACGATTTTTTGAAAATTCAGACTTTAAATTTTTATTTCCTTGATTAGTGGGTGAAGAATAATAAAGCTCAGTGTAGTTTGGTCTTCTCATTGATTTGCTAAAAGAACCTGAAATTGTAAGTTTTTCAGAAAATAAATATGATAGGTCAATTCCTGGAAATATTTCACTTTCATTATTGTTAGAAATATTCATCATAAGACCGGTAGAAATAGATAATTTATTATGAGTAATATTTTTTTCTACGAAAAAATTTGTAATTGTACGATTAGATCCAAGTGTATAAAAGTTATTTTCATCAAATGCGATTTGCTCTATAAGTGTATCACCAAGTCTATTAGAAATAATATTATCATAAATCATTTCAGCTCCAATAACATTAGAACCTGTTTTGGTCTTTTTGGCTACATTAAAATCAAATCCGTATAGATCAGTTTTATGAAAATTGTGATACCATTCGGGATTTTCTCTGAATAATATAAATTCGTCCTGATTAGATCGCTTAAAAATTTTGTTGCTGATAGTTAGATTATCTATCTCATAAGAAAATTGAAAAGAATATATACCAGTTTGAATTTCTTCATACTGATCTGGATATTTTGGAGTGTAAAAGCTATACGCACCAAATTTCTTATCTATCAAAGCAATGTTTAATAGTGAAGAAAAATTATTTTTTTCTAAAAATGCCTGATAAAATAAATTATTTGTTTTGTAATCCATTCCTTCGATGTAGCCGTCACTAGATTTATTTAAGACTGATATGCTGTGCTTTATGTTGTTATTTTTATGAAAGCCATTAATTTCAATAGATTTAAAACTATTTTCCCCTGATGATAATAATAAGCTATTAGTTGATTCTTTTTTTGTGATAATATTAATTACACCTGTATATGCGTAATTTCCGTAAATTCTTGTGCCTCCTCCAGTCAATATTTCAATTCTTTCAATTTGTTGAATACTGACTGGAATATTCATTGAATGATGACCTGTTTGAGGGTCATTAATTTTTATTCCATTTATTAAGATTAACACTTGTTCAAAACTACCGCCTCTAATGCTTACATCAGATTGAATTCCATCTATTCCTCTTTGTCTTAAGTCAATATTTACTGCATATTCAAGTAAATCTTCAATTGATTGAATAGGTGCGTTTTGGATTTCATTCTTACTTATGACATAACCTTTTTTAATTCCATTTTCATTTTGAGCTCTGTTAGAAATGATCTTCACTTCATCAATTTCTTGAACTTGAGCAGAAGAAAACGAAAAAGTGTAGATGCTAATTAATAAAAGTAGTACTGTTCTTTTTGTCGAGATTTCCATAGAAGTGTATAATGTTAATATTTTTAGATTTAGACATTGCAGCAGGATTAATTCCGAGCGAATCTTGAGGAATTGTCATGTTTAATTCATCAAAATAGTTTTTCCATATTTCATTTTGTCCACCATCTAAATTATTAAAATTCATTTTTTCAAGTTTAAAAATGTTATTGCTTTTAAATGATTCGTAAATCAGCTCAGAGCAATAATATTTATTGTTATTCATCAAGAAAAATTCATCATAATTAAACTCTAATTTGCTCAGACAATAATCGACTGCTTCTGGTATTATATATTTAAATTTTTCATCTAACCTTCCAACAAATACTTTCGGATTATTATTTGAATCGGTAGATCTTAATAGAAATGTATCCAAATCAGTCAATTTCACTTTCGGAGGTATTGCTTCTAAAACCTTCAATTCATCATTTACATTAATGACAAATCCAATGTGAGAAATATTATTGTTATTGTATCCTAAGGTTACAGATTCAATTGCTTCACATAATGGGGAACTATCTAAATCTTGAAAAAGCAAATCGCCCTCTTTTAATTTGAAGTCATTACATGAAAATAAAGTTGTAAGTAATATTACAATTGAAAATAAGTTGAAATAATTTTGATTTGTATTCAAAAATTTAATTCAAATTAGTCAGCTAAAACAATTATATTATTGTTTTGCATTTCTATAACTCCACCATTAATATTGAACAATTCTCTTTGATCATCCCCGTTGACAATACGAATCTGACCAGCAATTAGTGTCGAGATAATAGGAGCGTGGTTGTTCAAGATTTCAAATTTCCCATTAATACCAGGGAGTTGAACAGATTTTACTTCTCCTTCAAACACTTTTGTTTCTGGCGTGATGATTTCTAGTCGCATAGTTTAATTTACTTAGCTTCAGCTAACATTTTATCTCCTTTCTCAATGGCTTCTTCAATAGATCCAACTAAATTGAATGCAGCTTCAGGATATTTGTCCAATTCACCATCCATAATCATGTTAAAACCTTTGATGGTATCTTGAATGTCTACTAATACTCCCTTTAAACCAGTAAACTGCTCTGCTACATGAAAAGGTTGAGATAAGAAACGTTGAACACGTCTTGCTCTATGTACAGCTAATTTGTCTTCATCAGACAACTCTTCCATTCCCAAAATAGCGATTATATCTTGGAGTTCTTTATAACGTTGTAGTAATGATTTTACTCTTTGCGCACAAGCATAATGTTCTTCTCCAACCACATCCGGAGAAAGAATTCTTGAAGTAGAATCAAGTGGATCTACAGCTGGGTAAATGCCTAGCTCGGCAATCTTACGAGATAATACTGTTGTTGCATCTAAGTGGGCAAATGTTGTGGCAGGAGCAGGGTCAGTCAAATCATCCGCAGGTACATAAACAGCCTGTACAGAAGTGATTGATCCATTTTTAGTAGACGTAATTCGCTCTTGCATTGTACCCATTTCTGTTGCCAATGTTGGTTGGTAACCTACTGCTGATGGCATTCGACCTAGAAGAGCTGACACCTCAGAACCTGCTTGTGTGAATCGGAATATGTTATCCACAAAGAACAAAACGTCACGACCTTTTCCTTGCCCATCTCCATCACGAAAATATTCTGCTAATGTTAATCCTGATAGCGCAACACGAGCACGTGCCCCTGGAGGCTCGTTCATCTGACCAAATACGAATGAAGCTTTTGATTCTCCCATTTTAGAATTATCAACCTTAGAAAGATCCCATCCGCCTTTTTCCATTGAGTGTAGGAAATCATCACCGTAGTTAATGATTCCAGACTCAAGCATTTCTCTTAAAAGGTCATTTCCTTCACGAGTTCTTTCACCAACACCTGCGAATACAGATAAACCACCATGTCCTTTTGCAATGTTGTTAATTAACTCCTGAATCAGTACAGTTTTACCAACACCTGCACCGCCAAATAAACCAATTTTACCGCCTTTTGCGTATGGCTCAATCAAGTCAATTACCTTTATGCCTGTAAAAAGCACCTCTGTAGCGGTTGATAAATCTTCAAATTTCGGAGCCTCACGGTGAATAGGAAGGCCTGATTCTCGATCAAGATTATCAATTCCGTCAATAGCATCTCCAATTACATTGAATACACGACCTTTTATTTTTTCTCCAGCAGGCATTTTGATGGGTGTTCCAGTAGCAACTACTTCTACTCCTCTTTTAAGACCATCAGTAGAATCCATAGATATAGCGCGAACTGTGTCTTCTCCAATGTGCTGTTGGCATTCTAAAACTAATTTTGTTCCGTCTTCTTTAGTAATTTCTAAAGAATCGTAGATGTTAGGAAGTCCAGCTTCGCTGTTTTCGAAAGTTACATCGACAACGGGGCCGATAATTTGCGAAATCTTTCCAATGTTATTTGACATCTTGCAGTTGTGTTTTGTTAAAAATAAGGTGTTTACATTCTTAATTCGGGCGCAAAAATACAGTATTTATTTAGTTCGCCATAACGATTTTGAGAATAAATTAATTACTACTTTTGAACAAGGTTTTAACACTGTAAAAGAGGATAGGTAAGCGTGAAAGTTTATTCGAGTATTGAGGAGTTCCAAAATGTGGAGCGACCGACTGTGACTACAGGTACTTTTGATGGTGTACATTTTGGACATCGTAAAATAATAGATAGACTAAAAAAAGCAGCCCAAAATTGTGATGGGGAAACAGTGGTTTTGACATTTTCTTCTCATCCAAGAATGGTGTTGTTTCCAGACGATCAAGATTTAAAGTTGTTAAACACAATTGAGGAGAAAAAATATCTATTAGAAAAAGCAGGTGTACAACATTTAATTGTTCATCCATTTACGAAAGAGTTTTCTCGAATTTCATCAATTAATTACGTTAGAGATATATTAGTAAATAAGCTAAAGACTCATAAATTGGTTATTGGATACAATCACCATTTCGGAAGAAACAGAGAAGGTTCTTTTGAGCATTTGCAGGAATTTTCTTCAATTTATGGTTTTGAGGTAGAAGAAATTCCAGTGCAATTATTGGATAACGTGGGTGTTAGTTCAACCAAAATTAGAAAAGCACTTTTTCAAGGTGATGTGGAAACAGCAGCAGAATATTTGGGTTATCAATACCAAATAACAGGAACAGTTGTTAAAGGAAATGCCATTGGCAGAACAATTGAATTTCCAACCGCCAATATTGAGTTGGGCAATGTAAAAAAAATAATACCAGCCGATGGTGTTTATGCGGTATGGGTGACATTTGAAGGAGCAACTTATAGGGGCATGATGAATATTGGAAAAAAACCAACTTTAATGAATCAAGCTCGAACACTAGAAGTTCACTTGTTAGAATTTGAGCAAGACATATACTATAAGGAAATTAAAATACAATTCGTTAAAAGAATCCGTAATGAGATTGCTTTTCAAGAGGTAAGAGAGCTTAAGGAGCAATTAGAAAAAGATCTTGTGTTTGTTTCAACTATTCTGTGATAAAATTAAAAAGCTAATTGAAGCTGTCAAGATCATGAAATAAACTAATAAGTAAACCCCATTTCTAAGTAATATTTTCATATTTGGCTTAAAAAATGCCATGTCAGCAAATATAAAATAGGATAGGTTTATTTTAATTTTTCAAACTTTTCATGTTTTTTTTTTAGCTCTACAGACTTCAATATAACTGTTGTTGATTGCAAACTGACCACAGGTTTTATTTTTTTGCGTTCAATTGGTATGTTTTTTTAATAATTTAGATCTAAAAATTTATTTCATGAACATCTCTTACCTTAAGGAGCAAGTAGAGCAGCGTTTTGAAAAGAAAATTATTGCTAGAAATTGTTCAGAACTTTCTGATCATATTTTAGAAAATACTAATCGTTCGATTGGGGCACACACTCTAAAAAGATTTTTTGGTTTTGTAAAAAGTAATGTAAACCCTTCTGTTTACACATTGGATACTATTGCTATTTATTTAGGGTTTGAAAATTTTAAAGTTGCAAATAAAAAAAAGTTTGAAGTCACTACAAATAAAACTAATTTAAAAATTGATTGGGCTTTTTTACAGGAGGAGGCGAGAAGAGTGACCTTAAAAACATTAGATCAACTTAAAAGATTTTCGGGTATTTCTTATGATGTAGCCATACATCGTGATTTTTCGGAAAACTTTTTTGAAGAGTTCTTAGAGTCAGATAAGTCCGCATCTGCCTTTGTTGCACCAGGTGGCTATGGTAAAACAATAACAGTGTGTAAATTGCTGGAAATGTTTTGGATTAGAGAAAATCCAAAATATACTAATGATGTTGTTTGGCTGATATCCGCAAGCGATTTAGCAAGACAATTACAAGATGTTAAAGATTACGGTGCTTTTATTACGGAGAACTTTTCACCTAACAATCATCCTGTAAATAATGTCGCAGAGTATCTAAAACATGTTGGAGTGAAGCCTAAAGGTCGAATCATTATAGTAGTAGATGGTTTTGATGAGGTTACCCAAAGGAATGATTTACAAAAAGAAACATTTAAAAAAATAGTAGATTATGTTAGTATTATTAGGGAGTTAAATTATTGTAAGTTCTTGTTAACGATGCGTACATCTACATGGAAAAAATTAACAGCTCCACTAAAAGGAAAGGATGAGTTAACAAGAGGATGGTATGGAGTGATTTTCGATAATTATGGAGAATCATATTCCAATATTCCGCTGTTGACAACACAGGAAATCAACAATATTACGCGAAAATATTGTGCTAATCATGGAATAGAATCTTCCATAATTATATACGAAAGGATGACTCACAGATTGCAATCAATTATTAGTCATCCATTCTATCTGCAACTCTTTCTACAATCTTACAAAAATCCTAAAAAACAGTTTTTTAATCGATTAGATTTGATTGAATACTATGTTAAAGAACATATTTTTTCTGGATTATACGGAGAGGAAAAAGTTGATTTGATTAAACACTTTTGTTTAGAATCTGATTATGCTAGAAATGGTTTGTCTGTAAAGAAATCAAAACTATACTTAGAAAAAAACTACAGGAAAGCATATGCTGAATTAGTTTCTTTTGGTGTTTTTCAAGAAGAAAAAATTATTAATAAATTCCATACATTTTCTGTATTGGTCAGCTTTTCACACACTACTTTCTTTGATTACTTTTTGGCGATTCATTGGATAGAAAAATTTGGGGGTGTTTCTCAAAAATTATTTGAAGAAGTTTCTATTTATTATAAAGACTTTGATTTTAGAGAATATATTATTAACTGGTTCATTTTGATAGCTATTAAAGATCACAACTTCACTGCATTAAAAGGGTTGTTTAACTTGCAATTAACTCATTTCGAACTAAGTAGGATTGGAGAAACACTAGGCTTTAATTTAAGGGATTATGAGGATGAGGCATTCGAATTATTTAAGCACTATGCAAAAGATCCAATTTCAAGGATTTACTTTTATGAAACAACAGTAGATACTGATTATCTTCTTTTGCAGTACGATGCACGTTTAGATATTTATTTAAAATATAATCATGACAATTCTTTACGCTTAGGTGCTTTAAGTATGCGTGCTTTCGCACGTTATCTTTCTCTAGACAGAAAAGGGATTATTCAAATACATAAAGAGATAGAAACTCTAAATTATGACGTTAAAAAAACAAACTCAATATATATAGGTAGGCACTATGGGATCAAAATACTTTTTGAATATGCTTTGACAAATAAAGTTAAAGATAATACAATTGAAATTGTTTTTGATATTGGAAAAAAAGCCACTTTATCTACTGATCACTTGCTACATTTCCCATGTTATTATTTTCATATACTAGAGGCGTTTGTTATGTGTGGTATGCCTAGAGAAGCTATGCGATGTGTTGAATATATTAAAGCAAACTATCCTAATTTCGATCAAAATCAACAATCTGGACTTTTTCAAATAATGGGAGCTTATTTTGCTTGGACATTTGCAAAATTAGGACAGATTGATCAAGCATTAGAAATGTTAGAATCTGTAGATACACGATATTTTGGATTAAAGGTTCGTAATTATTTCCAGATTGAATTAGACTTACTGTGGGCAGATGTATTGTTAATAAAAGGAAGAACTGTAGCAGCTATACCGAAACTGCAATCGGTCATTGATAGGAGTAGAGTATTTAAATATAAATGGTCAGAGTGTAACGCACTTATGATGTTAGGTAATTGTTATCAAAGACTTGAAGAACAGCAGTTAGGGCACAACTACCATAAACAAGCTGCCGAACTGAATGAAGACATGCTATTTCTTGTAAATTCTTGTGAGTGTGATTTATAAATAAGCCCACGTTAGTGGGCTTATTTATGTCATTTTTTGTTATAATTTTAAAGAAATTCCAAATAAGAAGTTTCTTCCTGCTTGGGGGAAATATCCAGCCATATCATAACCACCCTCGCTATTTGCATTTACATATGGATCTGATTCTGTTGGGTCCCATCCTTCAGAAATGAATCGGTATACCCAAGCATTATTAGCGTATTTCTCATCCAAAAAATTATTAACTTGTAAAGTAAGTTCTACAGAACTGAATAGTTTAGATTTAAGATTGCAACTTAAGCGTCCATTGTGTACCAAATAAGCGTCTAGCATTCTGTCTACACTAGAAGTATTGTCAATATATTGGTCGCCTACATACTTAGAAATAAATTGTGCACTCAAGTTATCGCATAACTTGTAGCTAAATGTGCTTGCCCAAATTAAATCTGGAGAGAATGAAATATCAGTATTTTCATATTGTATACTTTCCTGTCCCCATGTGTCCCAATTATCTACATATTCTGTGAAGTTGGCAATTTTATTTTCGCTGAATGTAGCGTTACCAGCCCAGTTTAACTTTTTGTTAATCTGATAGTTTGCTTCAATTTCAATTCCTTTTCTTTCTGAATAATTAATATTGGTTCTAGTATAGGCGCCGACATCATTGATTTGTCCTGTTAAGACCAACTGATTCTCATAAATCATGTAGTATGCATTAACACCTAATTGAAAGTTGATGCCAACTAGTTTGTATCCTAATTCTGTATCATACAATGTTTCGTGTAGCGGTCGGCTGTTTGGAGATGATTCTACAAAGTCATTCCTATTTGGTTCTTTATTGGCTACTGCAAATGAGGCGTATACAGATTTATTTTCTGCAATTTGATAATGAAAACCAAACTTAGGATTGAAGAAATCAAACTCAGCAGTTTGCTCTACATTATTTCCTTCATCATCAAAACCAATGAAGTTGTAATCTAAAAAACGCTTTTGTAAGTCAGCGTATAGATTTATGTTTTTAGAATATGAATAGTTAAACTTAGCGTAAACATTACGATCTATTTTGGTAGCATCATTATCGTAATACACATGTCCTAAATCGCCATCGCTAGCGTATTGAGCCCAAATGATTTCGCCGAAATGTTTTCCTTTGTAAGTGTTCCAAGCACCACCTAAGGTTAAATCCATTTTGTTAATAGTTGTGTTGTACGAGAATATGCTTCCATAGAAGTCGTTATCTAACCATTTTCTACGTATTAAATCAGTTTCTGTAATAGTATCTCCTCCAATCGTAACGTTAATTAAGCCATAATCAGCAAAAGCCTCTTTGTTTTTGTATTGCTCGTAGTATCCAGCACCTTTTGTATAGTGTAAGGCAACATTGTAGTTGGAGTTGGTGCTTAGCTGCTTGATGTAGTGTAGCTGGTAGTGTGTTTGTCCGTAATTATCCACTTCGTTTTCGTAAGAATACGGATTGAAAGTGCGTAAAGAATCATCTTCTAAATAACTAAGTGGTACACCGTTCCAGGCTTGGTAAGTTCTTTCTTTTCCAGAAAAAACAATTGCTTTCAATACCTCATCAGTTCCATAATATCCTCCTGATAAGTAGAATGATTTTAGGTCAGAGGTTGCTCTGTCAATGTATCCGTCAGAAGAAATTTTAGAAAGTCTTCCGTCTACTGCAAATTTACCATTGATTAACCCTGTTCCAAATTCTACATTGTTTTTGAATGTATTGAAAGAACCAATCGTATTGTTGGTAACTGCGTATGCTTTGCTATTAAGCCCATCTGTTTTCAGGTTGATTGTAGCTCCAAATGCAGAAGCACCATTCGTAGATGATCCGACACCTCGCTGAATTTGAATATTCTCGATAGAACTTGCAAAGTCAGGCATATTTACCCACCAAACCCCTTGCGATTCAGAATCGTTTAATGGAATACCGTTGATGGTTACATTGATTCTGGTAGCGTCAGACCCTCTTATTCTTAAGCCAGTGTATCCAACTCCCGCACCCGCATCTGATGTAGTTACAACCGATGGAGTGGTAGATAGCAAGTAAGGCAAATCTTGGCCAAGATTTTGCTCCTCGATTGCTTCTTTTGTTATGTTTGTAAATGTCATGGGTGTTTTTTCCGATGCACGCAATGCATTTACATTCACTTCGTCCAATTCTTTTTTAATTTGAACGTTGTCGGCAGGGCTCTGTGCTAAGGCCATAAAAGGAATAACTAGCAAGTTTGCCGCGAATGTTATTTTGTTAAACATATTAATATTAATTTGGTTAAACATCCCAACAGCACGGAGTTTGCTATCGGTTAACTATGTTAACTCCCTTCCCTTCTCAGCATTACCTGAGCAGGTTCTATGGGTATAATCTCAGCCAATAAAGGCACCCCGTTAAGATTTGACAAAATTATAAATAGATTTTAATTTATTAGTACACGGTAATTGAAAAAAAAATTATTTTTATGTTTTATCATTATTTTAGTATCTATTTATATGTGGATTTTTATAATTGCAATAATTTTATACATAATGTTTCGCTTTTTTAGAGATTTAGAGAAACAGAAAAGAAAAATTGCAATAGAAGGGGGGATGAGGATAAAATATAGCACTCTAGTCAATTACATGTTGAGTGGTCATCAGAATTGCAAAGTTCATCAAGAATCAGCAGATTCAATACTGGTTGGAGCTGTAAGTTATGGTGGCCAAACTTCTTTTGAATTAATTCAGACATTCGGGTCAATTACAATTACTTGGAGATCTGAATCTCCTTTGTTTGGTAAACATAAATTGGAATGGCAATTTCCTGAATACACAAATCAAGAAAAAATTATTAATCAAATTAACTCAGAACTTGAAGATTATTTCGCTGACAATCTTCAAATGAATATTTAAACTTTTTAGAAATGTGGAATAGTATTGTGACATGGTTTGGAGAAACTTTTGAACGAAACAGACTTATAAGCGATTTTAATAAAAATGCAGCTAGAGCTTGGGATAGTGGAGCGGCCCCTACCTTATTAAAAGCAAAGATAACATGGGGGAACTCGAGTAATAAACATAATTTTTCAAGAACTTATAGTGGTTTTAGAATTAAAGCAGCTACTGGTGGTTATATGAACAGAGAAAAATGTGGTGTGATTGGTATGATTATTATGTCAGATCAAATTTTAGTCAGACGACTAATTAGGTGTGGTTTTGATACTCTTGAAGTCTATGGTGATTCAGGAAATGGATTTGAAACAGGATTACAAAATTTATTGTTAGAATAATGAGAAAAATAGTTTTTATATTTATGTTTTGGAGCCTTTTATTGAGCGCTCAAACAGATTCGATTACAAATAGTGCAGCTATTAATGAAA
>CEUV01145905.1_pt1 | contig 13385 bp, 14 predicted proteins | sample 356401 | NCBI WGS metagenome assembly CEUV01 (sample SAMEA2622710, study PRJEB7988) | marine metagenome | isolation source: saline water (ENVO:00002010), including
TTATTCGAGATTTTAAATTCTTTATAACCCTTTTTATGTTCGTATATTGTAAGTCCAACATATACGACAATTCCTAAAAATAGGGTCACAATGAAGGCTCCAAGATATCCCATATCGAATAATTTTGGAAGCCAGATCTTAGGTTCATTGGATATTAAATTATCCCACCACCAATCCCACGATAGTGAAAGTATAGATAATCCAGTTACTACCCCTAAAATACTAAATAGTGAAGCAATATAACCCTCACCAATTCTGTAAAGTGATCCTGATACACAACCTCCAGCAATAACCATCCCAATTCCAAAAAGAACACCTCCGATAATTGTTGAAATTCCAAAAGGCAAAATATATGGATCAGATGGAATTGAGCCAATTGTTGGGTTTTGTATTATTGATCTCATAACAAATATAAATAAAAAAGAAGTTGTCATTAGCCCCAGGATGATTGACTTTAAGGTCTTTGTGCTTCCAAATAGAAATAAGTCTCTAAATGATGACGCAAAACATAGCCTGCTTCTCTGTAATGTTATTCCAGCAATAACAGAGAAAATCCAAATTATGCTTGTTACGCTACTAATTGAATTCAAATAAACACCGAAAACTATAATAAATAAAATAGCCAATAAAGATGTTGGTTTAAAAATTATTAAATTTTGTTCGATTTTTTCCATAAAAAAAGCCCCGATATTTCGGGGCCATCCATAACTTTTCTAATCTAAACGCAGTTATATGACCCCATACAAGGGAGTACAACAACAGCAGTTTAAGTTAGTAAATTTTTTCATATCAAAGAGGATACTAATTTTAATATATATATATGTCAATATGTATAATTATATATATTTTTAAATTAATATTAATTAATAAACATAAATTAAGGAGATTTATATGGTGCACGGCGGTTTTTTCAATAGGGTTTCTAATACTTTTAAAATGATCAAATCATGTTTAGATGTTTTAAAAAAAGACAGAGAGCTGATACTTTTTCCAGTTTTTGCAGCTATTTCTGTAGGTTTATTTGTATTAATTATGTCTGCAGGGGGGTATTTAGATAACCTTGATACAGAACAGGGGGGTTCTTTGACGCCAATAATCCTTTTAATATTTGGTGCTAACTTTTTAATTGTTTTTTTTAATTCAGCATTAGTATCCGCTGCCCTTGAGAGATTAAGAGGTGGAGACCCAAATGTTAGGTCAGGATTATCTCATGCGGTAAAGCATATCCATCATATTTTTTTCTGGTCAATAATTGTTACTATTGTCGCAATTCTTATCGCAATGATAAGAGGCGATAGAAGAGAAAATAGTATTTTTAGGCAAATTTTTGCAAGCTTAATTCAGGCTGGCTGGGCAATGATGACGTTCTTTGTTGTTCCAATAATTGTTTCTGAAAATATTGGCCCAATAAATGCCATTAAAAGATCAACAAGTTTATTTAAGCAAACTTGGGGAGACCAAGTAGTTGCAAATTTTGGATTTGGAATTTTTCAGTTGTTTGGAGTATTGCTCGGAGTTGTTGTTGGCTGGTTTTTTGGATTATTTAGTCCACTATTTGGTGCAATTTTAGGTGGATCATTTGCAGTTATGTCTGTTGCAATTATCTATACTTTAGAAGGTATTTATAAAGCAGCCCTTTATGAATTTGCTCTTGGCGAAAAACCTCTTGAATTCCAGCAAGAAGACCTAAGAACTGCTTACCAAAGAAAAGTTGCATCAGCATTCTAAGCATGAGCAATTTCCTTTGTGACAGTTTTGAGCAAATTGAAAAAAATTTAGAAAAATTGTTCGTTCCAAAATATTATCCTGGATTTATTTTATCTATTTATGAAAATGGAAATGAAAGCTATTTTTTAAAAAAAGGATATGATGACATATTTAAAAAAATAGAATACAAGAGAAATTCGATTTTTAGAATTTATTCAATGACAAAACCAATTGTTTCAACTGCTGCAATGCAACTTATAGAAAAAAAACAATTGAATTTAGATGATCATGTTTCAAATTATATTCCTGAATGGAAAAGCTCGAAATTTATTAATTCATCAAGTAATAAAACTATTACCATTAAAGATTTATTTACACACACTGCTGGATTCACTTATGGATTTCAAGGGCAAAGTAAAATTGATGAACAATATATAATTAATGGAATTAATTCTATAGTTGATTCAGAATTATCATCAAATGAAATTATAAATGAATTATCAAATATCTCTTTAGAATTTTCACCTGGCAGTTTTTATAATTATTCGATTTCAATAGATATTTTAGGATTTATTATAGAGAGGATTTCAAATAAATCTTTGGATGAATACCTGAATGAAAATATATTTAATATTTTAGGAATGAAAGATACTTCTTTTACTTTAGACACTTCAAAGAAAGAAAGATTAACTGTGTGCTATCGATGGGATGAAAATAAAAATAAATATGAAATTAATAATTTAAAACCTAATCCTAATATAAAAGTAAAGAGTTATTTGAAAAAACCTAAATCTTTTTCTGGTGGAGCCGGCTTGCTTTCAACTATGGAAGATTATCAACTATTTGGTTCAGCTATTTTGGATGCAAAAAAAGGAAGAGACAATCCTTTGATAAATCAAGATACTGCAAAATTAATGATGAAGAATCATTTGCCAGACAACAAGAATATTAATGAGTTATCTAAATATCCACTAAAAGGTGAACAGTACTACAATGGCCATGGCTTTGGTCTTGGAGGATCAATCTGCATTGATGAAAATGTAGGTCCTAGTAATAGCAGAGAAGGTGATTTTGGTTGGGGTGGTGCAGCTTCTACAACTTTTTATATTAGTGATAAATACGATTATTCTCTTGTTTTTTTAACTCAAGTACTTGAATCAGAAGAAACAAGAAAATTAAATAGTGAGATTAAAAAGTTAGTAAATGGTTGTATTGATGTTCACAAAGAATAATTTAAAAATTTTGATTGTTGCTATCCTTACTTTTTCTATTTTAGTCTTAGTAACTGAGCTTACTGGTTAGAAGTAAGTTTCCAAATTGATGAATCCAATTCATCTGTGATAATAAATATTTCTCCATTAGAATTAATGTCTACATCTCTCAAGCGGCCTATTTTATCTTTAAAGACGATGTGCTTATTTATTATTTTTTTACCATCGTACTCAAGCTTTATTAGTAATTTGTATTTCAGTGAAGTTGCTAAAATATCTCCATTCCATTCCGGGAACTCATTTCCATAATAAAAAATTAAATCACTTGGTGCTATCGATGGTACCCATGACAAAAGTGGATACTTATATTCTTCTTTAAAAGGAATTCCATCTCCAATCTTAGTTCCAGTGTAATTAGTTCCACCCCATCCTATTTTATTCCACCCATAATTAGAACCACTTTCAACTTGACCGATGAAATCACCGCCTTTAGCACCATGATTAGAAATGATTAGATCGCCTTCTTTAGATAATGCCATACCTTGAGGATTTCTAACTCCAATCATAAATATTTCTTTAAATTCTCCTTCAAATGGATTCTCCGGAACGCTTCCATCAAGATTAATTCTAATAATACTTCCTGCATGTGAGTTAAGATTTTGACCTACATCACCTTGACCTCTTTCTCCAATAGTTGCAAAAAGATAATTATCTTTAATTATTATTCTTGACCCAAAATGCTTTCCACTTGAATAAAATGGTTCTGCTTTAAAAAGTATTTTAAAATTATTAAGTTTTTTAAAATCATCACTTATTGTGCCTTTTCCAATCGCAGTAGTATATTTACCATTAATATTTTTTATAGAAAATGAAACATAAAGATAACCATCATGAATTTTTATATCTAATAAACCACCTTGCCCAATACTTGCTACAGGTATTTCGTGAATAATTTTATGATACTTGTTAGTTTTTAGGTTGGCATAAATTAAATTACCACTTTTTTCGGTAATTAGTATTTCATTATCATTAATAAATTCTAAAGCCCATGGATTATTTAATTTAGTGCCAATATCAATTTTTTCTAAATTAATTAATTCATCTTCAAGAACTTTATATTCCTCAAAATTATCAATTATATTTTCTGTACTTATCTCAATATTTTCATTACATGCAAATAATAAAAATAGCATAAATATATTTAACAGCAATAATTTCATAGCATTTTTTTTGTTACTTATTGATAATTGTATATGATTATTATTAACAATCTATAAAGGAGAAATATGACGAGTATAGATATGAAAAAACTTGCAGGTTATTCATTAATTTTCGGTCCAATAATAGCTCTTACAAGTTATTTTATTCAGCCGGGAGGTGTTTTAGGGATTGGAGGAACAGCAGATCCAACTGTTTCAGAAGAAGTTATAAAAATATTATCTGAAAACTCTGCATTAGGAATTATAAGTGCGATGACTGTAATGATTGGATTACTTACAATTTTTTCAGGATACGTATATCTTGCAAATTCAATGGAAGGTGGAAGTGGATATGCTGTAGCTAAACTAGGAATAGTCATAAATGCTTTTGGAATATTTGGTTTTTGTATTGGTAGTTCTATGGGGCTTGGGATTGCTTCAGGAGTAATTACTGACAACGCAGTGCCAGACATTTTATGGGCAGTAAGTACTGGCGCAACAACAGCTTTTGGTTTAGGCGGTATGTTAATTTGGATAGGGTTATCATCTAGAGATGAATATAATAAAAATATATCTTTAGCGGTTGTAGTTGCAAGTGCAGTAGTTTTTATTGCACCATTTATTGCTGCTTTTGGGCCAGAAAATACAAGATTAGTGAATAGTATTACTGGAATATGTTTCTTTGTAATAACTCTTGCATCAATATATGTGGGAAGAATACTGTCGAAATAATTAGATTAATTTAAATAATTGTTTCAATTTATAGATTAGGTATTTAGATACTTTTAAAGTTCCCCTAGCCATCTAATCTACATCTTGTTGGTTGGTATTTTTTTCACTGGATGTTTTAGATTTATACCTTAGTAGATAAACACCCAGAACCATTAGAGAAATTGATATAAATAAATCACCTATTGTTAAACCTGTTCTTAACCTATAAAGAGTATAAATAAAGCTTAGCAGAACATAGAAAATCCCAAGTATTCTTCTGTAATAAAATCTTAGCATCATTACATTATCAATTATTTATCATAATTTAACGATCTTGTTTTTAATAATATGTCTTTACATTTATCACAGATCACTTTTCCATCAGGTTGGGGGTTGTAGCTTTTCCAAATGAATAACCATTCTTCTATTTCTTCTTCACAATAGTTACATATCCTAGATTCATCAAAAAAATTACTCATTATTTTCTTTTTCCAGGTCTATTTGTCCTTAAATCGACTCTTCCCTTTCTTTTAGACATATGTATTTTTTTTCTCTTTTCTCTTCTGTAAGATGCTATTAAAGCCTTTTCGTCTTTTTCAATTATTTCAGTCATGTGCTATGTATTGTTTATTTAATGGTGGCATAGAAAACCAGTCCTTATTATATTTTACCCATATTTCTTCTCCGTGGGACGTTAAAAAATATTTTTTTTCTTTATTTATCTTAATAATTCCACTTTTTATTAGTTTGCCTAAATTATTATCTATCAATGATTCATGTTGTTTTTTCAAAATTTCTGAGCCCAAGAAACCTAAGTTTTTAACTAAATCATTATAATCTTTGCTGTTTTCAACATAATCATGAATCATTATCCTTGTAAGTCCTAGTTCGACATTATGCTTAATAGAATTGATAATAAGACCAAAGATTAAAGATCTATCAAACCTACTTAACTTCTTATAATTTTTCTTTATTTTCCTTTTCATAAATATTAATAATAAATTAAAAATAAATTAGTCTAAGTCAATGATTCTTATGTCTGGAATAGGAATAATTAGTTTTCCTTTAAAGGAAAAATTATTTTTTAAATCACCAATAATCTCTTTTGAAAAATTCCACGCAAAAAGGAAAATATAATCAGGTTTATCATACTGTATATCTGAAGGATTTTTAATTTTTATTGAAGTTCCAGGAATATATTTCCCTTGCTTTAAACTAGATTTGTCATAAATATATTTCAGATTATTTTCTCCTATAAAATTAATTAATGTTGATGCTTTTGCGGGAGCCCCATAACCATAGACCTTCTCATTGTTTTTAGATATTTTTTCAAGTAAATCTAATAGATTTTTTTTAATATTTAATGTCTTTTCACAGAATATTTCTAATTTTTTTCCAATTAAATCTTCTTCCTCTTCTTTTTCTAACAATTCTATAAAAGACTTAGTTTTTTTAAATTTTTTGCTTTTAGATAAATATACTCGTAACTGACCATGATGAATTGGTAAAACTGATGCATCAAAAATATTAAAACCAAATCTCGTAAATAAATTATTTAAATTATTTAATGACCAATATGAAAAATGTTCATGATAAATAGTATCAAAAGAATTATCTTCAACCATTGATCCAAGGTAGTGTATTTCAATTATTATTATTCCCTCATCAGATATTAATTCTCTAAGACCTTCGACAAAGTCATTTATTTTAGGCGTATGAGCAAATGTATTAGTCGTTATTATAAAGTCAGCTTTTCCATATTTATTTTTTATTTCCTTGGCGAGTTTTTTAGAAAAAAAATCATTAATTGTTTTTATGCCTTTTTTATTGGCAATGTCTGAAAGATTTTTTGCAGGGTCAACTCCAAGAATATTTTTAGAAATATTTGATGCAGACTCTAAAAAAGTTCCATCGTTAGAGCCAATATCAACGATTAAAGAATTACTATTAACTTTATACTTTTTTTTAATGTCGTTAGAAATTTCTTTTAAATGGTTTGTTAAAGTTTTAGATACAGATGGCATGTAAAAATAATTATTAAAAATTTCTTTTTGATCCAAAATTTCACTTATCTGTACATGATTACAATTTGATCTACATATACTTAAATTTAAAGGATATTTTTTTGCATTTTGGGATTGAATTATGTTTGATTCTAAATTATTGGCTATTGGGCTTAAACCAAGGTCTAAAATATTTTCAGATAATTTTTTATTACATACAAAGCACTTATTCATAATAATTTGTGTAGTTATTTTTAATCCATTCTACAGTACTAAATATTCCTTCATTTAAATCTATTTTTGGAGACCAATTAAATTTTTCTTTAGCTATTGAAAGATCAGCTTTCATATAAGAAATTTCTTCTTTGGATTCAATCTGATTTAATTTTATTTCTTTTTTAATTTCCATAATTCTGGATATTTCTTTTGCAATTTCTAGTATAGATGTTGGTTTTGCACTCCCTACATCTAATGAACTAATTTTTTGATTTGAATATATAACCTTTTCAATAATATCTATTACATCATCAATATAAACAAAATCTCTATATGAATTTGGATTATTAATTTTTGGTGTTTCTTTATTAATTAATCCAATAGTATACGATTGGATTAATCTATATTTATAGTCTTTTGGACCATAAGGTGTAAATAGGTTAATTTCTGTACCTGAAATTTCATTATTATAAATCGCATTATGAAATATTTCTGAAGAATTCTTTTTTGAAAACGGATAACTTACATTACTTTTTAAAGAGCCAAGTTTTGATGATCCACTGTTTAAAAAAATTACCTTTGGATTTCTTTTACTTTGCTTGCATGCTTCAATTAAGTTTTTAATTCCATTTATATTTATTTCTACATGATCATTAACATTTATTGGTTCTGGAAAATACCTGGAAGATGCCATATAAATTATTAAATCCGCATTTGATTCTTTTAAATTTTTTTCGATATCTGAGAACTTTCTTACGTCACATTTATTAAAAGTTATTTTCCCTTTTTCATAATAACTTGATTGATTGTTTGAAAAGTAGGTACATAAAATCTTATTGATGTCATTTTTTTTGATTAGTCTGCTTAACAAATGAGAGCCGATAAATTTAGAAGACCCAATTAGTAAAATATTCATTTTAGTTCCAGTCAAAGATAATTTTATCTATTTCCATTTGCTCCGATTCAATATCATTATGTTCATGATTTGTGATATTTGCTAAAAGACTAGTTTCACTTGAAACACATTGAAAGCCAAACCAATAATTTGGAGGTATTGTAATCATTTTATGATTTTCTTTTGATATTATTTTTTCAATAAAATCATTGTCTTTTTTTTGGATTACAATTTTTATTTCACCATGAACAACAATTAAATTGCACGTCATATTCTTGTGCATTTTCCATGCTTTTATTTCATTTGGGTGTATCTCACTAAAGTAAACTTCTTGTACATCCATAGATAAATTTTCAGACTTCATAAAACCTTTTAAAATGTCCCCCTTTTTATTACTGATGACTGATAAATCTCTTATTTGAATTTCTTCCATCAATTTGTCCAAGAGTAGTTCTTTTTAGATGCAATATCTACATAACTTTTAATTTGATTCTCTGACGTTATTATCATTTGTTCAATATTATTTGAAGTATAAAATTCTTTGTACCAATCTGATGAGAAATTTATCATTTGTTCAAATGATAAATTTGGTTTCCAATCAAGTAAATCTTCAGCTTTAGCACAATCTAATTGTAATAAGCCTGCTTCATGAAAATCATCAGTGTGTTTGATTGAGTAAGAATCTGATTCATTTTCATATCCCCACCTTTTAGATAATCCATCTATCAAATTTTTCACCGTTTTATTACTTGTTTCATTTGGGCCAAAATTAAAATTTTCACCATTTAAATTTATGTCAGAATAAAGTTTGCTTGCAAGTGCAAGATAGCCACTTAATGGTTCCAGAACATGTTGCCAGGGTCTTGTTGAAAGGGGATTTCTAATTGATAACTTTTCATCTTTGCTCCAAGAGGTTACTGCATCAGGAACAATACGATCTTTGCCCCAATCTCCCCCTCCTATCACATTACCTGCTCTTGCTGAGGCTATACAAGAATTAAATTTATGATTTTTAAAAAAAGAATGAAAAAAAGATTTTATAACTAATTCAGCGGCACCTTTTGATCCGCTATAAATGTCTTTTCCTCCAAGAATATCATTTTCATTATAACCTCTTGTTAATTCCAGATTATCGTAGCATTTATCACTTGTTATTATAATTGAAACAATTTTTTTTTCTTGATCTTTTATAGAATTTAATATGTTCGCCGTTCCTAAAACATTAGTTTTTAGCGTAAATAAAGGATCACTGTAAGAAACTGATACTAAAGGTTGAGCAGCTAAATGAAAAATGAAATCAGGTTCTATATTTGAAATAATTTCATCTAAAGAATTGTAATCTTCAGCAACATTAACTTTATTGAAAGATTCGAGTTTATCTTCAAGTTTAAGTGACTCAAACATATTAGTTTTTGATGGTGGTAGATAAGATATACCATGCACATTTGCACCAAGGTTTCTTAACCAAATAGAAAGCCAACTTCCTTTGAATCCTGAGTTACCAGTGACAATTATTTTTTTATTTTTGAATATGTTGCTAAACATTATTTTCTAACCAAGGTGTATTTTTAGACTTTATCATTTCATCTAAGTATTCTTTTTCACGAATATTATCCATGCATTGCCAAAATCCATTGTGCTTGTACGCATAAAGTTTCTTTTCGTGAGCAACAACATCAAGTGTTCCATATTCTAAATCACAATCTTCCTTATCATTTAAATAATTGAATATAACTTCGTTAAATACAAAAAACCCTCCATTTATAAATCCGGATTGCATTTGTGGTTTTTCTTCAAATTCATCAACAATATTTCCTTTTAAAGATACAAATCCAAATCTTGAAGGAGGCCTTACAACTGTCATTGTATGTATACCTTTATGCTCTTTATGAAAATCTACAAGTTTTTTTATATTAATATCGCTAACACCGTCTCCATATGTAACATGAAAATCTTTAGATTTAATAAAATTTTCTACCTTTTTTAGCCTTGCTCCTTTTTCTGAATCTATCCCTGTTTCGACAAATTCAATGTCCCAAGATTCATTAGTTAAATTACTATCAAACCATTCTTTTATTACAGAACCTTTATATCCTAAAGTTAAAATAAATCTTTTAAATCCAAAATTTGAATACATTTTCATTATGTGCCAAAGAATAGGTTTATCTCCAATATTGATCATTGGCTTTGGCTTATCATAAGTTTCATCACTCATCCTTGAGCCTCTGCCTCCACAAAAAATTATTACATCCATATTAAAAATCCTCCAAAGATTAATAATATATTATCCTGTTTCTATTTGATCTTACTAATTATGTAGAATGTATTTGAATTAGATAGTTTCAAATTAAATTAGATTTATGTTATTTAATTAATATAAATTCCTCTTGGTTAGGTGCATTCCAGAATTGAAAATCATCTTTATTATCTAATTCAATATTAAAGCAACTTCTTAATACTGATGGAATAATATTTATATTTGTTTTTATTTGACCACCTTTTTTAGTGCAATAATCAGGATAATAAATATAGCTTATTGTTGAAAATAGTTCTTCGTATATTTCATTTGGAAGCGTGCCGTCTGTAAGTTTATCTTTGCCAGACATGTTAGTTACTCCGTGATCAGAATGAATTATTATAATTACATTGTTTGAATTAGAAATAATCAGTCTAATTGCTTCAAGGATTGTTTCATTTACATATTTTAGTTGTTTAATAAAATTTTCTTTTTCTTCATTTGTCCACGAATCACTCAAATCTTCTGAAAATGTATTGTATGGATTCGCACTTAAATTCTTTGATCCATCTTCATTAAAAATAAAAGGTGGATGAGGTGGCCTGCTATAAAAGTATGTCCAAGTTTTCATGGGATCATTTGATACATTAGTTAATGTTTCAAGATTTTCTGTAAAATATTTTTGATTTTTATCTACCCATAAATTATGTATTGGTACAGGAGAATCATCTATTATTCTTAATATATTTGTTCTCATGAAAACCCTTGAAAAGTCTCCCAAAAAAGAAGAATAAAAATTATTTACATCATTAGTTGAAATTTCTTGTAATTTATAACCTAATTTTTCTGCTATATCTCCTTCAACAGATTTATGGAATTTTTTTAAGGTCTCTTTCATGAAAATAATTTCATCTTGGCTTGAATTATAGAAATGATTCATATTAAATGTTGAAGGTAAGGAATACATAGTTCTAATGTAGTTAGCTTTTAAATCTTCATTACTAAATCCCATTAAATTTAATTCTTCAGAAAACTTTTCATTGTTAAAATTAAATCTTGATTCAAGAATTTTATTTGTCGGATACATATCTAAAACAATATGAAATACATCAGGTGCATTTTCATCATCAAAGTATTCTATATTTATATTTTTATTTAGAGGGCTAACAGGTTTTTGATTAAATATAATAATTTGAAAAATATTTATAAAAATTAAAAATGTTAATGAAATAAAAATTATACGATTTGTATTATTCAAAATAATATCTTTTCTTTTTAGGTAAATAAAAAGAAAAAGTAATGATAATGCTATTGTAGGCAATAAAAATCTATGCCTAAAAATATAGTTTAAAAAGTCTATCTGATTAAGCAAGTCATAAAAATATCCGTATGAAAGAAATATAAACATAATTATTGTTAATAAGAAAGAAGACTTAGGTAAGTCTCTAAAAAAAATAATTAAAAGAATAAAAATTGATATTTCAAATAAACTAACAATTAAAAATAATGAAAAAACTTCAATTGGCATAATTATTTCGCCAAGGTTTGATGAAAAAAGAAACAAAATAAAAAAAATTCCTAATAAAAATGGATTAAAAATATAAATTAAATTTTTTATTCTCATTATTTTATTTTTTCTATCTGATTACATATCTTTGTTACTGAATTACCAAAATTATAAAAATTATCTTTAATGAATTTTTTATTATTTGATATTTTAGACAAAGCATCATTAATTTTTCTTTCTAAAATCTCAGGATCTATAGAATTTATTTCTTTGAAATTTATTGATTCTCCAATCTTATTTCTCATAGAAACTTCAAGAGGAATATTTGAACTGTTTTTATAATTTTTATTATTTACTTTTGGAGGCGTATCAATAAATAATATTGGTTTACTTTGTATCATATATTCAAAAGAAATTCCTGACCAATCAGTAATTAGGATTTCTGATTTATTCATTGATTCTGATGAATCAGGATTAGAATCAATTTTGAAATATTTATTTCCTTCAAAAGATTTAATTACATTTAATAGTTTTTTCTTATTTTTAATATAACTCCTATTATGAGGTCTTAGAATTATATTATATTTAAGATCAATCAGTTTATTTATTAAATCATGTAGGCATAAATTTGTTATTGAGTTTTCCCCCCATGTTGGTGCAATAAGTATCTGTCCTTTTACACTTTCATTGTTAAAGTATTTCTTTAAATTATCAAAATTTGGATAACCTGATTCTAATAAATTTTTTTTATAAATTGGATTCCGCATTTCTCTTTCTAGGACTTCGTTCTTTTGGTATGGGCCTATGCAAAACATACCTTCAAAGTGATCAAATGCATTATCTTCATAAATCATGTGAGTGCTGCATGGTGAATGGTGCAAATAATAATATTTGGTCCCCTTCTCTTTTTTTAACTGCATATTTTGTAAGTTAGGCGTACTCATTATCACTAACTTTGCATTAAATTTTCGAAATAAATACGTCCTTGCTGACTCGCTTCCAATATAAATAGTCTTTAAATTGTCTTTGTTGCTTAAATTTATTTTGTCTTCAGTTGAAGACGTAAGCAAAGTAATTTTTTTACTTCTTCCGTCACATAATTCTTTAATTAAAGGATTGAAATGAGATGTTAACCAAGGGCCTTCAGAATAAAAAACTATATCCCTCCATTCACTCTGTAAATTTATAGTGTTAATGACATTTTTCCATGTTTCAAAAAAATCTTTGAGCATGATTTAAATTAAAGAATTAAAATTAGTTAATTTGCAATTATTCTTTTGGGCCATTTTTTTTATTTCTATTAAACAATTTAAATATAAAGTCAGAAAATTTCCTATAATAAGCTATTAACGCTACTGCCCCAGCTACAGCACCACCGATAATCATCTGGATAACAAATGATATATAGCTGAAATCTAAATAATCATTGCTTATAAAATTGTTTTCTTCTTCTACTGCAAAAAAATGGGCACTTGAAGCTTCATGATTAATTGTTAATAAAGAAATAGAAATCAAGATTATAAATAAGTGTCTAGGTATCATAATTAATTCATCAAAACATTATATATTTTATTTTTATTAATTTATTTATATTATCTTGTTTTCAAGAATCTTCATATCTATCTCATCATTAATTAATACTGTATTCATACTCAATAGACAATTTTTTAAGTTATAATTTTTTATTTTTGATCCATCCA
>CEUV01058821.1_pt1 | contig 13368 bp, 10 predicted proteins | sample 356401 | NCBI WGS metagenome assembly CEUV01 (sample SAMEA2622710, study PRJEB7988) | marine metagenome | isolation source: saline water (ENVO:00002010), including
GCGCCGATCGCCCTCGCGCGCGCCCGACGCGCGCGCGGGTAGCGGACGTCGCCGTCGTCGTCCCGCGCGTCGCGCGCGCGCGCGTCGTCATCCCAGTCAGCCGTCGACTCGCGTCGCGCGCCCGAATGAATCTCCAGCGAATGAAATGAAATGATTCGCGCGAATCTTTCCCATTTTTGACGAGTCATGACTCGTCATGAGTGACTCGCCACCGAGACTCGTCCGAATCACCCACCCCATCCGCGTCATCGCGCGCCGCGAGTCCTCGCGCGAACGCCGCGCGTTTTCCTCGCGCGCGGTCGACGTGGGTTCGTCCGCGTCTCCTCGGGGGATCTCGAACGCGTTCGAAGCGCGCGCGAGGGAGACGCGTCGACGGAGGAGAGGTTTCCGAAGGCTCGTGTAACGACCATGGCGCCGAATCATCGTCATCGCGAAGACGACGACGCCGCGGGTCTGACGCGATTCCGCGGCGATTTCGAACGAACGATCGAGTCGTTGCGTCTGTCTCGAAACATGTCCACGCGCGCGTCCGCGGCGGCGCTGCGACGGTTGGTCGCGTCGGGCGGATTGCGGTACGACGACGTCGAGCGGCGGCCGGCGCGATTTTTCGAGGCGCATCGCGCGTTGGCGCGCGCCACGGCGACGACGCTCGGACCTGGGTTTTGGATTCGGTTTACGGTGACGTATAATTTGTGTTTCGGTACGGTGCAGGCGTTGGGGACGCGAGAGCATCGACGAAGAGCGAGAGAGGCGCGCGCGAGGGGCGCGCTCGGATGTTTTTGTCTGACGGAGCGACTGGCGGGCGTGAATAGCGGACTCGTGGTGAACACGACGGCGACGTGGGATCAGGGGAGGCAGACGTTCGTGATCGAGAGCGGTGGAGAGGGTGGGACGAAGAATTGGATCTCGAACGGGTTTCGAGCGGATTCGGCGGTGGTGGTGGCGAATTTAATCGTCGGCGGCGAGGCGAAAGGACCTCACGGATTTTACGTGGAATTGAGACGGGGCGTCGGGAAGCGGTTGGCGAGAGGGATCACGATGGGGGACATGGGCACGAAGACGACGGCGAATGATTTGGATAATTTTTGGATCCGGTTCGACGGGTTCGAGGCGCCGAGGGAATCGCTGTTGTCGAAATACGGAAGCGTGAATTTCGAGACGGGCGAGTACGAAAAGAAGAGCGGCGGCGCGTCGACGATGGACATGATCGGTCAGAGGTTATATACCGGTCGAGTCGCGGTGGCGCAGGCGGCGCTGGCGTTCACGAGGCGATTGTACGACGATACGAAGAAATATTCGGATACCAAGATGTGCGTGATGCGAGGCAGTTCACCCTTCTTGTCAGACGTGCCGCAGCTTCGCGCGCTGTACGCGGAGGGATACGCCGCGCTCGACAGACTCGACGCGTTCGTCGCAAGGTGCGAGCGCGAGTTGTGCGAACATTTGCGGGCGCAAACGATTCCGAGCGCCGATTTGACCCGCGCCATCGCCGTGTCGAAGATTAAAGCCGTCGAGGCGAGCATTGATTTGTCGTTTCGATTAAAGCAAGAGGTCGGGTCGTACGCGCTCATGGCGGGCACGGGGTTTGATAACACCGACTTTTTACAGTGTTGCAAATTCGCCGAGGGTGATTCAAGAATACTGTCGCAAAAGCTCGCGCGCGATTGTTTCGGCGCGTATAAGAGGAGTGACGGCGGCGGCGGCGACGACGGGCCGATTTCGGAGGTCGAGGTCGAAATATGTCGACGCATCGACGCCGTCGTGCGGGACGCGCGCGAGGCGAATCCAGACGTGCACAAAATAGACGCGTGGGATTGCGCGTGGCGCGAGGTGTACGAGCTCGCCGAGGTGATTTGCGAGCGCGTCATGCACGAGAGATCGGTCGACGGCGAGACGCTGCGATCAAAATTGTAACACATCAACGGCGGTCCCGCTTTCTATCTTTTCTATCTCGGTCTCGGTCACGGTCGCGAGAGCGCGACCGATCGCGTTTCCTATCCCTGTCCTTGTCTCTATCTTTCCGTCGCTCTCTATCCCTCGAACGCGATCTATCGCGTTTCCGTTCTCGATCGCGCGAACGAGACCTCCGTCGACCGTCCCTGTCCCTGTCCCTGCTCCCATCGCGGTGTCGCCGCCGACCGCTGTCGTCGCGGTGCTTCACGCTCTTCGACGCTTCCTTATTATCCGTCGCCATCGCGTAGCGAGCGTTCCCACCGCTGATGTGACCCATCGCGCTCGATTTGAGCTCAAACGTTCGACCGGCGCCGCCCTGAATCGTTCGATTGACGCCTCGACTTCGTTTACGATCCGCCTCGTTGAAATCCTCCGCCGTGCCGCCGTTCTTGCCGAACCGCTTGAAATTCTTCCACAAATGATGCATGGATTGCGAGAAATCGACGTGAATGCGCCGGTCATCGATCAAAACGTTGTCCATCTTGAAGTACGCCGCCTCCGCCTCGGATTTTCGCTCAAAGTTGACGAAGGCGTAGCCGAGACTCGCGCCAGTCTTGAAGTCGCGTATGACGTCGCATCCGGTCACCTTACCGAATCGACTGAAGATGATCTCTAAATCCTCGTCCGTGGTCACCGGGTTGAGTTTACAGACGAACAGCGACTCTTCGGGAGGTTTCGCCTCCGCCTCTGGTAAGTCGCCGATGAGCTCGAGGACGACGGCGCGGTTATGCGCCTCCCTCGCGCGCTTCTCTTCCTCCACCACCGAGGCGTCTTTATTCATCTCCGCCTGAACGTCGAAATCATCCTCTAATCTATCGTCCGCCTCATCGACCGGTCTCGGCGGTGACGCGTCCGGGACGAGCGCGGCGAGTCCCGGCGGGTCGTCGAACGGGTCGTCCAGCACGATGGTGTGCTTGATGCGAATGTTTTGCCAAGGCCGACCCTTCTCGTCACAATATGCCTCATTGATGGCTCGAATCACGTCCAAACCCTCAGATACTTCCCCAAATATTGTTCTCGTCCCATCCAACGCGTCCACGGGCCCATCGCGCGTGGTGATGATGAATTGCGACGCGTTGCCGTTCGCCGCCGCCGGCGCCATGCTCACCGTGCCCATCTTTTCGTGTCTCCTCGTCGGGTGTATCTCGTCCTCGAAAAACCGCGCCTTTCGGTCCCCGCTCGCGAGACCGTACACAGACTCCCCTCCGTTCCCCGTGTTCGTCGGATCGCCCGTCTGCGTCATGAAATCCTTTTGCACGTCAAAGAATTTACAGTGATTGTAGTACTTGAGCTTGCACAACTTTACAAAGTTCAAGCACGTCTTCGGCGCGTCGTCGACGAAGAGATCGACGACGACGTCCCCCTTTGACGTCTCCAGGAGCACCGCCATCGGTCGTCTCGTCGTCTCGTCGACGCGCGCGCGTGTGAGGACCGGAAATGCGCGTCGAGCTCTCACCCACACAAAACCCACCGCGCGAGACGGACGTCACACGTCGTCGACTCGGTCGTCGAGCGAGCGAGGATTTCGAGGGAATAGGGTCGAGCGTCGTCGTCCAACCTCACGAACGCGCGAACGAACGACCGATCTCGAACGAACGAACGAACGAACGAACGAACGAACGAACGAACGAGATGGCGGAGGGATTACCGCGCGAAGAGGTCGAGCGCATGCTCTTCTTCGAGGACGCGCGCGCGCGCGCCGAGGCGGAGCACAAGCAAAATCCGAAAGATGCGCAGGTGTTGACGCGGTGGGGCGGCGCTTTGCTCGAGTTGGCGCACTTTCGGCAAGGGCCCGAGGCGGTGGACATGATCGAGGAGGCGGTGCAAAAGTTTGAACTCGCGCTCGCCATCAATCCGAAGAAGCACGACGCGCTGTGGTGTCTCGGAAACGCGTTGACGAGTCAGGGTTTCTTGTTCCCGGACGCGAACGAGGCGATGAAGTACTTTGAAGAGGCGAAATCGTGCTTCCGTAGGGCGCTGGACGAGGAGCCGAATAACGAGATTTATCGCAAGGCGCTGGAGATGACGGACAAGGCTCCGGGTTTACACGCTGAATTGCAGCGTCAACTTGCGGAACAGGCGGCGCAGCAACAGACGTTTGCGGGCGCGCCCGGTGGTGTGGGCGGTGGTATGGGTGGCGATAAGCCGGACGGGGGCGACGATTTTTACTGGCAAGTCGCGGGATGGGTCACGTTCGCCGCCATCGCGACGAGCTGGCTCGTGATGGCAAACATGCAAAACGCGCACTAGCCGACGTGCGAAATGTGCGTTCACCCACGCGTGACGCCATACGCGTCGAATTCATCGACGCTCGTCTCGACCTTAGCGCTTCAATTGTAGTCTGAACAAACTTTCGATTGCGGATATTTCAAACGCGCGTCGTCTGTCGCGCCGGGACGCGGGGACACCGCACTCCCGCGCATGCACCCCGCGCGATTCGCGCGCGCACTCACGCAAAGGGTACCCAAGATGTCTTCGAACGGCGCGCGCAAGGTGACGGCGGACGGCGCGGCGAAACCAAAGGCGCAGATGGGTTTGGGCGCGTTTCTCGTCAAGGGCGTCAAGATGAGCGAGAGCAAGACGCTCGCGGCCGCGGCGCCGCCGCCGCCGATGCGTTCGGTGGCGACGAAGGCCAAGGCGACGGAGAACGATGCCGCGGGCGCGAACGGCGCGGCGGGCGACGCCAAGGCGACGAAGACGACGTCTCGTGGGCGTAAGACGTCTAAACCGGCGACGTTCGAGGCGTCGCCGGCGAAACGGGCGAAGAAAGCGACGGGACCGGGACCGGATCGTTCGCACGAGAAGAAGCACTGGGAGGCTGGACGTCATCGCGTCGTCGGTGTGGACGAGGCGGGGCGAGGTCCGTTGGCGGGACCGGTGGTGGCGGCGGCGTGCTACGTGCCGAAGGATTGCGTCGTCGATTGCGTCAACGATTCCAAACAGCTCACTGAGGAGGGACGCGACGAGATTTTTGAGGAATTGATGGCGAATAAGGACATCGAGTACGGCGTGTGCGTCATCGATCAGGACCGCATCGACGAGATTAACATTTTGGAGTGCACGATGGAGGCGATGACGAAGAGCGCAGCGGACGTGCCGAACGTGGACTGGGTATTGATCGACGGTAACCGCGTGCCGAAACCGTTGGAGGGTAAGGCCGAGGCCATCGTCAAGGGAGACGCGAAGAACGTCGCCATCGCCGCGGCGTCCATCATCGCAAAGGTGACGCGAGACCGCATGATGTTGGAAATCGACGAGGAGTTTCCGATGTACGGTTTCAAAGACCACAAGGGATACGGCACCAAGGCGCACATGGCCGCCATCGACAAGTACGGTCCGTGCATCTATCACCGCAAGACGTTCGCCCCGATCAAGCACATGGACCTCTCCAAGTGGCCCGACTGCATGAAAAAGAAGGACTAGAAGCTATGTCATTAAAAAGCACCACCGCGCTCGCGCCTACATCACCGCCCTGTACGCTCCGAGGGCGACGAACGCGCCCGCGAAGACGCCCATGGTGATCCGATGCGACAACGCCCGTCGCGGTTCTCGATACACCTCCCACGACACGATCGCGGCGCCGAGCGCGCACGCGGACGTGCCCAAGACTCGACAGCTCAGACAATCGCTCTGAGGCGCCCGCGCGTCGCTCGCCGCGTCGCCGCGTCGCGCGCGCGCGCGATCGGGCGCGTACGAGAGGTGCGCGAACGGTGTTTTTACCGCGGCGCGTGACGGTCGACGGTCGTCGTCGGAGGCATCGACGACCATCGACCGCGAAGTGAGGACGGACCGTTACGTTCATGTGGGAAAAGTCCCGAGGGACGAAGAACGAAGAGTGCTTACAACGGCGTTACGCGGGCGCATCGCTCGGTTTCATCGAAAGCTGCTGTTTGCGGAGAAACTCCGAGAGCGGTTCGTACGTGGACAACGCGGGACCCTGGGTGCCGACGGCGATTTCGCGAGGATTGGACGGCGGCGTCAGGTCCTCGGGTCGACACGCTTCGAGTCCTCGCGGCGACGCGCACTCTTCGGGCGCGGGCCTCTTCTCGGGCGTTCCCTGGCGCGTCTCTTCCGATTTTATTTCAGGAGCCTCCTCGGGGTCTTCTTCGGACCTCTTCGCCGTCGCCGACGGGAGCGCGTCGACGGGTTCTTTGGTGAGCGACGCGCCAACGTGCGCGACGACTTCCTTCATCGAACGCAAACGCACACCCTCCGGCGAGAGGAACTCCTTGTACGTCGTCCCGGCGAGTTTACCGTTCTTACGAATATATATCTGCACGCGCCACCCGTCCTCGCGAAAGTCGATCGAGTCCGGGATATGCTTTTGAACGTACTCGCGCAATTTCTTCTTCTCCAACGCCAGGACAGTCTCGTCTGTGACCAACGTCGCTGTCGGCGCCCTGATCAGCGGTTTTCGAAGATTGAGCGTCTGTGACGCGTGTTTCGCGGTGAGCCTCTGATTCTCATCCTCGAGCTTGCGCACTTTCGCGCGCTCGATCACAAGTTCCTTCTCGCGCCTCTCCACGCGTTCGCGCAATCTCGTGAGCTCCGACTTGAACGCCGCCAATTGCTCCGCCGAGATGGTCGCCGTACCGCTCGAATTCGGTTTGATGTTCTCGTCCACGTATCGCTCGTTCGCTTTTCGTTCCTCGGCGAGCTCTTTTTCGAGCTGCGCGTAACTCTCTTCGAGCGTTTTGAAAAAGGTTTCGTCGAGCAGAGTGCTGAGCGCCTCGGGTACGCGCACGACGCGAGAGCCCTTCTCGAGAACCGTGGGCGTCGTGTTCACGAGCATCTTCGGCACTGGCGCCGGTGATGGGTTCGCGTTGTCCAGCGCCGCGACATCGCCTGAACCAATCGGTTCGTTCGTGGCGACGTCGTTCTCGTTCGTGTGCGAATCAATCGTCATGTCGTCGTCGTCGGCTATTTCCTTCACCGGCGCGTACGTGAAGTCGGCGTCTACTATTTTCTGTTGCCAATGGTATTCAAACTCTCTCGACATGATGCGCGCCATCTTGTACACCACGTCATCTTCCTTATTGTACGTCATCGCGTTCGACCACACCAGTCGCACGTCGGCGGCGTACTTTTGATAATTTTGCTCTGTGTAATAATCATCCATCTCGAGACGCTTGTTAATCGTTCCGAGATCCATCGGATGCTTAATGACGTCAAAATAATCTGGAATCTCCCAATACACCGGGTCGACCGGTTTTAAGAAAATATAAGCGTTTTTGTGCACCATGAGCTGGCGATGAATCACCTTTATGCGCGAGACGCGCGTCACGAGTCTCCCTCTCGGTCGACCGCGCGCCGACGTGCGTTGCGCGCGTTCTCTCCGCGCCGTGGCGGCGGTGATTTCCTCCTCATCGCCCTCTTCATCGTCGCTCGCATCCGTAGAACCGCGCCTTGCCGCCTTTCTGAGCACTTTACGTCGCTTCTGCGCGTTCTCGCCGGCTTGTTTGCCTCTGGTCGTCTCTTTGCCTCGTCCTCCTCCGCCCGCCATGCGAAACTGTTGAATACCGAAGTAGTAATCGTTCATGCACTGCACGATGTACCGCTTAAACTTTTGATACGTGATGTCCACCTCCTTGAACGCTTGCTTGTTGTGCGTCGGCTCGAGCGCTTCCGCCTCGACGACGCCGAGCATATCCTTCATCATCGTGTTCGCCTGCAACTGCGACCCGAATCGTTGATACATGCGAATCAAACGATTTTTATTGTAAATGTGAAACCCACACTTTTTCCCATCGTCCTCGGCGTATCCCATGTGCAAGGTGATGCCCTCGGCGAAACCTCGAGGCCTGTACTCGGGGAACGCGTAGTACTCACGCGAGAGATGCTCGATCGGACACCGAGGGGCGACGCGCACCCCGCGAAGCGTGAAGACGCATCGCGGGCGCAGGTACAAAATTTCCATATACGCGCGCAAACTGTAATCCTCCGGCACGTCTATCGTCGCCTGTTGGCCCTCGCGCGTCTGCTGGAACACGGGCCCGCGAGCGCTCCGTTGGTTCTCGTCCGGAATCGCGCCGACGAGACGAATGTCATCCTTGAAACACGTGAAATCGAGCTCGGGCGGGTCGCGTAAATTGAACAAGACGATGCGCGTTCCGTGTTCGCCGTCGACTTTATCCAACTCTCGCAGCAATTCGCGTTCCGTGCGTACGAACGAGTATCGCAAGATGACAGCCATGTGATCGTCCCATTTCTGCATGTTTGTTGGTTCGCTCGCGACGTACTTCGTCTTCCCCTTGGCAGAGTTCTTCTCCATCTTCCAAGAAAACATCGGGATGAGAATGTCGTCCAACTCGGCGTCGTCGAGAAACGATTGCGAGAGAAAGGCAACGTGCGCGTACCCTTCGCGTTTCGTAAAGATGAGCGCATCTTTCGCCAAACGCATCGATCCAGATTTGAATCCGATACCGAATCGACCGACGTTTCCGACCTTGTGTTCCTTGTCGCTGAAACCAAAGGAGAGCATACCGATGAGCGAGCGTCGATTCATCCCGCACCCGTCATCCTGGACGACGATGCCGTAACTATTCTTCGGATTATTCGTGTTGGAAAGGTCGATGACGTCGACGTGCACCGCGGTCGCGCCGCACTCGGCGTCTTGCGCGCTGATCGCGTCGGAAAAGAAGGGCAGAAGACGTCAGTCTCCGATCGAGCGCCTCGCGTATTTTCTCGCGCGCGTTCGGTTCGTCGTTCACTTCGCGCGCACGCACTTATCGATGAGCTCCGCCAACGCTCCCAACGGCCACACGTGACTCGTCGCATTACCTACACCGCGCGAACACCATCGTTAGTCCGCGCTCTCGTCGCCGCGCGCGTTCGCCTCTCGATTTCCAAAATCGTCGCCGCGCGCGCGCGCTCGTCGCTCATACGCGCGCGTACTCTTCAACATCCTCGGATGCGCCTTCGAGTGCTCCATCACCCCCCCATCGTGTCTCGTCAACGAACTAAACTCCACTTTCGGTTCGACGTCCTCACGCTTCGTCTCGCGGACGACCTCCGTCGGCGTCAACGCGCCCTCGGCGACGACGTCGAGTCCCGCGAATTCCGTCCTCTGCGGTTTTTGTTTTCGTCTCTGCGTCGCGCGGAATCGTTCCGGTCAATCATCGCGTCACCACCCATCGAACCACACCGCGTTCGAGCGTCACCGACCCCTCCTCCCGCCTCCTCGCGCCTCCTCGAACGCACCATGCCGCTCGCGCCTCTCTCGCCTCCGCGACCCGACTCGCGCCTCTCGTCTCGCCCTCGTCGTCGCCCCCCTCCCCGTCTCGCGCGTCGACGACCGCGCGCGTCTCTTAGAAATTCCCCGCGCCCGTCGCGACGCCGCGACGCGCGAGACGCGCGTCGCTCGCGCGTCGACGTCTCGCGAGGACGTCGACTTTTCGGTGCCCTGGGTCGCACCTCCGAGGTTCCGAGAACCGACGCCGCGCGCGCTCGGAGACGTCGATCGCGAGACGCGCGCGCGCGAACGAGACGACGAAAATTATGCTCGTCGCGATGCGCGCGCGCGCGAGGGCGAGACGACGACGCGCGAGCGATGGGACGCGTTCGAACGCGCGCGCGGTGTCCACGCTGGTGACCGGCGCGGTGGTGACCGCGCTGGCCGTGGCGTGCGCGCGCGGGACGACCGCGAGCGCGGGGACGGTGACGGCGGTGCGGGCGATGACCACGATCGATGGGGCGACGGTCGGGTCGGGGGACGACGTCGTCGTGCGAGCGACGGTTGAGACCTCTGGGTGGTCGAGACGCGCGCCGACGGCGACGCTGACGTGTCGCGCGGGACGGAACGCGGAGAGCGGAGAGAGGATGCGGGACGATGGCGCGTGGCCGGATGAAAAAGCGAACGATGGGGTGTACGCGGGGAGGTGTCGGACGGGGGGGGTGCCGGCGGGTGAGCGCGTGCGGTGGAGGGTGACGACGACGGAGCCGTCGTATTACGAGACGCCGAGGGCGGGCGACGACGGGAAAGGGCCGAGGTACTTTGGTACGGTGCTTGAGAAGGGTTTACGAGTGGATACGTCGCTGCCGGTGTTGCACATTCACACGCCGGATTACTGGAAGATCACGACGGACGAGGGCGAGCGCGTGAGCGTGTACTTTGAGGGCGAGTTTTACGACAACGTGTTGATGCGACGGCGCGGCAGTAATCGAAAAGAAGCCGTCATCGGCGTCGAGTTATCCGCCGCGCAATGGCCCAAGCACAAGTTTAAGCTCGATTTTAAGGGGTCGGTGTTTCGATTCGATCGGGGCGAGCGACGCGTTGAGGAGATTAATCTTCACAGCGCGTTTCAGGAACCGGGCGAGGAGACGTACCTGCGAGAGACGCTGGCGTTTCGCGTTTTGAGACGCGCGGGCGTGGCCGCGTCGCTCACAAAGTACGTTCACGTTCGAGTGAACAATGAGTTCTACGGGCTCTTTTATTTCGTCGAGCAAGTCGACCGTACGTTTCTGAAGCGTAACGGTATGGACCCCAAGGGCCCTCTCTATAAAGCCGTACACTGGAAATACTCGAACCTACGCGCCGGGAATCCGTCCATTCCGTGTCCGTACGCGACGCCCGATTACCCCATGCGGTGGATGAGCGACGGATGCCCCGAGATTTATCGCAAGGCGTCGAAAGGCGACAATTGGGACGATTTATGGGAACTCACGCAAAACATCGAACGCGTGCGCGAAAACGTCGACGGGTCCGCGTACCTCTTATATGACACGCTCAATCTACCGGCGCTGATCAACGAGATGGCGGCACAGACGCTCATACTCGGTGCCGATCGATGCACGAAGAATTACTACATGCACAAAGACTGGACGGGGGAGTGGTCGCGTCTGCCGTGGGACGTCGAAGACGCGTTTCCCGGCGATAAACGGTACGGCACCGGTCTCTGCTCACCGAGCGAGTGCTCGCCGAGCAGCACGGCATATTGCATACTCTCGTGCGAAAAGTTCAACAGCCCGTTGTATTGCGATCGGAACCATCCGCAGGACATCTTCTATGCAGATCCGAACTCTCCGGAACAAGATCCGAGATCGACATACAACGTGCTCATCGACGTCCTACTCGCGTATTGGCCCACCAAGGAGATGTATCTCACCCGACTGCGCACGCTCATGGACGAGATCCTGGCGACGTCGTTCATCGACGAGTACGTTCGAAGGACGCTGCAGAAGATTCGTAAGGACGCGCTTCGAGATAGCAAAAAGTGGTCGGTGGGCGCTGTGCGGGCAATCGACCAGGGCGTGGCGCAATTACTGTCTCAAGTCGTTCCGAAACGAAGGGACCAACTGTTCAACGAGTACGCGTACATGATTCCTCCTTCCATGCCTTCAAACGCTCGCGTGTACGTCTCCCACGCGCAGAGGAACGGTGACGAGGCGTACGTCAAATTGAGCAATCCCAACGGGTACGCCGTGGACGTCTCGTTTTGGACGATTTCGACGCCGGCCGGGTGGAGGTATCGCCTCAAGCCCGGCACGGTGTTGGGACCGGGGCGCACACTGTTCGTCGTGAAGGATGCGAAAAAGTTTCGCGCGCGCGCGACGTGGGCGCGACGCGAGTACCCCGAGGGCGTGTTCGTACAGGGAAACTTTGACAAAGATTTGGACACGGATGACGTGCGCGTCTTCTCCGTCTCCTCGGCGAAGCGCGTGGCGACGCTCAGCGCGAGACGAACGCAAAGACGTTTCAGACCGTTGGTGGGCTTTAACGAAACATCATGCGCCGCCCCGGATCACGTCGGGAATTGGAGCGCGTTCGGCGATTGCTGCGCCGCCGGCGAATGCGGCTTGTTTTGCGGCTTCGACGAGGCGTCCAGAGTTCGCCGAAGAGACGTCAATCTGACCATCGGACGCGACCCAGACGAACCGTTACCGTGCCTCGTGGAAAGCTTTGAAGTTGATCGAACGTGCGCGAGAGCGGCATGCGGCGCGCCGACGGCGCCGAACGTGACCGCGTGCGCGCCGTTCGCGCCGTCGTCGATGGAGGGCGCGCGCGCGCGCAGCGTCGTCTTCAATCCGATTTTCGGTCTCAACCCGCAATGGGAAGATTGGAGTTGGGGTGTCAATCAAACCACGGTTGCGTTGAGCGACGGCACGATGGCCGCGCGCGTCGCCTTCGCGCCGGGAGGCGGCGTTTCTTTCACCACCGCGCGCGCGTTTTCCAACGTCTCGCGCGTCGTCTCCGCGCGCGCGTGGGTCGCCAAACACCGGTCACCACAACCGCTCCCTCGCCTCGTCTTCGATTACGAGCGAGACGGGGAAAAATCATCGGTCACCGCCGAGTTTGCGTCCGAATCCGCCGCGTCGAAGTGGCGACGAGGATGTTTCGTCGAGTCGCGCGCGCGATTCGACGAGCCCGCGTCGCGACCCTCCGAGCGACTCAAAATCACGATTCGCAACGAGTACGGATCACAGTTACGTCTGTGGCTCTCCCGAGTCGAGATTGACTTCATCTGAGCGCATACAAACAAAAACGCATCCCGTTCGCCAACCGTCTCGCCGTCTCTCGCGCGCGTCCGTCCTCGTCGTCACACCTCGCCGGTCGACGTCCGCGCCTCCTCCCCCGAGCGCGCGAGCGACGCGACGGCATGTTCACCGTCGTCGCTCGCGCGTCCCTCGCGCCTCGCGCCGTCGTCTCGCGCCGCGGTGCGAGACGCGCGCGCGGTGTCCCCGCACCGACCGCCATCCTCTCCCGCGCGCGCGCCCACGCGCCCACGCGCGTCGCGGCGCTCGCGCGCGGGCGAGGTGCCACCGTCATCGTCGCCTCCTCGTCCTCGTCCTCCGCGACGAGCGAGGACGCGCCCGAGAACGCGTCCGACGCGTCCGCGTTGGATAAAATCAAGGCGTGGTGGCGAAACGCGGCGAAGATTGACAAAAAGAAGATTGCCTCGCTCGGTTCCGCCGCGCTCTTATCCTACGGCTTCGTCAGTAACGTCTTCTACGTTACGTCGCTCATGTTGGCGACGTACACGGCGGTGAAGACGACGGGGGCGAGTCCTCTAGTAAACTCGCTGTCAATGAAGACGTTCGCGAGTTCGTACTTTGGACTCTGGATGATTCAAAACTTTCTGCGCCCGGCGCGTTTCGCGCTGTCGGTCGCCATCTCCCCGGGGACGGATAAAATCGTCGAATTTTTCCGAAGGTACGCGCCGAATCAGGACAAGCGGTGGGCGTTCGCGATGACGGTGTTTTGCATCAACGTCGTCGGGACGTTCGCGTACATGTTCGCCGGATTTGGATTAATCGTGGCGCTCACGGGCGTGCCGTTGGAGTTATCCTCGTTCGGAGGGTTGTTACAGGCGGCCAAGGCGTCGCGCACCGGACCGGCGTGAGTCGCGTCAACCTATCGATAAATTCATGTACCGTTACAACTCAATCTTCGAAACGAAGCGCGAAGTCGTCGTCGTC
>CEUV01000576.1_pt1 | contig 13358 bp, 19 predicted proteins | sample 356401 | NCBI WGS metagenome assembly CEUV01 (sample SAMEA2622710, study PRJEB7988) | marine metagenome | isolation source: saline water (ENVO:00002010), including
TACGGCGACACGGCCAAGTGTGAAGATCTCGTCCAGTGGAAAACGTGTCAGGGACCACCCACACCGATCGATTGCGTCGGTGGTTGGTTGGATCAGGACCCGAACACCGCGGGGGTACAGGAATGGTCGGCGTGTAAACTTCCGAAAGGCGAAGTTTGCGGGGCGACCTACCGTGAAAAACAGTACCACATCACGACGCCTCAGGGAACGCGCACGGCTGGCGAGGTGACGATTCCGAACGGTGAGGTGTGTTCGGCCACCGTGACGGTGGACGGCCAGGATGAATCGAGGACCATGCAAGAGGGTGGACAACTCACGTTCACGGAGTGGTGTGGTGAATCGAAGAGAGTGGCGTGTTGTGAAAAATCGAACTGGGTGCTCGATGAAAACCGTGGTCTCATGGGGTGCGCGCTCGACGATAATGGAGAAAATCCGACGAAGAGGTACACGAGAACTGTCACGGGCGCGTGTGATCCGGACGATGACCCACACGGTAACGCCTTGGAGAAGTTCGTGGAGTGCTGCTTTGAGGGTGGGTGGACGGTACCCGAGGGTGCGAAGTGTAACACCGCGGGCAAAATAAAGGAGATTCAGACGGTCATAGGTGACGCGTGCACCAACGACCAGAGGGATAGCGCCAACAAGGTTCGGTACGAGAAGGATTGCTGTTACGAGAGCGGGTGGACGGACGATCGGTGTACCAGTGATGGTAAAATGAAGGAAGTTCAAACGGTCGTGGGACTGGGGTGTGATCCCGATCAGATGAAACTCAGTAACAAGGAGAGGTACGAGAAGGATTGTTGTTACGAAAGCGGGTGGACCGTTGTTCCCAATTCTTGTCGCTCTGACGGTAAAATGAAGGAGGTTCAGACCGTGAAAGGGGAAGAGTGTGAAGGTTGGCAGAAAGGGTACGACAACAAGGTTCGGTACGAGAAAGATTGTTGTTACAAGAGCGGGTGGTTTGAACCCGACGGTGCGCCGTGTAACACGTCCGGTAAAAAGCTGGAGAAGCAAATCGTCAAGGGGGCAGAGTGTACATCCGACGAACTGGGTGACACGGAACGATACGAGAAGGATTGTTGTTATGACAGCGGGTGGTCGGTACCCTCGGGGCAGAAGTGTAGTTTAATAAACGGGGAAGGTAAAATGAAGGAGGTTCGAACGCTCACGGGCATGGAGTGTGAAGGCGGTGCTACGGTACAATACGAAACGGATTGTTGTTACATGGGCGAATGGGAGGACGTCGGTGAGTGCAATCGACAGGGAAAGCGGAAGCGAGAGCGAAAAGTTGTAGGGACCGAGTGCAACAATACCGACAATCCCAAAGTGGAATGGGTCGACTGTTGCTACGAGGGTGATAATTGGAGCAACGAAGGCGAATGCGTTGCGCGGGGCCAGAAACAGACACAGACGGTCGTGGGTACAGAAGCAGCGTGTAGCGGCGTAGAAGATACGCGATGGATCGACTGTTGCGACGATAGTGATCCCTGGCAGAATGAAGGCGCCTGCACTGATTCGGGACAGAAACAGACGCGAGAGGTTAAAGGGAGCACGTGCAACGACACCGACAACCCCACGGTTCGATGGATTGGCTGTTGCGACGATAGTGATCCCTGGCAGGATTCCGGTGCATGCACGACCGCCCTTGGACAGAAACAGACGCGAACGGTCGTGGGGACATACCATCTTCAAATTGGGGACAACTGCAACTCAAGGGATAATCCCACCGAACAATGGGTCGATTGTTGCGATGAAGGTGACTGGGTTGACTCGGGTACATGTAATAAAACAACCGGGAAACAGAAACAGACGCGAGTGAACGTAGGGAATAACTGTAGTGGTGCAACCACGCGGGATGTTGACTGCAAAGTCGATTGCGAAGGTCACTACCATCGTGATTCATGCCCGACGAAATGTGCTTATAATGGGAAACCCTGGCAACCCATGGGGACATGGGTCACGACCGTCGAGCCCTTGAATGGTGGGAAGGCGTGCCCGGAGGAAACTACTGGTCCGGTGGAGTGGGCAGCGGCGTGCCCGAAAACTAAAGACTGTTGTGTTAGGGAGAGTTATGATTCATGCGTATGGCGTAACAGAGGGATGCCGTGCGACGGTAACCACGGTCCCTGGAAATTGGTTCCGGGCTGGAAGTGTGGTGACAAAAACCTTGCAGTGTGGGATTGTGACGGGAAACCGTGTGATTATGGTCCTCCATACTGGTACGACTGGTACGACAAGATGCCCGGTGAAGAATAACGGTTACACATGTCCTCGCGAAGGCAAATCTTATTGCTAGCAATCGCCTCGTAGAGCAACGTGTAGTTCATAAATATACATCAACTGCGACTTGTGTATATTTATGGATTTATAAGTACCAAGAACCTTCAGCCGTCGGCATGAAGAGAACACCCTTCCTCATCGTCATGAACAATTTCGCTTGATGCATGGTGGGATACGAAAACAACAACCATCGATTCCAATACTCGCGCGTGTACACGTCGTCCCAATCCTCCACGGTACTCTCGTCCACCGAGAGCATTTCCCTGTGAATTTCTTTGGGATCACGCTCCACGCGAATGTCTCTCGGAATGATGGCGCCGTGTCTCAAGAGTCGCGCGCGCATCAATCGAGGGTTTCTATGGTCCGTGTAATCTCGCTCGAACTTATCACCGAAATCAACGAACCGGTTGTTTGGAAGGGTGGCCCGGTACTTGAAAGCCACGGACGGACTCGGTTTCAACACGACGTGCATCGCCTGTTGTATGAAGCGCTCACTTTTTTTCGCGTGCACTCACGCATCCCGAATCGTTTCACCACAGAACTCGGACCCGTTGACGATCTTCGAGTACACACCGACGTCCGATGCTATGTCACGCAACTGCCTATAGTTGGCCCAAAACTGCGCCGAGTGATCGAATTCCGGCACCGTACAGTGCGCCAATTCGTGAAGGAGGACATGCATAATTGAATTGACGTCACCGTCAACGCACACGGCGATGTTATCGCCCTTGTTTGAATTGAAACCGACATTCGTCGTCATGCCTCTCCTGTGGAATCCGGTCACCGGTTTTTCACGCCAGAGACTGGGGAATGTATCGATCGATCGCAAGTGTTCCCGCAGAGTCGCGTATCGTTTTTTCACCTCGATGAGGTTCGGTGGAAGACTCGTGGTGTATACGAGGTAAGCGTTCAAAGCGATGAGGAGAATCGTGAGCGTAAACATGGTGCTCTGGTATAGTACAAGATATAATATCCACTACCCTTGGAATACAAATTTGGCATATAATTGGCTTATCTCTGACCCGCGCATGTGTTCCCATGATACCAATTTTAATCCTAGTCTTTCTAATTCGGTTATCAAGATATCTCGAAAGCAGATGGGTTCGGAGCGTGGTCCGTCGGCGTAGAACGGCGTGTCGACCAACTCGACGAATAGCTTCTCACCGAATCCACCGTCGGCGTGGGGGTTTCTCATTCGAAACCAGTTCCCGAGCTCGTCTTTGAGCGGTGTCTTCCAATTGATCATCTCCGAGTCTGGAATGATACCGATCAGTTTCCCCCCTTTTTTCACACGATCTCGAATCGCGCGTATCGACTTAAAGAACAAATCGCGCGTCGCGAAGATGTAATGTAAGCTAAACAGGTAAGCGACGACGTCGTATCGACGCTTCGGGGTCGACGTGATATCACCGATATACCACGCATCGACGGGAATCCGCATCTTCTTCGCGCGAGACTTCGCCTCCTCGAGCGCCTCAGGGCACGGATCGCACATCGCAAACCGACATCCACGCGCGCGATATTTTTGAAGGTCTCCACCGAACCCAGAGCCGACGTCGAGGACGTGGTCGGACTCGCGCACGTGCTCTTCGATCAGGTCGCGTTTGAACGCGTTGTGCAGTTTTCGGATCGCGTCCATGCCTTCGGGTGCGGCGAGATATGTGGCGATATCACGGTTTTTTCACGGGTACCACTCGGGTCGAGCGTTCACGGGTCATGATTCGTGTATAGTTTTCAGTACCCCCATCTCGTCGTGCGTGCGCTCGGGTGGTCTCAGGTGGTCTCAGGTGGTCTCAGGAATTTATCTTTTTCATCCCGTACATTCGTTCTAAAAAACCCATGGTCCTGTGTCACGTGGTTTCATCGTTTTTGGCTCATGGATCATGGGGTCTCATGGGACTTTTAGACCGATTGACGGGACAGGGTGTTTCAGGAATCCTGAAGTTTTTGGGTTTTTTTCTAAGAAGTACACACAGTTGACGATAAAAGTTTTCAAAAAGTAGAACATCATAAAAATAAAAAGTAAAAGTCCCGCGGGCGTGCGTATTACACGCACAAAAGTTTTTTTGCAAAAAAGGTAAGTCAAAATAAAATTTCGAAGTTTCAAGACCCCTTAAAAGCCCATGCTCTCACTGTCCCATGCAGGTCTCGAAATGTGACAGTTTCTGAAAACTTTTAAAAAGTCTTAGAAACCAATATGTTCGAGGTCTCATGAAGATATCGGTTCTACGTGTTCCGTGAAACCCCATGAAAAAGGCGTGATATTTTTGAAAACACTTGTTGTTTTAGAACAACACTTGTTTATGAGATAAAGAAATTTCGTGATCCCACTCGGCACCTGATAACGCGACGCGACCATGCCCGAACCCACGGTCGAGCAACTCCTGAAACGCCTCGAGCGCCGACGCAACGTGATGGACCGCCAAGAGGTGTCGTTGACAGCGAAGACGAAAAGGATCGAAAAACTCCGCGCGCAAATCCAAGAACTCGAAAACAAACGCCAAAGTGAAAAGAAGGAAAACGAAGAAGAGAAAGCGGAATTGAAAAACGAAATCGCAGCCGCGCGCGACGAAGCCGCTCGCGCACGACGTGACCGTGATCAAGCCACGCAGGAGACGATGAACGCGGTGCAGGCCTCAAAGGGCGTTCGCGATGAACGAAACCGACTGTATTCCTGGATCGCGTTCGCGGGCCACCTCGACCACTACCACAGGATGGAACAAGGCTGGCGACAGATTAATTTCGATTATACGAAATTCCTGAAAGAAAACGATATCGATATCGCGTGATGAGGCTTAGAGAAATACCAATCATGTAACATAGGAAACCAAACGATGGCCGAGCTCGAACCCGATTATACCCTGCCACCCGGTCAGCTCTTCGCGTGTCTGTCTTACGTCGGTCCCGATGCGCCGCAAAAGTGTGATCACTTCGGGATCAAGATCCGTGGCGTGTTCCCCACGCAGAGCGAAGCCGCGAAACACGCGTCGCGTCTTCAAAAAGAAGACAGTACGTTTGATATCTACGTCGTCGACGTGGGTAAATGGCTACTCTTACCGCCACCGAAGGATGTCGAGGACAGCCACTACGCTGACGAGAAACTTGAAGAGCTCATGGTCTCATACCGAGCGTCTCAGGTGGAGGCCGCCAAACTGTTCAACGAACGGAAACGGGACATGACCGCTGGATCTACGATCAAACCTGGTGACGAGAACAGCAAGTTCTACACTAAGCCGGACGAGGCACCGGTTTCTACCCCGGGTGAAGTTCTCGAACGCCTTCAAAAGGAGCGCCCCGACGCACCGATCGAAGATCTCGTCAAGGAAGCGAATGAAATCGTCGCCGCTGAAATCGAACAGCGCAAGAAAGAGCGCGAGTCCCAACGCGTGGAAGAAGACCAGACTTAATTTTCTGTTTTTAATACATATACACTAATGTTTACTGATTTTACACTAAGCGTTACGATTCTCGTGGTCGCACTCGCCTTTACCCTGTTCGTCTCTAGAAATCGCGCTCGACCCGAACCTCGGGAGCCCGCGCCCATGAACCAAAGCGTGCCCGTCGAGCAAGTGAGCGCGTCGCGTGCGCTCGAAATTAATCAAAAGGATCCGCGTGTCGTAAGTCGCTCTCGTTTCACCGATCCACGCGCGGGGTCGACGGGTGAATGGAGTTCATATCTACGAGTCGTTTAATAAGATTCATCTCGAGGAGTGTGGAATGAACACTCGATGGGGTGAATTGAACTTTAGTCGTAACGCAAGATGACCGGCTGCCTGCTCGAACCGAGGAAGAACCCGACAATGAACGCCGCGAAGAGCACGACGATCGTGATTTTGTCGATCGACGCGAAAAAATCGTGTGATTTCGGACTCTCCGCCGCGTACATTTGAGGCGGTGGGTACATCATCTGCTGTTGATACATCATTTCGTCGTGCGTTGGCGGTGGTGGTGGAGGTCCACCCTGGTAAACGTGCTGGACGTCTTGGATCGGCGTCGAAGTATCCTCCAAACGCTGTTGTTGTTCGGGTGGCGCGTCATCTCGCATTGTGGGGTCGTAATCGATTGGTTGGCCGATATCAGTCTCCATCTTGCTTTACAATTTGTTTTTTCTATTCGAAAATTTCAGCACTCGCTCTCGCTGTCGGAGTAATCATCATCGTCTGACGTTTCCATGTCGTCCGAGTCAACGATGAAATCGTCCAACGAACCCGCGTCGTCGTCATCGAACTCTTCGTCCTCGCTGTCCGACCCTTCGTCATCCGTGTCGATGTCAGAGCCGTCGTCGTCTTCGTCGTAATCATTGTCGTTGAAATCGTCCTCAAACTTCTCGACTTCGGGTACGTATACCTCGCTCGGTCGCCTGATCAATCTTCCAGATCGCGAACGCTTGTTGCACACTTTCGTTTCTTCGATTTGACTCATTTGGTAGTCGTTCTGTTACTCTGTCACATCATTCCTCTAAATATCTACCATGAAATGCGATATTGTTATATCTCGCCCGTTCCCGAATTTTCGTCTCCATGAGAATACCGATCGATGTAGATATGCTTTCAATATCATCATCAATCTCGTACTCTACACCCGTCATCGCTATCGCATCCAGGTACCCGATCGCTTCGTACAATGCCTTGGTCGACTCGTCGGGATCATCGATGCGCGCCTCGGCGAGATCGAGCGAGCGACGAAACGCGCGATACGCCTCGGGATCGATTCCCGAGTACGCGTGCGCCCTGCGTTTCAGTGCGACTAATTCAGGGTCGAACACCATGGGTAATGCGCGCACGTGTTTCAAATTCGAAATTTTATATAACGCGCTAAGTGCACCGACAGTGAACACGAGTGTCATCTATTAATTACATGATCTTATTTTTTTCGCGTTGTCTAAACAACTTTTCGTCTAGAGTCGGGTCGTGGTGTCCTATCGGTATCATGCGCATGCCCTTCCGTTTTGATTTCGTGTTAAAACATTCACAGTCCTGGCGAAGGTACGCTTCACCGCCACTGATTCGCTCGATGACGAATTGTGTCATGGTTTTATGACACGCGTCTATCTTTGAGCAATATTGTGAATTCGTCGCGACTTTCCACGTTTTGCCCACCTTTTTCATGGAGACAACCTTCGTTCTTTCGTGTCCCGAAAACTGCCTCTGTACGATCGTCTCGATGGATGATTTGATTTCCTGGTCGACCGCGGCTTGTTCCTTTTTCTTTGCCGCCTGTGCACCCGGTTTAAACCCATCGGGGTACAGACGCTCTTTGAGACCCGGTATGCTAGAGACCGGTACACTTTCCCCGGTGAAATATTTGCAAAACCCAAATATCCTACCGACCATGGTATCGCATTTACAGTGGCACTTCTGTCGAATCATCCCGTTCGAAATAGTGTAATAGACGTGATTCGACCCGTGATTTCGTTCGATGTTTTGACACCACTTTGAATCACTCGACGCCAACCACGTATCCTCGACCTTGATGACTTTTTTGACACTGGCATCCTTCTGTCCCCGAACATACCCGCGCACGAGTTGTTCGATCATATCGATCAACTCCTGATCGGTCACGTCTTCACCACCGAGACACTCCATATCGGCGAACGAACCGTCTTTCACGGTTCTGTTTGGGGACGAAATCACCGCACACGTCGTCGCGTCCGATCGGACCGTGGCCATGCGTAATATATCGACGCTCGGTTCCTGTGACACGTTTTGAAAGAGCGACATGACCGGTCCGCTTTTGTAAATGCATATCGGAAGATACGCCACCTGCGTCGTTCGACCGTTCGTACACCCGTCGCACCCTTTCCCACCACACGCATCGTGTTTACCAACCTTGTGTGACCATGGCATGCGAAACCCGGACCCTTTGGAGCGTCGACGACCTTCGATCTCACCGTACACGGCCTGATCGATCGTTCGTTCCCAATCGACACCCCCCTTTGCCGTCACGAGGGCAACGATGACGTGTTCGCGAATCGCGAGCGCCGATGCCTGATTCACGATAAATCCCGGCCAATTGATGTGAACGCCCGTTTTGGTTTTCCCTCCCGCGACGGGTTTCGGTGGCGATACGCACACGAGCGCGTCTTTACCCCCCAAACTGGATACCTTGTCGCATATAACGCGACATATGCCCTTGACCTCCTCGACCGTGAGCGCGCGGTCGTCTTTGTAATCGATATCTAAGAAGAAATTGTACCGCTCTGTTTTCTGTTCGACTACGTATACCTTCTCGCTCGCCTTCACCGCCTCGACGTACTTGTCGTAAAAGTCGTCCAACCTATCGAAGGGTACGCTCAGGACGCCCCCGTCCATGAGCACGTGCGATAGATTTGCACCGTTGTTGAACTTCTGTTCGCGGCACCATCGTTTAAACTCGAACATGTGCGCGCGTCGTCGAGTGAGGACTTGACTTCTGATATTACCAAGTGAAATATCCTCTAAACCATCGTCGCGTCGATATCTCGTCCTCTTCTACCTCGTGCTTCTTTTCCTTCAATTCTTTCTTTAATACGAGAAGTTCATACACGGTTCGCGTTTTTACTTCTTCAATATAGGCGTCGGCTTCTTCATCGCTTTTATCGAATTTTTCAGTCATGAGTTCTTTCAATTGCATTAAAATATACTTCTTCGATTTCATTCTATTCTACTTGAATGCGAACGTTTTTCTATCGCGCGTTTCGAGGCACTCCGTGAACTTCCCACTTCGAAGCACGTTTCGTTCGATGAGATCCCACTGTTTCCTCTCTCGAAACGTCGAAAGGCCTTCGAAGGACATGTGATCGTTCTCATCGAACGTTCGTTTGATCGGACGTTTGTTGAGCTTCGCGACGAGATACTTTTGCTTCTCCTCATAAAATTTCTTGATCATGTCCGCCCTGGTGTTTTCATCCCACTCCGCGAAAAATATAAACACGTTGTACACGAGCTCGACCTCACTCCCGGGTTCCTCGGGGACGGTGAACTGGTACGTACTGTACTCACCTCGTTTCATCACGATGACCCCGCGCGTTTCTTCTTCGAGTTCGCGCAGAGCCGTGCGTATCGGATTCGTGATTTCGCGCCTTCTGCACCCACCCGTGACGAAGATCCAATCCTTGAAGCGCCTGTCACGCACGACTAAAAACGTCGGTTCGCCCTGTTCGTTTAAAATGACAGGGATAGCTATTGCTTTATGTTTTTTCGGAGGTGATTCCGACATGATGCATCTGCGTGATGCAATCTAAGATACCGATTCCTTTTAATCGGACTCATTTTCAGCGGCGGTGGCGGCGTCGCCCTGCTGAACGACTTGGACCTCGACTTCTTCGTCGTCGTCATCCTCCGAGGACTTCGTGACGGCGTTTGCCATGGCGTGTGAGACGGAGTTCGCGTGTCGAACGAGCTTCGAACTGACGTCACCGATCTGATTGATCTGGTCCTTGACGTTATTGAGTTCGCGGAAGAGGAAGATAGCGGCAACAATGCACACGAAGACCGCTCCCGTGAGAAGCGTTTCGCGCTGAATTGGTACCATCGTGATGGCTATTACTAGTTTGAATTATTTCTCTAATACAATGACGCACCCGGCATGTTCGTGCGGTACTCGTACCCCGTCGTGCCGAACTGCACGGCCTCAAAGTGCTGGTGCTTATTCGCGTACCCGTAATGCGACGGCGCGCGCACCTGAATTTGATTTTGATCCTGCTGAGCCTGAACCTGTTGAACTCTCGGGTGCGCTTGAACCGTGTATTGCTCGAGCCTACCCGCCGGTTGCTGTTGCTGCTGTTGTTGCGGCTGCTGAGACGCACCGAAGAGATTGTCGAGACCACCCGACGCGGGGTCGTACGTCAAAACGAAGACGACTCCTAAAAGAAACAACGTCTTTATCATTACACTTACGTGAGATTTATTTTAGTTCGAGTACCGGAGGGCGCCCATGCCGTTGACTATGGATAAAATGTTATAGTTAACGGCGTAAATCGCGTCCGCGAACAAGGCAGAGCTCGAGATGAGACGAGCACTATCAAGCCTCGAGTAGTTGAGCGTACCGGTGGCCTGGCTCTTCGACGTTTCCAAGCAATGCGGGTACACCATGAGAGCTTCATCGGCGTTGTTATCCGCGTGCGTCATGTTGTAGAAGGCCGGGATGGCGGTGAAATTGGGCGACGCGTACTTGAAATCGGCGATATCGGTACCGTTGATCTGGAGCTTGAGCTTATTGGACGCGCCGAGAATTCCGAGCGCGGCGCCTTGCGACTTTGCACTCGCCAAGAACTTCACCGGATGGTTCAAGTTCAATTCTTGCGTCGTGGCGCTGGAACCGATGTTCTTTTGCGTTTGCGTGATCAACATGTCGACTTGCTTGGACGCGAAGTGCGCGCGCTCGGCTTCGTCGAGGTAGATGAAGTTGGCGTAGCACTCCCACGTGTGCGATTCGGCGGCCGCACCCCACGTGATGCGCAATTCCACATCGTGGTACTGCAACCCGACCAGGGGCAAGGCGTTCGCCCAGGAATCGCAGAAGAAAAACCGGAGCGGGTAAAACTTGGAGTTGGCGCCACCGTAGAAACCACCGAGACGCGACTTGGACAGATTCGTCGCGAGCGCCTTCGGGGCGATGTGCTGAGTGAAGATCGAGTCCTGATCATCAATGACCTGACCGCCAATCAATAACTCCACCTTCTCGATGACGGTGTCCCAGTTCGCGATCGGCGTGGCCTGCGTACCGGTATGCGGCATGAGGTAGACGTAGCTCAAGAGATCACCTTTGCGCTCGATGCGCACGGTGGACATGCCATTATTGGACACATTCCCTTGAATGACTTGGCGCTCGACCGATTGCGCGAAATTTGAATGGCGTTTAAAAGTGCTCCTGAAGAAGCTGACTTCGGGTTGACCCGTGATGTGGGTGTCTTGTTGACCGACGGCGACGAGTTGCGCGATGCCACCGGACATTTTTCGTATATATGATACAGTGAGATTATTTCTCTAAGCCTTGTCAACACACGATTTTTCTGCGAACGCTGCGTACGCGGCGACGAGACTCGCGACCACCGCGACGACGATGGGTTTTCGACGCTTCGGCGCGATCGCGATCGCGATGAGCGCGAGCACGACGAAATCTACCCTGAAGAATTGCGCGTACTCGCGCAGGGCGCGTCTGATGCGACCGAACTCGAGAGTCCCGGGGAAACTGACAAAATACGCACTCGAGGAGACGTTTTTCGTATCGGTCATGGGACTCACGTTCTCGAAGAAAACGCGATCGTCGTCGACCTGAATGAAATCGTACGCCGAGCACAGTGCGTTCATGTTGACCTGATCGTCTTCACACGACATGTCGAGCGCATCGGCGAGCACGATTTTAATATCGCGCGCGTACCCGACGTACATGCCCGTGTTCGCGACGTGTTTGCCGTCGCACGTGTCGAAAATTTTCTGACTCACGTATTTCCCAAACGATTCAGGGTCGGCGGAAACGACAATTCCCGCGCCTGTGTCGCGGAACTTTTCCTCGAACCCCGCGAGATCTTTATTGATGAGCGTGTCGAACCCATCGACGAAAACGACGATATCGTCGTCACCCTTCGTCTCCAAATGTTTCGCCATGCCCCTGTACTTATCACTGAACCCCTTCCACTCGGTTCCCATGCCTAGAACAGTCACCGGGACTCCAAATTCGTTGTTGACGAGTTTGTCGAAGAGCCCGAATTTCTTGTTCGCGTACGTCACGACTTCGATCGTCATACTTTATTTACACTTGACATTTTAATGCCGAGAAGACGACCCACGCCATGACCACGTCGGCGGAATAGTGTTCATGCGTCGCGATGGAGAGCAGCGATCCGAGAATTGGCCACACCGGCCAAAACACACCACCCAAGTGGTACGCCGCGACGAGATTGAACGACGTGTGCCCTGAGAACATGAAATCATTACAGAACCCGAACGGCGGTTTCAATTCACACTTTTTCATCGACGGGTACGTCGTGACGTAGTTTACGAGCGCGCGGAACACGTACATGAGCCCGAGCATGGCGAGCATGGATTCCTTATGCCCACTCGACCAACTCGGCCACGCGAACGCGAGACCCGCCAACGGGACGATGAGCGCGACGTCACTCAACCAGTCGTACCGACTGAGATTGGGGAGTAGTTTGAACCCGACGTCATAGATCGGGTCGTTTTCACGCACGTTGCGCTTGAACGAGATGTAATATCCGACCAACATGTTTAGCGCTAGCGCACACAGGGCGAACACCAGGGCGAACTTCATACTATCCACGAACATTTAATTTAAATTCTGCGCGTAAACATATATACGATGGCGGCTATCGCGATCATGCTCGTCGGCGTGTGCTGCATGTCATCATCGGTCGGTGGTACGGCGTTCGGTCTGGGCTTCATCCCCGGAACACTCCCGAAACTCGCGTCTGATCTGAAACTGAACGAATTGAAAAAAGCGCTCAAATACGGGAAAGATTTATTGCCCGAATTCAACGCCAAGGTCACGAACGCGAGCGCGTCGTCCCAAGACGAACGCCTGGAATTCATCGATTCCATCGACGACGCGAAGTGTCAGGATATCAAAACCCGGTCAGAGAACATGTTTAAACACATGGTAGAAAACGAACCGCCCGAAGAGGTCCTGACGCTATCGGGTATGAAGCCTACAGATACGGCCATATACGAATTCCTGGAGATGCCCAGGACTGAATTCCTTGCGATCGGTACCATGTGCGAAGGCGCGCTTCAACCGCACGCTCGTGGCGAAGGCGACGGCGAAGAAGGCGACGGCGACGGCGAAAGCGAGGAATAAACGGATCAATTGACGGTGATTTAATCGCGCCACCGCGTGTTGATGCGTTTTCTACTAGAATTAGAATAAGAGACACTCGACCAACGCCGCCATGTACACGCCGCTGTGTCGATCGCTAATCTCACCTGAAGCCGTGAGATACCTGAACTCAAACGCCGGATCAGTCTCACCATCGACATTCTCGAACGTCGGCCGCCCGAACGCATCGAGGACATCGACCGTCTCCGCGCGAACCTCCTCGGTGTACCCATGACGCGATTCTCGCGCGACGATGAGCCTGA
>CEUV01063380.1_pt1 | contig 13354 bp, 10 predicted proteins | sample 356401 | NCBI WGS metagenome assembly CEUV01 (sample SAMEA2622710, study PRJEB7988) | marine metagenome | isolation source: saline water (ENVO:00002010), including
AGAGGTGAGCTCTTCATCTAGAATTATTCAAATAGATATTCCTCAATTATCGGTTGGTGTTTATTTACTAGAATTGTTGGTAGGAGAGGAGCGCTTGCAGGAGCGTATTGTGGTTACGCAATAGCTTTCAATATTCTTTTTGCTCTAGATACATATCCAGCGCTTCCATAAGCCATATTATCTACCAAAACCTGTCTTAATTCGTTGTGAATCCAATCGCTTTCTTTCCCAAATACAAAAAGAGTTTGCATGGAATAACCATGTATAGCTACTTTTTCATTTCCAATTAACCAATCGAAGCAAGTAGCAATGATGCGTCCTTTATGTTCGTTGGTTAAGCCATCCCTAATTAAAGATGATTTTTCACTATCGTATTCTGAAGCTATAAGCTCGCATATTTTAGCAACTTCTCTTCTAGTGCTGTGGTGTTTTACAGTTGATATATTTTCTGTAAAGTAGTCTAGTTGAGGTATAAGCGGAACGAGTGTTTGTTTGCAGACAAACTCCAATACTCGTCCTCCTCTAAAGGAAAGAAAATCATCATGTTCGAAAGCTATTTCTAAAAGCTCTCTTACATTGTTTTTACTGCTTTCTATGAGCTTCATTAAGCGACTCCTGTGCTTTCGAGGGTCGCAATTAGTGGCAATAATTTCTTCTATGATTTCCTCTTTGGTCATCGGACCTTGACTTCAAACATTTTTTGCTCTTCAATAAACCCTTCTAAAACATCACCTGGATTCACTTGTCCAACTCCTGCAGGAGTTCCAGTATAGATAAGGTCTCCAATTTTCAAAGTATAGAATTGAGAGATATATGCAATGATTTGGTCTATTTTGAATAGCATTTGTTGTGTATTGCCACTTTGAACCATTTCTCCATTTTTTTTCAAAGAAAAGTTTAAATCAGCTAGTTCTAATTCTTTTTTATCTAAATATTTTTTAGAGATAACAGCAGATCCATCAAATCCTTTGGCTTTTTCCCAAGGGAGTCCTTTCTCTTTCACTTCTTGTTGAATATCCCTAGCAGTAAAATCAATCCCTAAACCAATCTGCTCATAATATTTATGTGCAAACTTCTCTTCAATATATTTTCCTAAACGGTTGATGCGGATTACCAATTCTACTTCATACTGAACATTTTTGGAAAACTCTGGAATGAAAAAAGGGTGTCCTTTTGGAGAGATAGCGGTGTCTGGTTTCATGAAGAAAACAGGTTCTTTAGGTGTTTCATTTCCTAATTCTTTAGCATGCTCGTAGTAATTTCTTCCAATACAAATGATCTTCATAATCTGTTTCCTTCATTATCGAATGTGTTTTTAAGTGCTTTTTCAGTTAAGTAAACACTGTAAATAAGACTTGTTACTAGTACAATAGTGGCAGTGAGTAAAGCCACTCCTTCATCTAGTAATATTACACCTATCGCTTGAACCATACAGGTTAGTAAGGATATTTTCCACATCAAACTAATACTGTGTCTGTTTGCAAAATCCCAACAGTCTTGATTACGCATTGAACGCTTGGTTCTGTACCCATATAAGTCGTTGATTTTTTTTGGAGGATATTTTGCGAAAATATAAGAGATGACGAGCATCAGTGGTCCTATTATTAAATGTCCTATGGAAAACTCTAGATTCATGAGTTGAATCCTCTTAATTTAATTTCTGTCAATACTTTTTTGGTATAGAGCGGAAAATCTGCTTGCTGTATCCAAGAGAAATAGCCAGGATTTTCGCTTAAGACATCAACTACTGTTCGTCCCTTGTATTTTCCGAATGAGAAACACTCTTCTCCTTTATCGTTAAAAATAATAAATCCTGCCATGTCAGCAGACGTATTTCCTTTAGTAGAAAAGTCGGCTAAGAAGTTGATATCGTTCACTAAGTCTTCGTATTTATCGAGTTGTGCAGTGAGAATCTCGTAAGTTGCTAATGTGTCTGCTTCGGCAGAGTGGGCGTTTTCTAAATCTTTATTGCAGTAAAAACGATAAGCAGCTGAAAGGGTGCGTTGCTCCATCTTGTGGAAAATGTTTTGCACATCTACTGCTTTGTGTTTTTTCATATCAAAATCGACATCTGCTCGTAAAAATTCCTCTGCTAAAAGCGGAATATCAAAACGGTTGGAATTATAGCCGCCCAAATCACAACCCTCCATCATCTTTTTTATCTCATGAGCCAGTTCTTTAAAAGTTGGTTTGTCGGCTACCTTCTCATCAGTGATTCCATGTATAGCAGATGTTTCAGGTGGAATAGGGACAGTAGGATTAACTAACCAAGTCTTACCTTCTTTATTTCCGTTAGGATGTACTTTAAATATAGAGATTTCTACAATACGATCTTTTGCCACATGTACGCCTGTGGTTTCCAAATCGAAAAACACAATAGGTTTTTTTAGATTTAATTCCATTTGATAAAAGTAATAAAAAAGCCCTCAATGAGGGCTTTTATTTAAAGTTGTGTGTTGGGATCAAACTGTTCTAAGTAGTCAGCTACTTTTCGTAGGAAACTACCCCCTAGGGCACCATCTACCACACGGTGATCGTAAGAAAGTGATAGGAACATCATGTGGCGAATTCCAATCATGTCACCTTGAGGTGTTTCAATAACCGCAGGCTTTTTCTTGATAGTGCCTACCGCCATGATAGCTACTTGTGGTTGATTGATGATAGGCGTTCCCATTACATTTCCAAAGGAGCCAACATTAGTTAATGTAAATGTTCCTCCTTGTATTTCATCTGGCTTTAACTGATTAGCTCTTGCTCTAGTAGCTAAGTCGTTTACTGTTTTGGTAATACCCATTAAGTTCATTTGGTCAGCACCTTTTACAACAGGTACAATTAAGTTTCCTGAAGGAAGTGCAGCTGCCATTCCAATGTTTACATCTTTATGTACAATGATGTTTGTTCCATCAACAGAAACATTTATCATTGGGAAGTCTTTGATAGCTTTTGCTGCAGCTTCTATAAAAATCGGAGTGAAGGTAATATTTTGTCCTTCTCGCTTTTTGAATTCTGCTTTTATGTTATTTCTCCAATTTACCAAGGTAGTCACATCTGCTTCTACGAAAGAAGTTACATGTGGGGAAGTTTGCTTGCTCATTACCATGTGATCAGCAATTAGCTTGCGCATACGATCCATTTCTATTACCTCAGAATCTCCACTTACAGAAACAGCTGGTGCTGCTTTAGGAGCGGTTCTTATTGGTTCGGATTTTGGTGTGACTAGCTGTGGTGCAGGTGCTGCTTGCGGAGAAGTGGTATTGCCTCTATTATTCACATAAGCTAGAATATCTGCTTTGGTTATTCTGCCTTCTTTTCCTGTTCCAGGAACTTGTTCCAGTTCTTCTAAAGAAATTCCTTCTTCACTAGCAATAGAGCGAACTAATGGAGAGTAGAAACGACCTCCTTCATTAGTAATTGGCTGAACGCTTTCTCGTACTTGAGCTACTTGCTCTTCCACTTTTGCTGCTGCTACATTAGGAGCAGGAGCTTCCTCAACTACAAAAGCTGGTGATTCACCTTCGCCATCCGTTTCTACAATAGCAAAAGCTTCGCCAACTTTTACTACATCGTCTGCTTCAAATAACTTTTTTACTAAAACTCCATCTACGGTAGAAGGCACTTCGGAATCCACTTTGTCTGTAGCAATTTCTACTACTGTTTCATCCATTTCGATAGTTTCGCCAACTTCTTTTTGCCAGCTAATGATTGTTGCTTCAGCAACACTTTCACCCATCTTGGGCATAATCAATTCTACATGAGCCATCTAAAAAAGGGTTTTAGAAATGTTGAGCAAAACTAAGAAATAATTCGGCTTGTAACCTTACTTTTTACCGAGTATTGTATAAGCTATTAACAACTTGATACTATGTAAAATGATTAGAAATTGTATAATACTCGCATACAAGAGATAGTATTTAGGAAAATGCTTTTTAGTAAATATGCGCATCGAACCATAAAATCGCTGTAAGTAGACATAGCTATGTTTATTTGTACTTTCACCTTTGTAATGTAAGATTTTTAAAGTGCCCAAATACCAATTTTCAAAACCGGCTTTTTGTATTCGATAAGAGAGATCAATATCTTCTCCATACATAAAGAATTTTTCATCTAGTAATCCAACTTTTTCAAGTGTCGATTTACGGATCCACATAAACGCTCCTGCAAGTATATCTACAACGTGATTTTCATTATTTTGTAAATATCCTAAATGATAGCCATTAAAGTGTGAAGAGCTTGGAAATAATTTATTTAAACCACTTATCTTACAAAAAGAAACCCAGGGTGTTGGTAAACCTCTTTTGGATTCTGGCAAGAATACACCACTTTTATCATGCATATATACTCCCAAAGCGCCACAATTTGGATTTTTATTCATAAATTTCAAACAATTGTTAAAAGTATCTTTTGGAACTAAGGTGTCAGGATTTAAAAGTAAAATATGTTCACCTTTTGCTTGTTTAATTGCTTGGTTGTTAGCTACAGAAAAACCAGGATTATTCTTGTTGGCAATCAATTTCACTTCAGGAAATTCCTCTTGAAGCATTTTTACTGATCCATCGCTAGAGTTGTTATCAACTACCCAAACTTCTGACTCAATGCTTTCAGAAGCAATTTTTATGGATTGCAAACACTCTTTTAGGAGTCGCTTTACATTGTAATTTACAATTATTACGGATAGCAACATATGCACAAATATATAACTAGTTTTTGTTAAAAGGTCTGTCAATAACTCTACATACGTTATCGCGAAAAATGCGGCTAATCGTTTAAATTTGTTGATATGAATTTTCCATCTAAATTGATTGAAGAAGCGGTAGAACAATTTGCTAAATTACCCGGATTAGGAAAGAAGACCGCTATGCGTTTAACTCTTTATTTACTACAAATGGATAAAGAAGAAGTAAATCGATTTGGACAAGCTTTTATTGACTTAAGAAATCACATCAATTATTGTTCTGATTGTCATAATATTTCTGATTTGGAAGTTTGTGAGATTTGTATCAATCCTGTTAGAGACGAGAGTTTACTTTGTGTAGTGGAAGATATTCGCGATGTGATGGCTATTGAAAACACCCATCAGTTTAAAGGTAAATACCATGTTTTAGGTGGCATCATTTCTCCTATGGATGGAATTGGTCCATCTGATTTGAATATCGAATCTTTGGTCCAAAAAGTGCAAAAAGGTGCAGTTAAAGAAGTTATTATGGCTTTAAGTACAACTATGGAGGGTGATACAACTAATTTTTACATCTTTAAAAGACTAAAAGATACGAATATTAAACTAAGTGTGATCGCTAGAGGTATTTCCATTGGAGATGAATTAGAATATGCAGATGAAGTAACACTAGGAAGATCAATCTTAGACAGAACACCATACGAGAATTCCTTAGTTCAATAATTCTTATGACTCCAACTTTTATTCTTTCCATAATATCGGCCTATTTTTTAGTTCTAATATTGATTTCATATCTTTCTGGTAAAAGTGATAGTAACGAAGCTTTCTTTCTAGGAAATAAGCAATCTCCATGGTATGTTGTTGCTTTTGGAATGATTGGCGCAACACTTTCTGGAGTTACTTTCATTTCTGTTCCGGGATGGGTAGGAGATAGTCAGTTTAGTTATTTGCAAATGGTAATAGGAATGACTGCAGGTTATGTGGTTATTGCAAACATATTATTGCCCTTATATTACAAGCTAAATTTAACCTCTATTTACGGCTATTTAGAACAACGTTTCGGCTCTGTTTCTTATCGTACGGGTTCGTTTTTCTTTTTACTTTCTAGAACTATAGGTGCTTCTTTCCGATTATACCTAGTAGCTAATGTGTTACAACTGGCTATTTTTGATGCATGGAACGTTCCTTTTTGGCTTACAGTTTCGTTGACTATCTTACTTATTTGGTTGTACACTTTTAGAAGTGGAATTAAAACAATTATTTGGACAGACACACTACAAACACTCTTCATGCTTTTGGCAGTAGGGGTAAGTATTTGGCTAATGTCTGATCATATGCAATTAGGCTTAGGAGATTTAGTAAACACCATTAAATCTTCTGATTATTCTCAGATATTTTTTTGGGAAGGGAAACAAAATTTCTTAAAGCAATTCTTCTCTGGGATGTTTATTGCGATTGTAATGACTGGTTTGGATCAAGATATGATGCAAAAGAATTTAAGTTGTCCTAGTCTAGCTGATTCAAAGAAAAACATGTATTGGTTTTCGGTAGCATTGATATTAGTAAATATATTCTTTTTAGCTCTAGGAGCTATGCTATACATTTTTGCAGAACAACAAGGATTAAGTATTGATAAGGGTGATGATTTATTTCCTATTGTTGCCTTACAAGGTGGTTTAGGATTGGGAGTAGGGGTATTCTTTATTTTAGGTTTGATAGCTGCGGCTTATTCAAGTGCTGATTCGGCTTTGACATCTTTAACAACAGCGTTTTGTGTAGATTTTTTAAATATAGAAAATAAGCTAATAAAACAGCAAATTAACCAAAGAAAATGGGTTCATATTGCCTTTTCTATATTATTGGTTTTTGCTATTTTAATTTTTAAAGCAATTAACGATGAAAGCGTGATTGCAGCCTTGTTTAAAGTTGCTGGATATACTTACGGACCTTTGCTAGGATTGTATGCTTTTGGTTTATTTACTAAATGGAAAGTGCATGATAAAATGGTTCCATTAGTTGCTATTACTTCTCCTGCAATCTGCTATGTCTTACAGCTTTATATTCCTTTTGGATTTGAGCTCTTAATTGTAAATGGTGCTATAACTTTTGCCGGACTTTATTTGCTTAAAAGATAAAAATTATTCTACTCTTTATCTTGTAAATTAGATAAAGTTACTTTTTGAAGCGTTTTAAATAAATCACAATTGATAAACCTGTAATAATTAGCAAGAAAGAAATGATTTCTGCTTGTGTAATTTCGTGACCAAATATATCATAAGTTGTATTTACACGAATTTTTTCAATAATGAATCTTTCAAGACCGTTAACAATAAGATAAATACCAAATAGCATCCCTGGTATTGCGAATCTTTTTCGAATAATCCACAAAAAAGAAAATAATAAAAATGCCATAATTGATTCATATATTGCTGTTGGGTAAACCAGTCCACCAGGAGGACCAACTACTGCATTTTTGTAGTCATAATGCCAAATCCAATTCGGTAAAAAATTTATTTGTTCAGGAATGTCGCATGAATTAAATTCACCCCAGCATCCATCACCTGCAAAATGACATCCTAGTCTTCCAATACCATAGGCTAACATTAATCCAGGAGCAGCTGCATCTGCAATGTGTGAATAATGGATATTAAATTTTTTTCCATACCAAATAACAACTGCAGCACCACAAATTAATCCTCCATAAAAAGTAAGTCCACTAAAAGATAAAAGTTGTCCGATAGGATCTGCTAAAAAAGCATCCATGTTTTCTAGATTATGGAAGATTTTAGCACCTAATAATCCAGCTGCTGCTGCTAACATAGTTATGTTTCCAACAATCTCATTAGGATGTATTTTTTCCTGAATTGTTTTTGGTTTAGGAAGAGCTTTCTTAGCATAATCTCGATACTTAGTAAATGAGGATACTATTGCTCCAATAATACCTCCTAGAAAATGACCTCTAGAAGAAAGAATAAATTCTTGTGGATTATTCACAAAATCACTGTAATAAAAAACAGCTTCAGTCAATTTGAATCCGATTATAAATCCTATAATAGCAGAAGATAGAAGTTGCCATGTTGTTGCTTTTAATCCAACTATTTTATCTTGAACAAAAACTTTTAATATCCCTTGTTCCTCCTTTCTTTTTAACTCAAGTGAAAGCGTCCAGCTCGCTATTAAAAATGCAAGGGCTACAAAAAAACCAAAGGTTTGAATAGGAAGGGGTATAAAAACACCGAATACATCTTCAATAAAATGACTAATAGTTGGATACATAATTAAGCTGCTTCAAAAATAAATACTCCGTCTTCATCAATAATGTTAAGTTGACAATCTTTTAACCGATTGACCCATTTGTGATTGTAAGGAGCTTTTACTCGAATATAGTTTTCGGTAAAACCGAACATATAGCCATTTTTATTCTCTCCTTCAAATATCACTTTTCTTTTACTCCCTAGTTGTTGTTCGTAAAAGTGTCTTCGTTTTTTAGCGGATAAAACACGCAGCATCTTGCTGCGCTTGTTTCGTACTGCTTTAGGCACTACATTTTCCATTTCGGAAGCTAAGGTCTTTGCGCGTTCCGAATATGAAAAGACATGCAGATAGGAAACATCTAGTTCATTTAATAAATGATATGTTTTTAAAAACTCTTCATTAGTTTCTCCAGGGAAGCCAACTATAACATCTGCACCAATACAACAATGCGGCATAACTTCTTTAATTTGTTTCACTCTTTTAATATATAAGTCAGAAAGATACCTTCTTCGCATATTTTTCAGAATAGTATCTGAACCTGATTGTAATGGTATGTGAAAATGTGGAACAAAGGCTTTGGATTGAGAAACGAATTCAACAGTTTCATTTTTCAAAAGGTTTGGCTCAATAGAGGAGATTCGAATACGATTGATACCTTCTACTTTGTCTAAGTTTTTAATCAAGTCTAAAAAAGTGTGTTCGTGTTTTTTATCATCAAACTCTCCTTTTCCGTAATCACCTATATTTACACCTGTTAAGACAATTTCCTGAATGCCTTTTGCTGATATTTCTTTGGCATTTTTCAATATATTTTCTAGTTTGTCACTACGGCTTATGCCTCTTGCCATTGGGATAGTACAATATGTACATTTGTAATCACATCCATCTTGTACTTTTAAAAAAGAGCGAGTTCTATCACCAATAGAGTAGGCGTCTACAAAAAAACTAGCGTCATCCACTTCACATGAATGAATTTCTGTTTCATGTTTTTTGGTTAGGTCGTTGATGTAATCAGTCAACTTAAACTTTTCAGTAGCTCCCAAAACCAAATCTACTCCATCTATTTCTGCAATTTGTTCAGGTTGTAGTTGAGCATAACAACCAATCACAACTACAAAAGCTTCAGGGGCTTTTTTTAAAGCAGATCTAACAATTCGTTTACATTCTCTATCGGCATTTTCGGTAACAGAACAGGTGTTGATTACATATATGTCCGCTTTATCATTAAAATCAACCTTTTGGTAACCTTCGTTTCGAAATTGCCTAGAGATAGTTGATGTTTCTGAGAAATTCAGCTTACATCCTTGGGTGTAAAAAGCTACTCTTGCTTGTTTTTGCATATCGCAAAATTACTCATTTCTAAGCACAAATATTTTTTTGAAACTAAATAAAATATTATGCGTAAATAATAATTGTAAGGTTGTGTTTGCTGTCTTTTCAAAACCACAATAAATGAAGAAATTAATAAACCGTTTTACGAAGTTTCTACCACTGTTATTGGTAGTGTCCGCAACAAGTGCTATGGGACAAATTTCGGCTAACTATTCAATTCTTGGATCTACCAATGGTTGTGGTAGTCTTGCAGTAGAGTTTCAAGATATCTCCTCAGGAAATCCAACCAGTTGGTGGTGGGACTTCGGAAATGGTTTAACATCTACGGATCAACACCCAGTTATGGTGTTTTATCCTGGTGTATATGACGTAACTCTTAAAGTATCTGACAGTGTTTCAATGGATATATTACAGATAACTGATGTTATTGAGGTATATGATCTGCCTCAGGTTAATTTTACTGCAGATTTCACTTCGGGCTGCCTTCCACTAGAGGTATCTTTTGAAGACTTGTCATTACCCTCCTCTCCAATCGTTTCGTGGTTTTGGGATTTTGGAGATGGAGGGAATGATACTATTCAACATCCTTCTTATTTATTTAATTCATCTACAGAATATGATATATCTCTATTGGTTACCGATAGTAATAATTGTAGTAATATAGCTACAAAATGGGGTTATATCATAACAGAAGAAAAACCACAACTAGATTTTACCGCTACACCTGAATTTACATGTTTAAACAATCAACAAATTGATTTTATAAACAATACACAATCATCACAATCCTTGAGTTATGAATGGGATTTTGGGGATGGACAAAATAGTACTGTACAAAACCCAACACATTTGTATACAAATCAAGGAATGTATAGTGTTAAATTAACAGCATCATCTTCAGTGTGTTCAGAATCTATAACTAAATTTGATTTTATAACTGTAGAAGGAGTTTTAGGTGTTGATTTTACAGTAGATGAAAATGTTGGTTGTGAAGGTAATTATATTGCGACTTTTGAAGAATTAGCTTCTAATTATGTAACAGATTGGTTTTGGGAATTTGGAGATGGTAATATTTCCACATTAGCAAATCCTTCTCATTTATATATTAATAGTGGAGTTTATGATGTAACGCTTAAAGTATCTAATCAGGGAAACTGTAGTCAGCAACTTACTAAGCAACAATATATTGAAGTATTACCAAAACCCACCATTAATTTTAGAGCTGTTGATAGTGTCGCTTGTCTTACACCATTTATGTTGGAATTAAAGGATTCGACTTTAAATGCCATTTCTTGGACATGGAAAGTAGAAGATAGTTTTATAGGAAACACACCAAGTGAACAATTTATAATTGACTCTAGTGGATTTTACAATGTCTTTCTAGAAGTGGAGGATGATAATGGTTGTAAAAATAGCCTATTAAAAAACAATTATATTAAAGTAGATCCTGTGCAGTTAAATTTTACATCGGATATTCAATCGGGATGCAATCCCCTAGATGTTAAATTTATGCCTCAAGTCAACAGTATTTCAAGTATTACGGAATATCAATGGGATTTTGGTAATAGCCTTCAGTCGTACAATGAGCAGCCAATAAACACATATAACATTGAAGGTATGTTTGATGTAAGTTTAGATGTTAAAAATCAATTAGGTTGTATGTTTACCTCTTTCGAATCAGATTTCATCAAAGTAACAAACCCCGCCAACACTATGTTTTCCTCATCGGCTAACACTATTTGTGGTAATGATAGTTTGTCATTTTTTGATTTATCTTATTCTTCTGATCCTATTACTTCATGGTATTGGGATTTTGGATCAGCTCCATACTTTAATTCTACACTTCAAAATCCTACTCATGTTTTCCAAGATACAGGATATCATTCCATCAGTTTAATAACAGAAGTAAGTGGTTGTTTGGATACACTATTTTTAGATAGTTTCGTGTATGTAGCATCTCCTATTGCATTGTTTTACCCAGTTCAAAACTGTGAAGACTATACATCTATACAATTTCATAATGAGTCTGTAGATTATGATAGTTGTGTGTGGGATTTTGGTGATGGCACTATATCAAACATCAACCATCCAAATCATCATTACTCCACTTATGGTGTATATGAGGTGACTTTAAAAGTGTTTAATTTTGCTGCTAACTGTGTTGGTGAAATTAGCCATGAAATAGCTGTTGAACCACCATATCCAAATTTAATAATAAACCCTTCTTTTTCATCTGAAGGCTGTCCTCCGTTAACCGTATTATTCCATGATATTTCGCCATACAGCGATGAAAACCCTAACAGCCCTTACAATGTAGCTGATAAAATTATTTTTGGTGATGGGAATTGGTCTCATAATAATTACCAAAACACATATGAATATCCTGGTTATTACTCTGTACAACACATAGTTGGGAATCCTTTAGGTTGTATGGATACACTTACCTACGATAGTTTGATACATGTTTATGATGCTCAAGCCAATGTTTCTGTTGGTAATGTTCTGAATTGTAATCCTTTTACTCTAGAACTATTAGATGCTAGTGTTTCTGACGATACAATTATAGCATGGAATTGGATGTCTAATGGACAAAACAATAATCAAACAAATCCTGTATTTACATATTCTAATGATGGGTTGTATGATGTTGTTTTGGAAATTATAACATTAGATGGTTGTAGGGATACTACAGAATTTTCTGATTTGGTAGAATACACAATTCCTAATGCAGTAGTTCAATACAACACACAAGTTTGTTTATATGATACAGTGCAATTTATCTCAAATTCAACCGGAAATAATATTGTTATTGATTGGAGTTTTAATACTGTCAACAATGATAGTGTACAGCAATATTTTTCTAGTTTGGGTTTACATGAAGAGTTTCTAGTGGTTACTGATGAAAATCAATGTGTTGATACAGCAGTCATAGCTATTGATGTTTTAAAACCTGTGGCTGATTTTGTTATTGATCAATACACTGCTAATTGCCCACCTCTTTTATGTAGTTTTATTGATGCATCTTCTTCATCAGTAATTAATTGGGAATGGAGTTTTAGCGATTCATCGATATACCAGGTACAAAATCCTTCAAAACTTTTTAATGAATCAGGATCTTATGATATTCAGTTGGTAGTTAATGATTCTATAGGTTGTACAGATACATTAAAAATAGATGATGCGATACAAATCAATGGCCCATCTGGTAATTTTTCTATCTCAGATTTAGAGGTGTGTACCGAAGAACCCATCGATTTTTCGGCAAATACTCAAAATACAAATAATATTGTATGGGATTTCGGAGATGGAAATTTTTCATCCAATTTATTAGAAACACATGTTTATAATCAAGTGGGTGTATACTACCCTCAGCTTACAATAGTAAGTGTTTTTGGATGCCAAAAAATAGTCTTTCAAGATTCCATATTTGTACTAAACAACACGGTTTTTATTGATGAAATAGAAGATGTTTCAGTTTGCCCTGGAGACTCAGTTTTAATAGATATTCAAACTAATGGTTTACTAGAAAGTTGGGTGCCTACTACTGGTGTAATCGATACCTTGAGTTTAAATACATTAATTATACCAGACACAACAACTTTGTATATAGTAAGTATTAAAAACGGAAGTTGTGTAAATAAAGATTCAATATTAGTGTCTTTACATGATAAGGTTGTTGATCCTGAGTATTTTATAGAACCTAACTTATGTGTAGGAGAAGAAGTGAGTTTTGTGGAAAATACACACCCTCAGCATGTTTATTCTTTTGATTGGAAAATTCAAGGAATTACATACAATTATAACCCTTCAGTAGTTTTTGATAGTTCTGGTGAGTATCCTTTCATACTAACACTGTTTAATGATTCCACTTCTTGCTATTCTTCACTTATAGATACGCTTTTTATAAATGAAAACCCTATCGCAAATGCAGGAGAAGATGTCATAGTTTGCGAACAAGACAGTTTCACATTAAGTGCTATTGGAGAAGGATCTTTTTTATGGAATGGTGTTTTCATAAATCAACAATTGTTTCTATGTGCTGATAGCACTAAAGAGTACGAATTACTAGTTACTGACTCTAATGGATGTCAGTCA
>CEUV01011104.1_pt1 | contig 13304 bp, 5 predicted proteins | sample 356401 | NCBI WGS metagenome assembly CEUV01 (sample SAMEA2622710, study PRJEB7988) | marine metagenome | isolation source: saline water (ENVO:00002010), including
CGTCCCGCGCGCGCGACGACTCGAGACGCGCGACGTCGCGCGCGAGACGACGACGACGACGACGACGACGACGAGGACGTCGCGCGCGAGAGCGTTCGAAGCGTGGACATGCGCGACGGTCGAGGAATGATGACGACGCGCGCGCATTCATTCGCGTCATTCATTCAATCCATGCCTCGCGCGTTCGTCGCGCGCGCGCTCGTCGCTCGACGCGCGTCTCGACGCGCGATGGAGGTGCTCCAATTCCCCGCGCGTCGAGACAATTACGGATTCGCCGTGAGGTGTCCCGAGACGAACGTCGTCGCGCTCGTGGATACACCCTCGGCGAGCGCCATCGAACGCGCCATCGAACGCGCGGATTGGCCGTCGCCGAGCGTCGTGTTGAACACGCACTGGCACGAGGATCACGTGGGTGCGAACGATGCGTTGCGCGAGCGATGGCCCGAGTTGCGAGTGCACGCGCCGGCGCGAGAGCGAGAGAAGATTGGAAGGGTGGACGTCGGCGTGCGCGAGGGCGACGTCGTGCGGGTGGGCGCGCTTCGATGCGTCGTTCGAGAGACCCCGGGGCACACGCTCGGACACGTGGTGTATCACTTCGAGGGGGAGGAAAAAGTGTTCGTCGGGGACGTGATGTTCGCGATGGGATGCGGGAGGTTGTTCGAGGGAACGGCGGAGGAGATGTGGACGTCGATGGGAAAATTGCTAGCCATGCCGGACGAGACGACGGTGTACTGCGCGCACGAGTACACGGAATCGAACGCGATGTTCGCGTTATCGGTGAACCCTTCGAATGAGGATTTGGTGAAACGCGCGGAGTGTGTGAGGGAGGCGCGCGCGCGAGGGGACCCGACGGTGCCGACGACGATCGCGTTGGAGCGGCGAACGAATCCGTTTTGTCGTCCGGACGACGAGGAGATTCAACGAAACGTCGGCATGGTGGGTTCGACAGATCTGGCGAGCGTGTTCGGCGCGATTCGTAAGGCGAAGGATAATTTCTAGGAGAGTGGACGATTCGATTGCAACGTAAAAGCTAGTCATTCGTCTCTTGAATCCGCGCGGACACGTTTATTTGTTTCGTGAGATCCGACACGGCGTCCGTTCGCAACAAATCGGCCTCCACGAGCGCGTTTTCAACCGCCGCCACGAGCGACGGTTCTTGTCGACACACGTCCAACAAGAGCGTTCGTCGAGGCGGAATGTCGATGCACTGACCGCGCTTTCCGTACACGAAACCGTTGCCGAAAGGCGTCTTGTGCGCGCCGACGGACGCGCACGCGAACGAGGGTCGACGCTTGATAGTCAGAGGCGTGTGGAGTAACGCGCGAAGGACGACGGACGTGTTGGGTCGGTTCAGGATGCGGCGCACTGTCTCGACGGCGACGCTCACTCCGGCGCTCGGGGACAAGACGATGTGCGCGAGGGCGTGGATCGCCAACGCGGCGGAGATCGGCGGCGCGTTGCGACCGGCCGTGGGCCATTCGTCCCCGGACCACCCGATGAGCGCCTTATCCAACGCGCCGGATTCGATGCTCTTCACGTACAACTCTCGCATGGTCGGATCTGGTTCTCCGCCGGGAGGGAAGAAGACGTATGCCGCTGCGGGTGGGATCATCGCGCTCGCGCACGGTAAGAGATGAAGCGCGACGCCTTCGCTGAGCGCGATCCACACCGCGGCTCGAGCTTTCGGAGGTACGCGAACGCGCAGCCACATCGCGACGTGTCTGGCGAAGAGCGCGTCGCCGAAGCTGTCGCTCGTAAACGCGTTCACCATCGCTGCCGCCGCCGCTGCGTCACCGGAGCCGTGTGCCTGGTGAAGCGGATCGTTCAAGCTTCCCTCGCGCTCGGAAGAGAACGAACCGAGATCCATACTGTACCCGCGAACACCTTGTTGGTACGCTTGAATGTAATTTTTCACCATGCGACGCCAATACAAATCTGTGAGAAGGCCGAGCGGCGCACTCACCGCCGGATCACGCCAGACGTTCGGTCCCTGCGCGTACACGCCACCGATCGCGCTCATCTTCAAAGCTGGACGAATACTGCGAAGACTAGGAACTTTCGCGATTTCCATGCCCATCAAGAGCGAGAGCGCGCACGCAACGCCGGCGGTACCCCAACCTTGGATCGTCGTCCTCAGCGAGCACGGCGCTAAAAACCAGAGCGGATGTCCGGGAAGCAAGGATGCCGCGGCCACGGACGGGCCCGGGGATGCGAGCGATTTGGCCTCCGCCGGTGTCGTCAGTTCCATCGCGAATCCACCCAACAACGCTTCGCGAACGACGTCAGCGGGTGGCACGATGCTCACCGCCGCCGCGAGAAGATTGACGCCGGTTTCGCGAATGGCGAGTCTTTCCTTGTCCTCTTCGCTCGAGCTTTCGACGACGGACGCGGCATCTCCGAGCGCACCCTTGGTGAGACGAAGCAGCGGGTCGAGCACTCTCGGGGAATACAGACCAGCGCTCATGGCTTGCGCGGCGTAGACTCCCGCGCTGGGCGGTAACGCGGAGATGAGGCTCAGTGTCGCTTCCACCGTCTCAGCGACGTTGTTTTGTAAATCTCTTCGTTCATTTCGAGGCGTACCGCTGAGACGAGACTGTCCTGTAGAGAGTGCGTTCTCATGTGTGTATGCTTTGTCCAAAATTTCCATGGCGACGATGACGGCACGTTTCAAAGCCAATTGCGATGCCGCCACGACTGGAAGCTCGCCCATCCAAACCGTCGGATCATTGCTATCACGCGAACTCGATATGCCGCAGTCCTGCGATCGACGTTCTTGTGAACGCTCGGAATTTCCCCGCGATCCGTCATCGACGCTGATTCTCGAGGACAGTGCCTTCAAACGTTTACCTCCAAATTTGCACATGATTTCAGACGCCAACGAGTTGACGGATGGTTCGGACCACGTGTTGGGAGAGACTATCGACAGCAAGAGCACGCTGTGAAGCACCGCGCCCCACGCCGACAAACTTACGTGGCGTTTACCGAAGGTTGACTTGCACGTGCACTCGTACACGAGCGAATCGAGCGAATCGAGCGCCTGACCGAGCACACCACTCGGGGATATGGCTCCGCTCGATTCGTTCGGCGAACCGAGCACTCTCTTTATCATCGGTTGCGCGTCGTTCGGCGAGCGCGCGATGATGGTGGCGAGGAACCTCCCAGCATTTGCAATCGTGTACAGATCGCCCTCCTCGTGTGTACCGCACAAAATCCACGACTCTGCGCATTTCGCCGCGGCTGTCGCGCAACGCCAAGACAGCGTCTTTTCCGTCTCTTTGATTTCGAGTTCTCCCGGCGGACCGGCGTCATCGGCGTCGCCTTCGGTGGGAAGTGACTTCGAAAGTGTCGTCAAAAGCGAAAACATATCCATCGCAAGAGGTTGATCGGCCGAAGACCCAGTCTCCATCCAAGGTGCGACGAGAGGATGGATGGCGTCAAATGCCGGTGTGTCCAATCCCCACGCCGAAACCGCACTCCACAGACGGAACGTTTCGCGCCAAAGCATCGCCGCGAAATCGCGCGGGTGCTCTTTCACTTCACCATCGGTGTTGACCCCACCGAACGTTATGGCTGACTGAATGGCAGACTTGAGTCCTCTCTCTTTCACCAAATCCTTCGCGACTTCGACGTCGGATTGCGTAATCAAACGAAGCACTCGGACAACGTGTGCCAATCCAATGACGACCGGATCCGTCGGAGATCCCCGACTACCGCCCGCGCACGAATCCTTCGTTCTCGAGATCAAGATTGAGAATAACCGCGGGCATCGCGCCACGGCTAAGGCGGCCGATTTGCTATGGCGAGAAAACGCCGCGAGAAGTTCGTGGCAAAACACCTCTGATTGCGGAGTGCGCTCAATCTCTAACAAGTAACGAATGCGCTGAAGGATTCCCATGCGTAAGAGAGCAGCGATGGGGTCAGCGGCTTGCTCCGTCGCCTGTCGTCGCTCAGCCATTTGTCTACTCAGTCCCTCTTCAATTTCGTCAGGTTCCTCGGCGAGTTCGACAGTGTTGTCTTCAGCCAATCGAATCTCTTCCACCGCGTACTCCCAAGAGATCGGTTCGAATCCAGACCCGCCGCACGGCGCGTCCTCGGGTTCGGATCTCCACAGAGGCGCGAGGTAGGAGAGATCGCTCGCGTCCAGAGGCGCGCCGCTCTCGAGCATGTCGTAGAGTTTCGCCTCCAAACCGTCGCATCCGCCCACGCCCACTCCGCCGCACAGCGCTAAAAGTGCCATAAGCGCGGCGACGCACGGCTGTAATTGATTATCATCGAGCGCGCGCCGTAATAACGTAATCACTCCGCAATCCACTGTCGCGTACACCCACACGCTCGCCCAAGATATACCATCCGGTAAGCGCGGCGCGGTTTCGCTCTTTTCGGCGTCTTCGTCGTCGTACGGGAGCGGGTTCACAGGCTCGAAGCTCCAGCGTCGAGCGAGCTTGACGATCCTACCGATGATTTGGAGGCCGACCATGCGTTGGCTAGGAACGCTGCTTCGCGTGAGCGCGCACGCCTCTTGGAACGTGTACCCGATCTCGCGTCCCTCGCCTGCGCGAAGCGGATCCCGTTCCGTGGGCAGCGGCGCCGGAGCCGAGCCTTCATTCGCCGCCAAAACGACATCCACTGTCGCGTCCATCAACGGCACGCCGTCCAAGGCGAACCGCACGTGCTCAACACCCACCGTCGTCACTGTTTTCGTCCTCGCCGACGCTTGCGCCGCCGCTTCGCTCCGCTCTTTCGCTCGTTGCGGCGCCGTCGGCTCGCGCGCGCTCGCCTTCGCGTCCTCCTTCGACCTCGCGTCATCGCGAGCCTTACTCAGACCGCGATTCTTCAGAAACTCGAGCGTCTTCGGATTTAACCGTTTCGATAATTCATCCTGCGCCTCCTTCACCGACGCGAGCGACATCGCAGCCAGTATCCTCTCGTTCTCCTCTTGTATGCTCGCGTCCTCCTTCTCCGGGTCCACCGTAATCTTTCGCACCGGCGCCGGCTCGCTCGCTGCCTCCCCCGCGCTCGTACCCGCGGCTTCTTTCGCGCGCATCGCCGCTTTTCTCGCCGCGAATCGACTTCGTTTCCCGAAATTCGTTTCGCTTCGGTGCTTCACCTCTGGAAATCCCGTGGACGCGCTCGCCGCGCGACGGGACGCGCTCGTCTCCGCCGTCTCCGTCGTCTCACCGCCCGCGACGCGCTCGACGACGTCACCCATGACATCATTCATCGCAGCGCGCCGGCGAGGCGCCGCCTCCGTCTCCTCGCGCTCGCCCGCGTCGTCCTTCGCGTCTGCGCTCGAATTGGCGTCGGCGTCGTCCGCGACGCGAGATTCGACCTTCGCATCGCCGCCGACGCGTCGCACCGCCGCCGCGGGCGCGTCGCGACTCTGAAGGAACGCGCGCTGGAGCTCCTCGAGCTGTTCCTCGGTGTTCGCCCCGCGCACGCGCCGCAGGTCGGCCATGACGACGTCCAGACGCGCGCGCGAAGGAATGGCGCCACTTTTCGCTTTCCCGTCGTCCCCGCGCGCGACCGTCGCCGCGGCGTCGCGCGCGATGCCGTTCATTCTGGACAGGGATAAGCGCGCGAGGGACGCGCGCGGCGCGGGCGGCGCGTCGACGTCGACGCCGAGGTGTCAGCGCTGTCTTCGTCCGGGGAAGTGGACCTACGAGTGCGCGTGCGAACGCGGGGAGACGTACGTGCGACGCGCGAGCGCGAGCGCTCGGTTGAGAGATCCGAGGTTGAAACAAAAGTTTGCGAGCGAGCAGTTTCGGGGGGAGGACGTGCCGGACGGGGAGGCGATGGAGCGACGGTTGAGGGCGGCGTTGGGGAAGAAGAAGAAGAGGCGAAGGTCGCCGAGCTCGTCGAGCTCGTCGAGCTCGAGTTCGTCCGGGAGCGAGAGTGGGAGCGAGAGTTCGAGCACGTCGGGGTCGTACACGTCGTCGTCGGGGTCATCGTCGTCCTCCTCCTCCTCCTCCTCCTCCTCCTCGCGCGACCGAAAGAAGAAACGCCGCGACTCGTCCAGGCGACGCTGAGGATAGAATAGAAATCGTGATTCAATCATCAATTAGTTACGCTAGATCGTCTAAAATTCGTCGGATGGTGACGATGATATCGTCTTCGTCCTCGTCGCCCCATCGCGATTTTCCAGTGCTCTGAATGCGTCGCGCGAAGTCGTCATCCAGCGCAAAGCGAAGGTATTTGAGCAACACCGCGACCGGTGCGTCGCATCTAAATTTGATCCAATCGTCCATGATGACGCGCGCGTTCGCGTGCTGAACCTCCAAGTTACCACCGAAGAGAAGCAACGCCTCAGGGGCGACGACCGTGCTGTCCCGCAAATACACTCGCGCCGTGCGCATCTTCTCATGGTACACCACGAACGGATATGTCGGCTTGCGATCGGACCCGATGCCTCGGTTGACGCTCGATGGGTGCACGCGAACCTCCGACGTCGCGTCTCGCCACGTGTATTGCGCGTACTCGTCGTTCAAACCCTCGTCGCCGATGGCGACGTTTGCGTACAAACCGGCGGTGAGCACGGCTTTAATCATTTGCGGTCGACGAGAATCCCTATTCCAAGCCTGTGAAATTGAATAAACCGAGTACACCACATCGTGTCAGTCACAGATTGAGTCGCATCGAGCGTTCAATGACGTGTAATATCGCGAAACTGCTGGGACGTGCGCGCACGTCTATGCGCGTCGTCGAAAAGTTTCGGCGTCGCTGTACGGAGATAACTTTACGCTTGCGCAGGTGACTGCATGCGCATGCGCCCGGAACGTGTCGTCGTGTAAAACGAAACGCTCATCTCCGACAATGTTCTTTTCGAGACAAACGAGCGAGCATCGATTGAAAAAACGCACCGCTTTCGGATCGTCCAACCAACTGGTATTCCTTCCGCGAAGTGAATATCCGGCGGGAACTTTAATCGCGCCCATGTCGGCGAGAAGGGACGCGTACTGCGTTCGCATCTCGGTAATTTGTCGAATGGTGTCCACGTCGAGCGCGTTCTTTTGCGCGAATCGTCGCCCCGCATTTCGACTCTCTCTGCACGCCTCCACGTATCCGTCGTATGCCGCAGCAAAGACGAGGTGATCACTCTGTTGTCCCGCGGCGAGAGACGTCGACGCGGGTTGCGCAAAGGCGCGCATCGCGGCCTCGACTTGGGTATTCAACGTCTTGGACGATTGAAATGGTGACTTATAACTCAACGTCGCCGCGATGGTGAGTACAGGCGACAGACACCGCAAGATGGCGCCGAATAACAACATCTTCGCCACGCGTGCATCGACAGGTAACGCCGCGAGATGTCGACCCAGCGCCGTCAGACGACTCGCATCGTCGAATGCGCCGATTTCTGTCAGTGTCTTTTTTGCCGCCGCGATGGCCTCGTCCTTGGGCGGTTCAGGCGCGTTTCCGAGTACCGCGGCGGCGTCGTTGTGCAAATCCAAGCTCGCAATTTGTAACACCACCTCGGTGAGCGGCGCGCGGTGCATCTCGGGCACTTGGAACGGTCGCATGGCCCCCGTCGAGCGATGAGACGTGAATAGTGCGTAACACGTCCCCGCTCGCACGCGACCCGCTCGACCGGCGCGCTGCTTTGCCGCCGCGCGACTGACCCATCCCTCCTCGAGCGACGCCATACCGCGACGCGGATCCCACTGTCGTTCCTTGACACGGCCGGAATCGATCACAACGACGATGTCCTCGATCGTCACAGATGTTTCGGCGACGTTCGTCGCCACGACGATTTTACGCGTCCCGGGTCTCGGCACTCTGAACGCATTTCTCTGTTCCGCGTTCGTGAGCGCGGAGTGTAACGGGCACAACACCGCGTCTTTAAATCGAGACGAACTTCCGAGACGATCCAAGAGCCCGGTGACTTCGCCGATGCCCGGAAGAAAAACTAAAACTGCCCCGTCATCGGTCTCGTCGTCCACATACGCCAAAAGCTCTTCGATTAAATCGTAATCGATCACCGATTCGTTCAGGCGCGACAGCGACAGACGAGTGCTTCGCTTGCATTGTTCGTATTTGCTCGGATCGTAATCTGGATTTTCTGGGTTTTCTTCGCCACCGAACTCGGACGCGGCGTCTTCGCCCCACGACGCGAGGAGTTCGTTTTGTCGTCTTCGATCGCCGCCGCCGCCAGCTTTTATTGCTTTCATGGCGTCCTCGACTTTTCCGTTCGGTCGACGACACGAACGATTATCCGGATCGATGACGTACTCGAGCGCGTCGTAAATCTGCTCGAGATGAATCGTCTCCACGGGGTACGATCGACCGGGCGCAGATATTACCGGCGCGCCGCCGAGGTAGTCGCTGAAGAGCGCGGCGTTGAGCGTCGCCGACATGAGAACCAACTTCAAAGGCGCGAGTCCAGCCTCGCGGCGACGCCTCGGAAGGTCTCTCAAGAGCGTCAATAAGAAATCACCGTCGAGGGATCGTTCGTGCACTTCATCCACGACGACGTGCGTGACGTTCGATAGCATAGCATCGCCTTGTAGGCGACGTAAAAGGATCCCCGTCGTGCAAAATGTGAGTCGCGTCGAGTCGGTGACTTTGGCATCTAAACGCACGTGGTGACCGACGAGCGAGCCGTGACCGCCGACGCCGTTCTTTTCGCATCTCTCGGCGGACACGCGCTCCGCGATGCTCGTGGCGGCGACGCGTCGCGGCTGCGTGCACACTATGTTACACCCGCCACCCTGTCCTCGCTCGATGGCGTCGTCGAGTAAAAATTGTGGCGCTTGCGTCGTCTTCCCGCAGCCGGTCTCTCCACACACGACAACCGCGTCGTGCGTGCGTAATCGATCGAGAAGCTCGTGCGATAACGCACAGATGGGCAATTGAGAACGTTTTTCGAACATCTTTTGCCACTGAGGATCTCGCTTCATCTCTTCGAATTGCGCCTTCAACGCCTCGCTTGTCGCGGCGCGTGCCTTTAAATTAATCTTCGCCGGAGGAGCGACGTTCTGTTTTCCACCATCATCCACGTGTCGGTCCTTCGTAGAGGAGTCACCAACGCCTCTCGTAGTGGACGCGGCGTCACCGACCGATTTCAACAGCGTCGAGATGAACACATCCCTCGTGTCTTCGCCGACGTTGGCAACGTCTGAACTCATAAACGCGACGGCCCATCGAATCCATAATTCTCTGTGCGCGCTCGGAAGCTCTAACGGCACGAGTTGATTCTCCGCGCTGAACGTCGCCTCAAATAACGCGCGCGCCGCCGCGCCGTTTTGTGCGTCGTTTATACTTATCCACCCCGATTCGCTCGGTTCGTCGTCAGCGTGCGTGGAGCACACCAACGTCGGTTTGCGCTTATACTTGGGTCCAGACGAACGCTCGACCGAGACGACGTAACGAATGACGTCCGCGCTCTTATCTCGCTCAAAACGCGGCATGAGCCACCCCTCGCGCTTTGCGAGCTGCGTGAGCATGTTCTTCGGCGTCATCTCTTCGACTTTGTCATCCTTTTTCGACTTTGACGATTTTGCGCTTTGCGCATTTGCGGCTGACGCGCGTTTGCCGTCGCTAAACAATAATTCGTGCTTGAACATTTTGATGATGGCCTCGAGAGGGTCTTCCTCGCCCGTACCGATGACATCGTCGGCGTCGTCACCGAAAACGTCCAAACCGAAGGCTTCGTCGTCTGAATCGTCGCTCTCCGCCGGTTTCGGCGTCGACGCATTTTCCGCGCGTCTCACGTCGACGTCGACGTCGGCAGTCTCGGTGACACTCGGCAACACTTCGTCACCCGCACCGGTGGGGGCGCGCGAATCAAGTTTCTTTTCGTGCACTTTTGGCTGTTCGATATCGTCCTCGTCGATGCCCAATTCAGTGGCCATCAGTTTCAAGTTGCGAATCGCCTCGGCGACTTCCCTCTGTTGCTTTTTATTCTTTCCCTTTTTCGCCTCACTAGCGCGAGTCTTCAATCCCGCGAGCTCGTCGCGAAACTGTCCCGTCATCTTTTCCGGATCTCGCGCGTACTCTTTGCGTTTGTTCCACATCATGCGCTTCGCCGCCACCTCTTCTTCGCTCAAACCGAAATCCTCGAGCGAATCATAACCGTCGTCGCTTTCGTCACTATCATCGCTATCGCTATCTTCATACTCGGCGTACCGCGCGATCCACGCCTTATCGACCGCGACGTCATCTTTCGCGTCACCACCGTCCTTCTTCCCAGTCACTCGAGTCATGCGCTCGTCCGGCGCCTCTAAGACGCGTCTCGGCGCCGGAGCCGTCGCTTGCGCCGCCGTCGCCTCTACCGACGCGTCCGCGTCGAGCTTAAACTCTGATCTCTCCACCGTTTGAAACCTTCGAGGTAATCTCGCGTTCGGAACGTTCATACACAATCGATCGAGCGCGTCAGCCTCGACAAACGACCCTCCCGTCGCGTCGCACGCGTCTCGCATCGCGTCCTCGATGTCGCTCGCTCTGAACCCCTGACCGAGCAACGAGTCGTACACTTTCCGTGCGCTCGTCGCCGTCATCCTTGACGCGCGCGCGTCGTTGCGACGAAACCCGACGTTTGCTGTTTTCAAAAGCGCACGCGCGAGCGCCTCCGCGCGCGCCGTGAGACGCACGCGCGCCGACTCATCCGACGAGGACGACGGCTTCCCGCTCATCGCGCGCGCGCGCACGCACGCGCGAGAATCGACGACGATGCGCGCGAAACGAGCGACGAGACGATCGGTCGCGTCGTGTACTTCCACTCGCGCGCGCGCGATCGACGCGTCCACTCGCGCGCGTCGCCCTCGCGCGAGAGAATGAGTCGGTTAGAGGGTGACTGTTGACGCGTCTGCGTTTACATCGACTACCGCTTGCCGCCGAGGGCGTTATTCATCAACATGCGCGCGGATTCCATGGCGGATTCCGTGCCTCGAACGCGCAACAACGAGTTTCCAGAGCTTCCTTTGGTCTCGTCGATGGATACCATGGCTTTGCTTCGATCTTGCACGCCCTTGATGGTGGCGCCCTTTTGACCGATGAGTCGGCCGACGATGATTTTCGGAATTTCGAGCTCGACGCACGGACCCTTGGCGCCCTTGGGAAGGTGAGGAACTTTCGTAGATTTGAATTGACCGCTAGTGTACTCCCATCCGTACACACCCTCGCCCGTGAGCTTGACGCCGGAAGTCTTGGCGGCGAGTTCCGCCGCGGCGCGTTCCTCAGCGTCTCGCTTCGCCTCCTCCTCGGCACGCTTCTTCATCTCGATGGCGAGCAAGCGCTCGGCTTCGGCTTTTTCGGCTTGTTCTCGCTGTTCATCCGTCATCGCGTACAGGAAACCGCCGCCGCTCTTACCGGCTTGTTTCTTCTTGCGCGCGAGGAGCGCCAACTCGTCGTCACTGTCGATGTCCGATTCGTCGTCGTCGTCGTCGTCGTCGCGCACGGTTTTCGCCGCTTGCAGACGCGCCGCCGCCGCCGCGTCGGCCGCTTTTCTCTTCTCGGCAGCCTCCTTGGCGGCTTTCGCCTGACGTTCCTCGGCGAGTTTACGCTTAAACTTTTCGCGTTCCTTTTTGTTCATCTTCGCCATGCGCGCCTCGAGTTCTTCCTCGGTTTCGCTCTCGTCATCCGCCGGCGCCGGCGCCGGCGCCGAAGACTTCTTCTCCGGCGCCGCCGGTTCGGGTTCGGGTTCGTCCTCGTCGTCCGATGACGCCGCCTTGGCCGGCTTTTTCTTCTTCTTCGACGCGCTCTTCTTCCCATTCTTACGAAGGTACGTCAAGAGTTCCTTGACGAAATTCGCGCTCTTCCCCATCATCTTTTTAATTTTCGGATCTGCGATGGGATTGTTATCGAGCTCGATGCTTCGAACCTTCTTCTCCTTGAGTTCGCCCCACTCTCCCGGGACGTCCTCGATCTTGTTGTTCTTTAAGAAAATTTCCGCCAAGAGCGAGCACTGATGAATTTCCGCCGGAGCGTCGGTGATTTGATTCATGCGCGCGGAGAGCGTCACCAAGCGTTCCTTGGCTTCGACGGTGAAGTCGTCGAGCGTCGTCAACTTGTTGTTATCGGCGACGAGCGTGACGAGCGTATTGACGCCGTCGAGCGAGGCGAGGGACTTGATCTTGTTGTTGGAGACGCGCAAAATTTCCAAGTTTTTGCACGACGACAGACTCGAGGGTAAGCTTACGAGTTGATTATTCTCGGCTTCGAGCACCTTGAGATTTTTCAACTTGCCCACGCTCTCCGGCAACTCGGTCAACCCGTTCCCGCTGATGATGAGCGTGAGTAGACCGGAGAGTCGACTGACGTCCGGCGAGAGCGTCGTGAGCGACGAACCGAGCGTCAACTTTAAATTATTGATGCTCTTGACGTAAAACAACGCCGGATCCACCTCGACGTCGCCCTCGTCGCGCGCGATGGCCACTTCCTTCGCCTCGGAATCCCACGCCTTTTTCGTCTCCGGCCATTTCGCCTCCGGCGCTTCCCCGACGTCCTCGCCCGTCTCCACCGCCGTCTCTCTTTTCGATTTCAACGCCGTCTTATCCCCTCGCCGTTCGAGCGCCTCCATCTCCTTCTTTTTCCGTCGACTTCTCTGCGTCGACGTCTCGCCCTCGAATCCCTCCTCGTCCTCCTCCTCCTCCTCCTCCTCCTCGCTCGAATCCCCCCCACGATCGATCCGTCTCGCCAACCCATCGTATCCATTCTTCCTCGCGTAATCCGCCGCCGTCATCCCTCTCTCGCACGTCATCTTATAATTCGCCCCCGCGTACAACAACTCGTCGCACGACGCCTCGTGTCCCCGCGCCGCCGCCATCATGAGCGCCGTCTTCCCCTCCCCCCGCCCATCGGTGAAATCGATTGGTTCTCGCATCCTCGACCGTCGACACGAGTCGAGAAGCATCTGCAGCGCCTTGTGCTTGTCCCCGAGCGCGGTGATCATGATGGCGGTGTGTCCATCGTCGTCTCTCGTGCCGGGACTCTGTCCACCGGCGCCGACGCCCCAGCGCACGGTGTCGAGCTTGGCGTTTCGACAGGCGGTGAGAAATTGATCGCGTTTGGAGGACATGGACGCGGGATGCGATGCGTACGCGCGCGATCGACGATCGGTCGACGCGCGCGGCGCGGTGACGAGTGCCGATGGATGGATTCGATCGATCGACTGATGCGCGTCTTCGAGCCTCGAGGGCGTCGAGACGATTGTAGAACGTCCCGCGCGGCGCGGCGCGAGACGGTGTATTACAACGATAGATACAACTACAGCGTGCCTTTAGGATAACATAGGTAACGCGGCGTCGCGCCCGTGGCTGAGGGGCGACTGGTCAAAAAAAGCGCTCGACCCGCGGAGGTCGAGCCGCGGCGGG
>CEUV01018043.1_pt1 | contig 13265 bp, 5 predicted proteins | sample 356401 | NCBI WGS metagenome assembly CEUV01 (sample SAMEA2622710, study PRJEB7988) | marine metagenome | isolation source: saline water (ENVO:00002010), including
TATTCAGATTTGACAAGACTAAATGGCAATGGTATAGGCTGTTTATTTGAGGCTGGAGTCAGTAGCCCTTACGAAGGAATAGTATTTAAAGAAGTTAAAATTGATGATTTAAAAGAAATTAAATGATGTTGAAAACTTGTTGAAAACTTTTCAATTTAATTTTTGACTTATACTCAAATTTTTTCTTACTTAGTTTCATCAAGCGAGAGATATAAATGTTGAGACGAAAGTCACGGCGAGTCTCTTAAGAGTTGAAAGAGGTTACGGCCTCAAGATACAAATAAGGAACATGCTCTCAAAGCGGAAACTTAATTTATTAAGCGAAAACTTTAAGGACATTTTAACTGTAGCTTGACGTTTGGAAAGCACCACGGTGATTTTTAAATGAAAAGGGCGAAAAATTCGATAAGAATTTACGCCCTTTTATTGTTTACGGACATTCTGTTTCTAATCCAGTATTATTCCTTTAACTCCCTTATCTTTCAAAAAGTTTGTGAATGATTTTAAATCTTGATCAATGATTGTATTGTATGGGCTAATGAATTTTTCATAGTCTTTACTAAGCTCCTCAACTCTATTCATCATGCCATCATTTGGTGCTTGATCATCTGTAGTAATCCTATCATATAGATGAGTAATATGATTTGTCCATTTTCTTGCATAATTAATCTCATCCTGAGAAGTTTCTATTTTATTCTGATACAAATTATTTTCAATATTAGATATTTTTGAGATGATCTTATTTCCTAATGACTTAATTTCATCGTGAGAATCATTTCCTTTCGTTAGTTCAATAAAGTTTTTAATTTGACTTGTAATGCTTCTCATTTCTTTTAATTTATCTTGAGATTCATTTATCATTTTAATCACTTTATTTGCTGTGTTGAATTGATTTTCTAAATCGATCATTGGAATGTCCCACCTCGGATCTATTTCAACGTTTAATTTAGTTACAGCTTTTTGGTTGGGGGTTATAATTTCAATTGTATATTCACCTGGTAAAGCGTCAGGTCCGTATCCACCTCTTGCGCTGTAGTACATTGAAACAAAATCACTCTGGATTTTTGGTGCTTTATGAGCTAAGTCCCAATACACAGTATGTACTCCCGAGTACAGGGTATTGGTATCATAATTTACATCGTATAGGTATTCTGTGTCCTCTTTAAAATTAATAATAATATTTCCATCATTATCTTTAATAAACATATCTACATCATCAATTGGTATATCTCTAGGCAGATAAAATGAGATATCATTTTCGAAACTTACGCCTCCTGATCTCCAACCACCACCTAAAGTAGTTCTAAGAGCTGTTTCAGGCTTAAAGATGTGGATATTGCTACTATTTAATAATACATCATTAATTTCTTGTAAAACGTTTATCTTATCTAATAACCAGAATCCTCTTCCCTGTGTAGATATAGCTAAATCATTTTGAGTTACCTCCATGTCTGTAATTGGTACATGTGGTAGGTTAAGTTGAAGGGAGTTCCAGGACTCACCATTATTAAAAGAAACGTATGCCCCAAACTCAGTTCCAGCATATATAAGTCCTTTTCTTGCAGGATCCTCGGCAACTGCTCTAACAAAGTGGTCAGAAGGAATACCATTACTGTTAGTTAATAATTTCCAGTTTTCACCGTAATTATCAGTCATTATAATATAAGGTTTAGGATCACTATTTCTATAGTTATAAACCGCAACAATCGCTCTTCCAGGAGAATGAGAGGATAATTCAATTTTATTTATAGTTCCTTGGTATGGTATGATTTTCTTAGGCGTAATATTTTGCCAAGTTTTCCCTCCATCTCTTGTAATATGTATTAAACCATCGTCTGAACCAACCCAAATCTCTCCCTCATTATGAGGAGATTCTTCTAACGCAAAAATTGATGAATAGACCTCAACTCCAGTAGCATCATTCTGGATTGGGCCGCCAGGAATATCAGCCTTCTCCTCATCTGTATCTAGGAGGCTTCTAGTTAAGTCTGGGCTTATAACTTCCCAATTTTTTGCTTTATCTGAAGTTCTATGAACTACATTAGATCCAACATAAACATGATCATTATTATATTCTGATATGAAAACAGGATAATTCCATTGGAATCTATAATTTAAATCATCCTGCCTCGTACCTTCGGTAAGGTGTACATAAGGTGTTCTTTGGTATTCTTCACCAGTCTCCAAATTTTTATAAGTAAACTCACCACTGTACCCTGTAGAATATATAATATTAGGATTTTTTGGGTGAACAGCAATATCTGAACACTCTGTTCCTCCTGCATTAAACCAATTTTCAAATGGTGTTAATGAGGGTATTCCTCTGCTTGGCACTGATATTGTAGAATTATCTTGTTGGCCAGCATACATTCTAAAGGGAAATTGATTGTCGACCGTTAGCCTGTAAAATTCTGATGTCGGCTGGTTAAGTTGTGTAGACCATGTTTCGCCTCCATTAAGCGTCACATTAGCTCCTCCATCGTTAACATTTATCATAATGTCCGTATTTTTTGAATTTATCCACACGCCGTGATTATCTCCATGTGGTGTCCTTATACGCTTATCAAATGTTTTACCTCCGTCAATAGACTTGTAGAAGCCTGTATTTGAAGCATATATTATATTTTCATTGATAGGATCTGCAGTTATATGTGAATAATACCAGCCCCTTTGCCTAAGTTTATGATCTCTATTAATTCGATTCCAAGACTTACCTCCGTCATCAGATCTGTATAGACCACCTTCCTCTTCTTTTTCTGCTTGAATCATTGCCCAGAGTCGATTTGTGTTAGCGGGGGAGTACTCTACCTCAATTTTACCCATTAAACCTTTTGGGAGGCCTTCTGTTACTTTTTTCCATGTCATTCCAGCGTCTTTTGACATAAACACACCTCCTTCATCACTACCGTCTACTAGTGTCCACGGTTTCCTTCGAACTGTCCAGAATGAAGCTAATAATTCATTTTCATTATCAGGATTAATTTCAATATCTCTTGCTCCAGTTTTATCACTAATAAAATATATATTTTTCCAACTTTTTCCTCCATCAATCGTCTTGTAAACACCTCTTTCAGGGTTTTTACCAAATATATCACCAAGTGCGGCGACATAAACAATATCTGAATTTTTTGGGTGAATTGATATCTTTCCTATAAGCCCAGCCTTAGGTAGGCCAATAAATTCCCAATTTTCACCAAAATCCGTAGATTTATACATCCCATTACCAGATGAAATATTACCTCTAGGGTCTGCAGATCCAGTCCCAACATATATAATGTTCTCATCTGATGGTGAAATAGCAATTGCTCCTATTGATCCTGCCGTTATTTGACCGTCTGAAACGTTATTCCAGGTATTACCAGCATCATTTGTCTTCCAAACACCGCCTCCAGTAGTTCCCATAAAGAACGTATATGGCTTAGAATCCAATCCTGCAGCTGTTGTGGACCTTCCTCCGCGATAAGGACCGACAAAATTCCATTCTAGAGACTCATAAAGACTTTCGGTATCAATTTTCTGTGCAACAGAAAAATTAGATGGAAAAGTTAAGAGAATAATTAAGTAGGGTAGTATATAGTTCACTTTCATTTTTGTTCTTTTTATTTCAATATAGTTAAGATCTTTTAATATTATAAAAATTGTGTTAAAATTATTGATTTTATTCTTTTTAGAATGATCTAAATATTATATTATAAAATACTGTAAATGAGTTATTTATAATATATAAAATAAACTAAATATTTAATTATAATTTTCTTGTCGAAGAGGCCAAGTTAAAATATCAAAATTTCATTTTTTGATAACATATCTTTATAGTTTGATTAAATAATATCTATATTGGCGAATGGTCAGAGAAAATTGGGGAAGTAGATTCGGATTTATTATGGCAACTGCGGGATTTGCCATTGGAATGGGTAATATTTGGAGATTCCCATATATTGTAGGAGAAAGTGGAGGTGGAGCATTTATCATAGTATATCTAGCCCTAACAGCAATTATAGGAATACCTCTCCTCACCGCAGAGGTGAGTTTAGGAAGAAAAGCACAACTCACTCCTATTGCTGGAATGAAAAAAATAACGTCTAAAACATCATTTTGGAATATAATTGGGTGGGTAGAGGTCTTAACAACTATAATTATTCTTGGATATTATCTTATGATAATGTCATGGGTAACAGTTTATCTAAAGGAATATGTAACAGGTGAGGCATTTTTATATGACTCAAACACAATACAAAGCCATTTTGGTGATCTGCAAAGAGATCCTGGTACCCTTATTACCTATTCTGCCTTAATTTCCGGAGTAATGGCATTTGTTGCCGCTAGAGGCCTACAGGGTGGTGTTGAGCTAGTTTCAAAGATATTTATGCCGGTACTGCTTATTATGTTCATAATTCTAGCTTTCGGCTCAAATTCATTTGAAGGTTCCTCTGAGGGTTTGTGGTGGTATCTTACTCCTGACTTCTCAAAAATTACATTTAAAGTTATTTTAGCAGCATTAGGTCAGATTTTTTTCTCAGTAGGCATTGCATTAACAGCTGGCTTTGTATTTGGTAGTTATCTTGACAAAAAAAATAGTGATATACCAGGTAGCGTTGGAATAGTAGTATTTTTTGATACTGCAATAGCAATTTTAGCTGGATTTGTAATTTTTCCAGCATTGTTTGCATTTGGAATAGAACCAAACGCTGGTCCAGGATTGTTATTTGTTACCATGGCATCTTTATTTAAGGAAATACCATTAGGCATGTTTTTTGGTGGATTATTCTTCTTTCTAGTATTTATAGCTGCATTTACATCAATTATTGGTCTGTTAGAGGCAGTTATATCAACAGCAATGGATTCATTCAAGATATCACGTACAAAATCTGTCATTCTTTGTGTATTGATGACTTTTTCACTTTGTGTTCCAAATATTTTAGGGTTTAGTACATGGAGCGATGTTCAAATTTTTGAGTTGAGCATCTTTGGGTTTTTTGACTACGTTTCAGCGATAATACTACTCCCTCTAGGTGGTCTTCTCATCTCGATTTACGTCGCATATGGCTGGGGTTTTGATAAGTTTATGACAGAGACAAACGAGGGATCGGGTAAGTTAAAAGTAACACCATTATGGGGCCCAGTTATGAAATTTATAATACCAGTAATAATTCTCGTAATCCTTATTGCAGGGCTTTTAGGGGATAATTTAGCTTTAATTTAAATGTTATGGACAAGATAGATTCACTCAATCAGACAGCTGATTTTCATAGGTTATTTAACCATCCAATTCTTGATAAACCAACCATTCCAGATAAGAAGAGGTGTGCGCTGAGGGTAGAGCTCATTTCTGAGGAGCTGAGAGAACTCAAGGAGGCAATTGAGGATAACGATATAGTTGAGATTGCTGATGCCCTCTGTGACATTCAGTATGTTTTATCTGGTGCCGTTCACGAGTTTGGTATGAGTGAGAAGTTTGTCAGACTATTTAACGAGGTACAAAGATCAAATATGAGTAAGGCATGTGTCTCTGTAGAGGAGGCAGAGAAGACAATAGAGTGGTATAAAAAAAATAAGGATACGGATTGTTTTTATGAAGAGAAGGAGGGCAAATACCTTATATACAGGAAATCAGATAGGAAAACTCTTAAATCAATAAACTATTCTCCCGCTAGGCTCAAGGATATTTTAGATGACTAGATATTAGTATTAATATTATTAAGATCTGAGAAAGACTTTCTTAGTCTTTCTATCATTGCATTTTCACCTTCAAGTAACCATTTTCTGGGATCGTAATACTTCTTATTCGGTAGGTCTTTACCTTCAGGATTTCCAATTTGCGAGTTAAGATATTCCTGATTTTTTTTGTGGTAATCATTTACTCCTTTGCAGAATGCCCACTGCATATCTGTGTCAAGATTCATCTTTACCGCTCCGTATCCAATAGCTTCTCTTATCTCATTTGTTGACGAGCCAGATCCTCCGTGGAAAACAAAGTTTATAGGATTTGCTTCTGTATTGTGCATTAATGATACATACTCTTGTGATTTCTGAAGTATGGTTGGAGTGAGCTTCACATTTCCAGGTCTGTAGACGCCGTGGACATTACCAAATGCTGCTGCAATCATAAAATTTGGACTTATTTTAACGAGTCTCTCGTAGGCATAATTCACCTCCTCAGGTTTAGTGTAGAGCTTTGATTCATCGACATCAGTATTATCCACACCATCTTCTTCACCTCCTGTAACCCCTAACTCTATTTCGATAGTCATACCCATTTCACTCATTCTCTGGAAGTAAGTACAACAAATATCTAAGTTCTCTTCAATTGGTTCCTCAGAGAGATCAAGCATGTGTGAGCTGTAAAGTGGAAGCCCCTCTTTCTTGAAAAAATCCTCTCCCTCTTCCAGAAGACCGTCTATCCATGGTAATAGCTTCTTTGCGCAGTGGTCAGTGTGTAAAATAACGGATACGCCATATTCTTTTGCCATCATATGTACGTGGTATGCGCCAGATATTGACCCGGCAATAGCAGATTTTTCGTTGGAGTTGTCAAGATGCTTACCAGCGTAAAATGATCCGCCACCGTTAGAAAATTGAATTATTACAGGTGCATTCAGCTCTTTAGCAGTCTGAAGTACGGCATTAATACTACTTGTATTAACGACATTAACTGCAGGTAAAGCAAAGTTGTTTTCGTTTGCATAGTTTAATAGTTCTGTAACTTCTGACCCGTGTAGTACTCCAGCTCTAAACTTCATAATCCTTTTTCTTGCAAGCTAGATAGATAACCTTTTTTTTCAAAGCATTTCTACAAATTATGAATATATACTTCCTTTGACCTATTTAATGCATCAAATCTAATTTCTAATTTGATTTGAGCATCTTCTGACCTGACATCATCTCCACCACACTCAGGGTTGTGCTTTATGAAATAGTAGAAAATAGTCTGTCCTCTAGAGTATAAAGTTTGGTTTTCAGGCCTCCCGAATATGTCTATCATCTGATTCTGATTAAATCTTAGAAACATTTCTTTGTTATCATTTACTAAACGAACCAGCTTTTCTCTTTCACCATCACAACCATACGTATCGTTTATCCATTTACTATAATCTAGACCTTCAATTTTCGGTATCTGCGTACTACAAGAAAAGATCAAAATAAGGGAAATAAGGCAGATAGGGTATATAAATTTCATGTATATAAATTTAGAATAAATATAAATAAGTGTCATACTTTTTCTTGAGTAAAAAAATATTTGAATGTATAAAAATATATAGTATCTTAGCTGTTCCTTAAACAACATTAAGGTATTATTAAACCACTAAACAACTTAGTTTGAAATCATTTTTTAGTAAATTTTTTCGTGCTATTTCCGTATCTAATTTACACTTATTAAGGTGGTATATACCTCTTTTGTTATTTATAAATACTTCATTATTTGCGACAGATTACACAATAACAGTTACAGCTACAGGTAGTTCAAATTATATTTTCAATAGTAGTGGTTTAAATTTTAATAATGTGAACGACCCTAGTATAACTGTAAATGTGGGTGATAAGCTTACATTTGATGTTTCTGGAGTATCTGCAGCCCATCCATTTGCCATAGTCTCCGCACTAACAGCTGGAAATGGTTACGCGGCATCTAATGAGGTAAGTGGTGTTACTAACAACGGAGAACCTGCTGTTTCTTCTGTTGTTTGGGATTTGACTGGTGTCACGCCAGGTACTTATTACTATGTGTGTACACTTCATCCAAATATGAGAGGGACTATCACCGTCAATGCATCAACTGGTGGAACGGACACAGATGGAGACGGAGTCTCTGATGATGTGGATGTCGATGATGATAATGACGGAATTACCGATATCCTTGAGGGTGGTGAGACCCTTGACACAGATGGAGACGGTTTACCTAATAGGATTGACCCTGACTCTGACGGAGATGGATGTTTTGACGTTATTGAGGCAGGTTATGGTGATATAGATGATCCTTCAGATGGTGAGGTAGGAACAAAACCAACAGAGTACACTGCTGATGGTAAGGTTAAAAATATTAACTACTTTACCCTTACTGAGATAGATGACCTAGATAATAACACGGTAAAAGATTTCTTAGAGAAAGGTTCTTCACTCTCAAAGACAACTGACCCTGTTAGTGTCAACGTACTTGAGTACTCAAATGTAACATTCACAGGAGGTGGTGAGACAGTAGGTGACTTAGGAACAATTGTTTACGCGTGGCAGATAACTGAGGATGATGGAAAAACTTGGCAAAACCTTTCGGCATACGTAACTGCTAACCCATCACATCCAGGGAAGTATACCGGTGGAGACAGTACAGTATTAGTTATTGATTCTGTTACTGCGGCCATGGATCAGTATGCCTACAGATTGTACATGCAGACTCCTGCGTTCAAATGTGATAACGACGTTACAACGAATAAGGCTACTCTTAGTGTCTTTAAGCTTGATACTGATGGTGACGGAGTTCCTGATGAAGTAGATGCTGACGACGATAATGATGGTATTAAAGATGTTGACGAGGGTGGAGAAACTTTAGATACCGACGGAGACGGAACACCTAATAGAATAGACCTTGACGCTGATGGAGATGAGTGTAATGACGTAGAGGAAGCGGGCCTAAGTACTGACGAGAATAATGATGGGATGGTAGGAATACCTATTGTCGTAGTTGATGCAAGTGGGTTGGTTACTTCTACAGGTTCTGGTACATACACGTACGGAACACCTGATGACCTTGATGGCAACGGTACAGCTGATTATCTACAGGCTGGCGCTGATGCAACTGTGGACTCTAGTCCATCTAATAGCACTGTTTCTAATGATACTAAAACTATATTTGTTGCTTCTGGATCGTCAGACTGCAAAGTTGATTACACTTGGCATGTTAGTACTGATGCAGGAACAACGTGGAATGAAATAGATGACTTTAATGCTATTGGTCAGCAGTCTGAGATTATGATTGTAGGAGGTGGACACCCAAATAATCACGGCAGTGGTTACTACTCTTTCCTAGAATTATATGCTAACGACGATATTGTAGCTAATAAGTATAAGGCTGTATTAACCTTACCTAACGGTCAAAAATACCAGTACGTCATCAGCAATAATGTTGATAAAGGAAAGTATATACTCTTTGGTGAGAATAATAATGGTTGGGTCAACTTCTTTGGCCAGACAGTCAACTCTCTGTACGGTTCGAAGTTTGGAAGATACTACCAGTGGAATAGAGTTGGTGACTCAAGGGGAGAATTTATCCTAGAAATCAAGACAAATGATACTGAGGAATTAGTCGTTGATAGATTTGGTAGTGTTTCCTCTGACGGAGCACCACCGTGGTTTGTTAACCAAGGATTCTTTAAGAGAAAAGATAACGTATACGCAGACTCTACTTTCAGATCTACAGACTGGACAATTTGTTCTGATTGCCTTTTAGAACCAAAAAATAATGATAACACTACACCATACGACTGGGGGAGTGTCGTACTTCCTGACACCTCTATTTATACAGGTCTCAAGGATGATACGCTAGTTGTTCATTCTGCTAGACCATATATGGACAGGTACCAGTACAAAGCAAAGGTACGATCTTCATGCCACGCATGTGACCTTGGAACATTTACGTCCGCAGCTGAGCTGGTTGTATTCCTTGACTCAGATGGTGACGGAGTGGGAGATACCGATGACCAAGATGATGACAACGACGGAATTATTGACACAAAGGAAGGTGCTGCCGATGACGACTATGACGGAGATGGTATCCCTAATAGATTGGATTTGGATTCTGATGGTGATGGCTGTAACGATGTTATAGAAGCTGGATTTTCTGATTCTGATGGAGATGGCATTGTTGGTACAGGAAAGCCAACAGTAGGAACTGATGGTAAGGTGACTGGACATAGCTACGCTAACCCTGCCGACGTAGATTCCGACACGTCCCTTGATTTCCTTCAGTTTAATTCAGACATAAGAATTTATAGTGACCCTGACTCTGTGTTTATAGACGAAGACGAAGACACAATCTTTATTGCTCAAGCAACTGAATTCTCCAGTTATGCTGGATTCTGGTCTAATGAACCAAATAATGGAGCGGGTTATAACTACGCTGCACAAAGTACAAGTGGTGATATTCATCAGGCCTGGTATGATGAGCAGCAGACACGAAGTTTATCATATGTTGTAGAGTTTAATTCTCTCATTAATGACGCTAAAACTGGTTATACATTCCTCACACAGTTTAGGGGACACTCATACTACGTTTCAAATACCTCAACCAATTTCGATAACGCTGTATCTCAATCTCAGGAGTTAGGAGGCTATCTTTTTGTAGTTAATGATGCTCACGAGTCAGAAAAAATTAGGGAGAGCGTGAGGAGAGATGGCGGTAAAAGTGTTAACATGTGGATAAACTATTTCCAAGACATTAGCCTAGATACCTACTCCGAGAATGACGGTGGTTGGGTATCTGGTTTCATACCAAATTCTGCTATATATCAGTGGCAGGTAAGTTCTGATGGTGGCACAACCTGGACTGACGTGACAGATGGAACAAATTACGCCGGAGCATCTAACGACACACTAAGAGTAAAATCGGCACCTGCTAGTTTTAATAGTAATCTATACCGTCTAAAAGCTACAACTTCCTCTTTCGCATGTACAGAGGGACCAAAATATTCTAAGACTGCTATGCTTACTGTATCTTCAGATCCTGATAACGACGGTGTTAAAAATAGTGTAGACCTTGATGACGACAACGACGGAATATTAGATACCAAAGAGGGTACTGGCGATCTCGATGGAGACGGTATACCTAATAGGCTTGACTTAGACTCTGATAACGACGGTTGCCTAGATGCACAGGAGGCAGGTTTTACAGGATTTGACTCTGAGGGAAGACTGTGTAACGACTCAAACTGTGCCGACTCTGATGGTAAGGTAACGGGCCATAGCTACGCAGATCCTGCTGATGGTGACGGAACGGGAATAGCTGACTTCCTAGAAGCTGGTCAGTCCCCATCTATTACTACTGATCTTCCAACTGTTACTGTTGCTGCAAAAAATTCTTCAAAAAATATTTCTATAGCTGGTTCAATTCCTGATATTCAGTCAAATACAACATACACAAACTTTAGATCTGGTCAACCAGATAACTCAGGAACTGAAGATTATGCTGAAATGAGTACTAGCGATGGGCAATGGAACGATAACAGGTCGAATAGGTACAGAAGATATCTCATAGAGTTTAACACACCAACCAACGAGACAAAATCAGGGTTTACATACCTGACAGATTATAATGGTCACTCATACTATGTGAGTTCTGGAACATACAGACCTGAGGATGCTTTTAATAACGCAAGAGCTAATGGAGGATATGCAGCTGTAATGAATGATGCTGCTGAAAATGAGAATGTTAGGTCTGCTGCATTCACTGCCATTGGAAATCAATGGTTATGGATTGGTCACAAGCAAAATAAAACTAGTGAAACATTTTTTGAACCTTCTGGAGGATGGGAAGGTGTATCTTACGCCTCTGTCATTAGCTATCAGTGGCAATTAAGCATCGACTCAACGAACTGGACTGATATCACTGCAGCTAACGATACGGTATCTGTGAATGATACATCAGTAGTATATTCTGGTTTTAATACATCACAACTAAATATTAACCCAACAACCGCTGGAATAAATGGGTACCAGCTAAGGGTTATTTTAGGAAATACTGGGTTTGTATGTGCTGTGAATGATACCTCTAAAGTAACTACATTAATCATTAGAAACGATTTTGATGGCGACGGAATTGAGGATGATGCTGACGCTGATGATGATAATGACGGTATCCTAGACACGCAGGAAGGAAATGGTTCTACTGACACTGATGGAGACGGTGACCCCGACTCCAAAGATCTCGACTCGGATGACGACGGATGTTGGGATGTTGACGAGGCATATGGTACCTCGCCTGACAGGGATCCTAACAACGACGGAGTGTTTGGTGATGTAGATGCCACGATTAACTCAAATGGAACAGTTTCTGGTTCAAACAGTACTTCTGGTCTTGATTTAGATGGAAATGGTGTCAAAGATTTCCAGGAAGCAGGTGCCGCGATAACAGACATATCTTGTCCTGGCGACATAACTGCTGTAGAAGGTCAAAACATTAATGTCATATCAACAGCTTCTGGTATGGGATCTACGACTGTAAACTATACTTGGGAACTAAGTTCAGACACAGGAAAGACGTGGACCGATGCATCTAAAGTCAGTGAATCTAAACTGATTATCTCAGGAATAGGATATGGAAAAACAACTACCTCATACGACGGAACCCCTAAATTTATTGAGCTTTATGCACTTGAGGATCTTAATCTAATAAATTATAGAATGAAAAGTCATCTGTCTAATGGCGCTTCTAGTAATTATGATTGGGTTATGTACACAATTAATAAGACTTTGAAGAAAGGGGATTACATGCTCATATATTATCCAACTAACCAACTTGATGCAAATACATTCTTTGGAGATGATATTGATAATATTTATGATTACACGTTGAGTGAGAGTTATTTCTATAACTCTATAAGAGATGGTAACGATAACTTCACGCTAGAGAGTAATGAGAGTGGTCAATGGAAGTCAGTTGATAGGATAGGTAATGGGGTTAATGTCCTTAACTACGACGACGGATGGTTATACAGAAAATCAAATTCCGTTCCTTCTGGTACATATGACCCGTCTCAGTGGACAAATTGCGTGGACTGTCTTGAGTCCGCAACGAACGCTTCCGCTCCAACACCTTTCCCTGTTAAGACATTTACTGGAACAAAAATTTCTTATGATGTTTCCAAGGGTGATTCTTTATTAATTACAGGTTCTACGATGGGTATCTCAGGATACCAGTTCAGGGCGATAGCATCAACACCTTCTTACGTTTGTGGTGCTAACGACACCTCTTGTGTTATCAACCTTACCATACTTCCAGATTTTGATAAGGATAGTATCCCTGATGCAAGTGATTTAGATGACGATAATGACGGTATTCTCGACATCGATGAGGGTGACTTAGACACAGATGGAGACGGTATTAAGAATCAGTTTGATCTGGATTCAGATGGAGACGGATGTTTTGATGTTGAAGAGGCAGGATTTGTAGATGGTGACTCAGATGGCATTGTCGGCTCATCACCAGTCACAGTAGATTCTGATGGAAAAGTAACTGGAGTAACAGCATTTTCTACACCTCTTGACGGAGATAGTAA
>CEUV01151724.1_pt1 | contig 13250 bp, 13 predicted proteins | sample 356401 | NCBI WGS metagenome assembly CEUV01 (sample SAMEA2622710, study PRJEB7988) | marine metagenome | isolation source: saline water (ENVO:00002010), including
AACTTGATCATGAATGGTACAAGGCATTCCAACGTCGAAGTTCGTCGTTCCTGCATTGAGATGTTGCCGATGCTTCTCGTTGAGGACAAACTAAGGATTGTTGCTACCGAACTGCTTCAAAGTGAAACCAATGCTGAGTTGAAGAAGATGCTGACTGAAATGACCTATGATGCATCCATTGAAGGTACGGAGGCTGAGAAGAATGCATTCCTCGCACCCGCACTTCCAGTGCCTGCTTTGGAACGTGAAGTAGCACATGCTCAGGGCAAGGCTGTTGGGCTTGAAAATCCGCCTGCAGATATCCCATTGCTTGATGACTCGAGCCAGAATGAGCGTTTGGATTCCTAACGACATGGTTATGAGGGGGCGCTTGGTCGGTTGGACATCGAGGTCATCCTATGATTGACGACAAAGAACTCCAATTCGACCGACTTTGGGAAGGAATTACGCCAAAAGGTGTGAACCGAACCAAGGCGCTGAAATTCCGACAATACATCCTTGAGCATGTTCGACAAATGCGTCGACCACTCAACCGTGACAACGCCAAGAAGTATTGGATGGGACAGCTTCAGGCTGAAATTAAGGAACGAGAGAACTTTTGATGTGCGTGGGGGCCACCTCCGTCTCGGTGGCCTGAACCAATGAGACGGAAGGAGCAACATGTTCACCAAAACCCGATTCGATTCGCTACAACTTCCTGATGCAATCATGCAAGGAATTTCTTCACTTGCGTGGGAATGTCTGACCGAAGTCCAACGAGATACGATTCCACTTGCTCGTTCCGGCCGTGATGTCATTGGACAAGCACGAACAGGTTCCGGAAAGACCGCTGCATTTGGAATCCCTATCCTCGAGCGCTGTCAACCGACTGGTAGTCTTCAAGGATTGGTCCTTGCACCAACCCGTGAATTGGCGCAACAAGTTGCAGAAGAGATGAACCAACTCCAAGGTGGCCATGGCCTCTCGATCATGACCGTCTATGGTGGTACCGATCTCGAGAAGCAAGCAAAAGCACTCGATGCTGGCGTCGATGTCATCGTCGGAACGCCAGGTCGTGTCATGGACATGTCTGAACGTAAGCACCTTGATTTGTCGAAGGTTGAAGTCTTCTGCCTTGATGAAGCCGATCGAATGTTGGATATGGGATTCCTTCCAGACATTTTATGGATTCTTGAGCGAACAACATCTCGCGAGCAGACATTGCTTTTCTCAGCAACCTTCCCACAGGAGATTCTTGATGCTGCGAATGAATTCACCAACAATCCTGAATTCGTAATGACAAATGAGGAAGAACTCGATGTACCTCCAATTGATTTGTACAAGATTTCCATCGGCCGTGCCAACAAACTCTGGGCACTTGGCCGATTGTTGGCTCGAATGGGCGATGATGATCAGTGCATTATCTTCTGCAATACGAAGCGTATGGTTGATCTTGCAGTTCAACGATTGCAAAAGCACCGATTCGATGTTGCAGGCTTGCATGGCGATTTGAAACAGAATCAACGTGATCGAATCCTTGACCGTTTCCGAGAAGGTGACGTTCGTACCATTGTTGCAACCGATGTTGCCGCACGTGGTATCGATATCGATGGAATCACACTGGTTGTCAACTACGACGTGCCTTCCGATATCGATTCCTTCATCCATCGTATCGGTCGAACAGGTCGTATCGGTCGACATGGTGAAGCATGGAGTCTTGTTTCCAAAGATGATGCACCTCAAATGGGGAAGATTATCGCCACATACAATCTTTCAATCGAAGAAACCGAAGCGCCTGCCTTACCCGAAGGTGTTGAGCGAGACCCTGTTCGTAAGCAAGATGACTTCGGTGAGAATGCTGATGTCTACGGATTTGTCCGTATTCGTCTCGATGCTGATCGCAGTGAACTCGGTTCGCCTCTGCAAATCGCATCATGGTTTGAGCAACATCTTCGTTGTGATGCACTTGCCATTGGTGATGTTTCGTTTGAGGGTGATTCGACCATCGTCTCAATCCACAGTAGCAAACTTGGATTGGCTATGAAAGCAATCAAAATGCATCCGTTTGGCTCCAAGACGTGCAATGCAGAAGTGCTCTAATCACTCTTCTTCGTTCGATTGTGAGCGTTTTCGCCACGAACCTTTTGGCTTTTCTTTCTTGGATTTGGGTTGTTCGACCTCGTTGGAATCGTTCGTGTCATAAACAGGCCATTCTCCATTCTCATCCTTACGCTCGATCTCATAGAACCCAATCGTTCCAATCACAATACCGAGAACTGCGAACGACCATGCACCTTGAATGGCGTTATCCCAGGTATTCTGCGCCTCATAGCAATTCGAAGTTGTCAATTCACTAAATGCACAATAATCGATGATATTCTTTGCATCCATTGCTGTTGAATTTCCATTGACCCAGAACCAAGCGATACCGAAGAAGAGGAACATGATGCCAATCAATGCAGCATGCTTTTGTTCCCAACGCTTACGAATAACGATTCGCCACTGTTCCTTTTCTTCTTGTGATGCTTTCATTGCTTTGGATGCCCCACCGACATACTTGAACCAAACAAGCCACATGATCAAAAGAACGATGAGAAAGCCCCATTGATAGACAAAGGTGTGGAAATTCCACATGTTGTTCAAGCAATCTGGTTGGTTTGGATTGGCAAGACATCCTTCAACAGCGATGGGATAGAAGGCAACAAGTCGTACGATGTTGAGGACGTAGACGATTCCACACATGACGGCGACAGCTTTGAATTTCTCACGCTGTGTGACGCCATCCGTCATCAAGACGAGCGTTGAAAGGAATATCATTTCATGAACACCAGCGCATTCATCAGAAACATAAAGCCCAACTCGGTTGTCAAATTCTGGAAATGATTCATGATAGAAATCAATTCGCGTCAACCAACCATTGTGGGTGCTCAATGTTGACGCTCCTTCACCGAACATCAATTGTGTGACTTCGTTCCAAATGTAGGCCTCAGTGACTTGAATCAAAGCGAGCGTGTCCGATGGTTGGGTGATGAACCAGTACAGTGCTTCAACTGCGAGAAGCGCGAGTGGAATTTTTCCGTAGCGAAGGCCGAGTTGGGCGACTTCACCCCAACTCATGTCATCGCTCTGTTTTGCGGAAGCAGACTCACCCATTGACGTGTGCTTGTGCTTGCTCTTCTTCAACGTGTTGTGTCAAATGAAGCGTAAGAGTGGATGTGTTCAAAAAGCAGGGGTTAGACAACGATTCATGGTGGGCAAGAAAGATGCTACACATCTTCTTGATGTGCTTGGCTTTTTTTGTCCAGTTCCAGTTGCAGAAGCCAAACAAGCGCTGTCGACAATGGACGTTGGCTCCATCCTCAAGGTGCTTGCGAGCGATCCAGAAACCTTGCATGACATTCCTTTGATGCTTGGCCGAACACCTCATGAACTCCTCTCCATAGACTCGCATGAAGGCGAGTATGCCTTCCTAATCGAGGTGATGGCTGATGAGTGACGTTCCAAGCATTGCAAAACTCCCAACACGGTGGGGTCAATTCGATATCCATGTCTACCAAGAAGAAGCAACAGGCTTGGATCATGTTGCCCTCATGTTGGGCGATATGAGTGGACCGGACCCTGTCTTGTTGCGTGTTCATTCCGAATGCCTTACTGGAGATGCATTCTCATCGCTACGATGTGACTGTGGTCCACAACTGGATGCTGCAATGAAGGCCATCGTTGACAATGGGTGGGGCTGTTTGCTCTACTTGCGTCAAGAAGGGCGTGGAATTGGTTTGCATGCAAAAATTCAGGCATACCATCTTCAGGATCAAGGTGCAGATACACTCGATGCAAATCTGATTCTTGGCCATCCTGCTGATGGCCGTGATTACCAGATTGCAGCAACCATGCTCAACGATTTGGGCATCACCGATGTAGCGCTACTAACCAACAACCCTGACAAAGTCAAGCAACTTGAAGATCATGGAATCGTCGTTGCGAAAACGGTCCCATTGGTTGCTGGCGTAGGCCAAGATAACCTTCAGTATTTGCAAACCAAAGTACAGCGAATGGGTCACACCATCGATTCGAATGAATTGGAATGAATGGGGCCGTGGCCGGGAATTGAACCCGGGCTGGCAGAACCACAATCTGCCGTGCTAACCCCTACACCACCACAGCCATGGGGAGTTGTCCGTCATGGGCGTGGTATTTCAACAATCCGTCGTCGTATCAAGAAACCCGTTGTTTGAAATGCTATCACCGCATGCTATGGCACATGCGACGGAAGGGAAACGCTCTGTTGATGTTCACGCTACTGGTCTGTGCACTTTGCATACCGTTGCTCTCGACGACGACAGCACGCTCAGTTCATGAGACTGCGACGTATGATTTGTTTCCACAAGGTGATTTGACCGATGAAAGTCAATGGGTCGTTGGTGCGACCACATCGTTCACAACCCAACCAGCATCGTATACGGATTCCATGGTTGCCGATCAACGCATGACCATGGTTCACGAGCGACCACGACATACGGACACACTTTCCTACTGGGGATTGACAAGTCCGTCAGAATCTGAGAATGTGATCGGATCTCCAGATGGATTGTTCATGTGGTCAACGGGTCCAGTGATGTCTGTGCAAAGCTTTGATGTTGCCTCGTCCTCGCAGTATGTCATCACGGATGTGCGTGTTGTTCTTGCATTCAAGATTACGGACGCATTGCTCATCGATTCAGTCCGTCTTTCCATGGATTGGTCAAACGGTTCAGATATTCTCCGCACCTGGTCCAACACGGGTGGTGCGATTGATTACATCAATGGCTCACATTACAAACTCGATGTTACAACGATTGATGCATGGACATGGTCGATGCTTTCAACCGCGAAATTCACCATGGATTATGTTTCAGTTGGCCAGACAGATGATGCACGTCTTGAATTGGATGCGATTGGTATCGAAGTAACGATGGAAACACCATGGTATGGTGGAGAGGTTGCACGAGCCACATCAACTGCATCTGGTCATGAACTTCCTGTTCTCGATGTGGATTTGAGTGTTGGCGACTACAATGGGATATCACTTTCGAATTGTGGCTTGGAATCCATCGATACGCAAACCATTGGAACATGGACCAGCGAACCGGTTATGGTCCCCGCAGGTCAATCGTTTGGACGCATTCACTTCACTGTTAATGAAACAGGAAACGAAGATTACGTGAGTGTACAGTATGCAACCTCTACAGACGGTATCGCATTTGGTTCATATTCAATGTACTCAGGTGATGTACTTCCTGCCGATGCGTACGTACGTGTTCGCGTTTCTACCGACCTTGCCTGCATCGTTTCTGTTCATATCGATTTGAACGATCCTACACTTTCCATCAATGGACGAATCTATGGTGATGCTTCGGGATTGGACCTAGATTACTCACAATGGGCCATTTTTGTCAATGATAAGAGTGTAGGAAATTATCCAATTGAGGTCGGAGAGTTCTCACTTCAAATCCCAATTGGTCACACATTCCTTGGTGATGAAACCGATGTTGAAGTTGAGATTCGTACATGGTTTACATGGGATTCTGATGGAAGTGCACGTACTGTTGCCCTTGAAATACACTCGATAGATCTGAGTGGTGGATACGATATCTTCTATGATGAGGATCCCGTTTGTCAATTGATTGGTGACCAATATCTTACCGAAGATGGTGGTGGTCTCTTTGTACCGCTTCTGTCTCGTTGTGTTGATGATCGAGGTTTACCAGAAGATCTTGATGTGAGTTTTACCAACTCAGATTCGAGTATTGTTGACGTTTCGCTCGACCAAGGTGAGGTTCGTATCTCTCTGCAACCTGAACAATCCGGGGCTTCTCAAATTGAAATGACCGTTTCAGATGCAGCTGGAAATAGCTACGTTGAATCGTTCAATGTCTATGTTGAAGCAGTGGATGACTCGCCTCTACTCAGTGAATTCCCTTCCTTGGTTCAGGTTGAACATGCACTTGAGACTGTCATCCCGTTTTCATGGTCCGATGTCGATAGTGATGATTCCTTCATGACAATGACTGCGAATCGGTCATGGGTTGATGTTGACTTGACATCTGAAACACTCACATTGACTGCGCCTACGCCTGGCTACACGTCTGTGTTGCTGAGTCTATGCGATGCAACGACTTGCAGCGAGCGAATCCTTGATCTTGATGTTGTTTCATTACCTGATCTCGTTGTGACTGATCTCAAGATTGGCGATGATGCGAATGGTGTCTTTGAGGACGTTGCGACTGTTGAAAACGGACAGTTCCTCAAGGCTCGTGTGTATGTTGGAAATGATGGTTTTGCTGATGCTGAAATGGTAACCATCCGTTGTACTGTGAATGGAGTAACTGCTGATATCGACATGATTGCGACGCTTGCACCTGGTGAGATTGCAGTGGCTGACTGCAGTTTCCAAGCTCCACTGGTTGGTGAACTGATGACCGTTGATGCAGTTGTCGATGGGGGAGGTGTCATCGATGAACGTAATGACTCAAACAATGAACGTGAGGCTACGGTCACGTTGACGCTACCAGAAGAAACGGAAGCTGAGAATGTTGAATCAGGCGTCTCAACGACGACCATTTACATTGGAAGTTTGATTGCCTTGGTCCTTATTGTTGTGGCATTCACAATGTTTGCTCCTGCCAAAGTCAAGAAATATGATGGAGAAGCATACTATGGAGAACCAAATTCGCATGGCTTTGATGAGCAAGGCAAAGTGATTCGGAAGGTGGAATAATCACTTTTTGAGGCGAGTGTATGGGGCGACCAATTCTGTACAGTTTTCGGCGTTGTCCTTATGCGATGCGTGCACGAATGGCATTGCTGCAAGCAGGAATTCAGGTTGAACTACGAGAAGTGGTTTTACGAGATCGTCCCGAGCATATGATGGAGATTTCACCAAAGGGAACGGTTCCAGTTCTTTTACTTCCAGATGGAACCGTTCTTGAGGAGAGTTTGGACATTATGTTGTGGGCACTTGATGCATCATGGCTTGTTGGTGACTGGAAGGAACTCATCGATGGAAACGATGGTGATTTCAAGTATCATTTGGATCGCTACAAGTACAACAATCGTTACGAGAATCCCCTGCCACCTGAAGAACATAGGAGCAATGTTCTGTCCTTTCTCGAATCCTATGATCGACGTCTAGAGGCGTCATCCTATCTCTGTGGTGATGCGTGCACAATCGTTGATCTTGCACTTGCACCATTTGTTCGTCAATTTGCGAACACCAATCGTGCATGGTTTGATGACCTTGATCTACCGAATCTTCATGCTTGGTTATCCAAGATGCTCGAGGATGAACTCTTCCGAAATTGTATGGTCAAACATCCTCAATGGAAACCTGCTGATGAGCCAATTATGTTTGGTTGATGGAACGGAATCAAAATCAAGCCCCGAATGTCGGATAATGTCTGAATTGACATTAACATTCATAATGGTGAGAATTTTTGCCAAGGATGTTCCAAGACTGTGGGGGTCGTTCAGCTTAGCTGATGGAATGGATGTGGGGACATGTCAGAATTGAAAATACGAATTGAAACAGAGGAGTTCATCTACGAAGAGTACTTTGAAGCATGATTACCAACGACGAGGATAGACGTCATCGTTCATCAGTACGGCTGATGGACGAGCGATCTCACCCTTTTCCATGTTGGTGATGCTTTCGCTATCACAGTTGACTTTGACGAAGCATACAGCTTCGCCTTTCATGCTGGTAACCAGTACATTTTGTCCAGATGTTAGATCACTTGGAATCGAAACAATGCCTGGTCGCAGGAGTGGCGCTCCGTGTGCTAAGGCTGCAACTGCACTATCTTTGACAACAATTCGTGGCAATCCTGCGAGAAGTTTCTCGGTAGGATGAAGCATACGAAGCAACGCTTCACTTTCGTTGCATTCCTTCCAAAGCCACACAGCATCAGCAATTTCATGCAATTGTACACAATCTTCGAGCGTGAATCGACCTGAATCTTCTCGTCGTAGTTCTTTCAATTCAACCGGTTGGTCCAAGAGCAAGCCCATGTCTCTCGCCATCGTACGAATGTAGGTTCCTGCTTCACATCGAATGCGGGCAACAATTCGCTTCGAGGATTGATCCAACAAGGAAAAATCGTGAATCTTTCGAGTTCGTACTTGAACTCGAACAGCAGAAATCTCAGGTGGTACGTTGTAAATTCGCCCGGTGAGTTGTTCCATTACAGCATTGAGTGCATCTTGCTCAACATCGTTCTTGAATTGAAAGACAGCGATGTAGGTCTTGTCATGCTCAAGAATTTGTTTCGTCAGGCGCATTGCTTTGCCCGACATGAGAGGTAAGACGCCTGTTGCGAATGGATCGAGTGTACCTCCATGGCCCAAACGAGGTAATCCAAGCATATCTCGAACCCATGCAGCGACTTGATGCGATGTTGGACCAGCACCTTTGTCAAGCAAGAAGAATCCTGATTCGAGACGTTGTTCAATGGTCTTCTGATCAGGATATGTGCCGATGGCATCATCGGTTGATGCTGCATCATCGAGGAAGATCGTTTTGCTCACTCTGATACCTCCAGTAATTCGAGAACCCGGGTCAGCACTTCTTGAGGGTTTAGGCTGGTCGCGTCAATACAATGCGTGTATGGTTCCTGTTGTTCAGGAAGCAAAGTGTACAACTCTTGGAATCGTTGCGCATCGACTTCGGCTCGCTTTCTGCTCGCTTCGATGATGTCATCGATGTTACCTCCTTCTCGAGATTGAACACGCTTCGCTCGCTCCATTTCACTGACCTCGAGCCAAATACGTGGTATGTCCAAGTTGAGTTGGTATGCCCACCATCCTGACAATCGGCTCTCAACAATGGATGGCGCATCAGCATCCTCTCGCAACATCTCATTTTTCAGAAGCGTATCCAGTTCTCGATCAACATCAAGATCATCTTTACACAACTGACCAAATTCTGCTAAACTCATGTTGCGTCGCTTTGCTTCTTGGCGAAACAATTCTCCTCCATTCAGTGAAGACCATTCTTTTTGTTCACTTAAGAGTTGAACGAGTGTACTTGTTCCACTCCCTGGATGACCAGAGATGGTGATTCGTACCATGGCTCACACCCATTCGTGATAACATACGTTACAGCGCATGCTACGAGGCCCTTTACGTTGGACATCATCGCTCATGCACTCTGGACACACCACATCGGTTGTTTCCTTCTTCTTCTCAGTTTTTTGTTGAGATTCCTTTGCGTTTGATTTGGCTTGCTTCTTTGGACCGTTCTTTCGAGAGCGTTTTCTGCGTTGGGTCGCTTGCTTTGACTTTGCACCGTCATCGCTTACGACAAGATGGAGCAAGGGTTCACTCAACTTTTCGTTAGCCAGAACAACTGGGTGATTTCGATATCGAATTAATTTGATGTGTCGATCGACGATGCGTCCAAGTGGGGCACTCATGCAGATATAAGCGCAAATCCAAGCAGGGAAGAACAAGAATTTGTCATCGAGAAGATGCCATCGTGGCGCCCAAGGAAGCGACACGTAATCGACTCGGAAGGACTCAACTGCAGTGGTAAGCCATGCAAAAATTCCGATGATGAAAATCATGGTGAACATCATTGGTCGCATCGCACTCATCTGAACTTTCAGTTGCTCAGGCATCATTTGCTCTCGAAGCGTGTTGGCCTTTTCCATGAGAATTGGATCTCGACTCATTCGACCATCGTTCATCATCTTCCGAACTTGTGATTGGCGGTGTCCAATGTGAGCTTGCTCGATTGGATCTGCAAAGAAATTTCGAAGAACGGTGTTAAGTGTCATCGAGAATGTTCCGAGAATAAGAACGGTGAGGATGAAGAATTCTGTTTCTGGTAGTACTGGGGCTAAAATTGGGTCTGCCATGTTGCCTAATGCATTACGAATGTTTGGATTGATAATGAGGAAGGTCATCAGAATCATGACCAAGAGCATGGTCAGCATTGAACCGTTTGGAGGAGGTGGTGGAGGTGCCGCACGGTTCGCCATGCATCGCCTGTGCTGCATGAGGGTCATGAAGGTTGGTCTTCCGTTGGATTCAAACGAGAGTATGTTGTCCTCTTTGTTATGCGCCGGAAGCAACCTCTGGATGTGAACAAAACATGGGAGTACCCAGTACCGATGCCAATGCCAGGTCGGCCCGTATGTTGTACGGAAGATGAGGCAATTGAACAACTTGAAAAAATTGGATTCAGTGAACGAATGTTTCTGTGGACAGATGATGAACGAAGGACCATCTCAGATTGGGGATTTCTTGCAAGTGTAAGGCAAGGTGTTCCTCCAAAAGGAATCGAAGCCGAACTCAATGCTTGGCTGAACCAATACCCTACTGCTTGGTTGGCGGTCGATTTGCGAGATGGTGTAATTCCACCTTCAACACAAACTCCGCTCAATACTTTGCTTGAGAATACGAAACGTAACGTCCTTGTCATTGTCAGTAGCAGTTCCGAAAACGAACAATGGCCTCAATGGAAGTTGCCGTTTTAATCAAATGAACGTGAATCCGCAAGTTACGCAAGTCATGTCCGTTTTTGCGACGGATGTTGGGCATATTGGACAATCCTTCGTTTCATCACCATCTTCCGTGCTTGATTCTTCTACGACTTCTTCAGAGGTTTCCTCGACAGTTTCTTCCGATTCATCGGTTTCTACAGCCTCTTCCTCCCCAGCAGTGAAGGCCTTTGCTGCTTCAACAAACTCTGCCTTCTTGAGGTAACCGTTGTCATCAAGATCGAAGTTCATTGAGTGAGCAAGGAACGCATCACGGTCGGTAATGCCGTACTCTTCCATAACTCTGAGCATAATGTCCTCTCGGAACTTAATGGCAGGTGCTTCTTCCTCTGCTTCAGCCTCTTCATCGGTTTCTTCTTCAGAAGCTTCTGCATCATCGGTCGTTGTTTCTTCAGCGTCTTGAGATGCCTCTTCTGCATCCGACGCTTCTTCAACAACTTCCGGCTCATCGTCCTCAGTTTCGAGTTCATCACCGAAATGAGCACCGTGGAATCGATTGAGTGCTTCTGCATCAATCTCGCCTTCGCCCTTGATTTCAAAGGAGACGTCAAGACGCTCGCCCTTGGCAACAACTGGCACATTCCATGTGATTTCGATGCCAGCATCCGTTTCATTTGTTGCCATTTCAACATCGCTTCGCTTCTCTCCACCAGCACCACGAATATGCCAGTCCTTGATCGCAAAGTTCGATGGAATAACGTCTCGAATGAAGACATCCTGGAGTGCCGTGTCACCATTGTTCTCGAACAAGATGAGTACTTCGTATCGGCCCTTTCCACCCATTGGAATCGCTTGCTTTCCAGCGGAGAAGTTTCTGCGAAGGTGGCTTACACGTACTGTTGGTGCTTCTGGAGCGTCTCGTACACAGACCGGACCAAACTGTTCGGAACTGAATTGGAAACGAGCAGGTGCATCGACACGCTCATTTGCTGGTGAAGGGTCAGGAGCATTGAGTTTGTAGGAAACTTCCATGCTCTTTCCAGGTTTCAAACCGATTGGCCCTGTTGTTCCAACGGTCAGAGTCATTGTATGTCCATCACCATCAGGAGATCGGTGCTCCTTTTCGAGGGTAATACCGGACGAGAGTTCTCCCTTCCATTGGTCACTGGACAATTCTTTTCCATTGACTGAAATGACCATGGCATCCATATCAGGCGCTTCAAAGAGGCCCGGGATGTCATCGGTGATTCGCATCAAGTTAATGGTCGCAGAACCTGTGTTCTTTACCGAGAGTGTTGCTTCAACACCTTGTTGTCGGAACGATCGAAGCGTGTCAGTCGAGTAGTTCTTTGAAATCTCCGCATCAACAACGGTAAAAGTGCTTTCTTCAAGTTTGAGCGTACCTTCGGTCTTTCGAGTTGCACGAGGCAGGACAGTGTACGAGAGGTCGTAGGTGAAATCAGGCTCTGCTGTTGCCATAACCGTTCGCTCATCACTTTCCCACTTGCCTTGTGGGTGAACATCTTCTTGGACATCGCTTACATCGAAGAGGAGATCATCGCTTCCTTTCATTCGAACTTGCAACTTCACAAGATCAACAGCAAAGGATGATCGGTTTTCGAAAATTGTTTGACAAATCCAGTTATCCGGGCGCTCGTCTTCTCGGACTCGCATGTAGGTAAATCCACGGCAAAACGCATCGAGGTCACGGAAGGCAAGATTCGAGAGGGTTGAATCTGCCTCGTAGGTTGCTTTCGCAACACCTGCTTTGGTGGTGCTCGTCGAGGTAGCCCTAATCTCTCCCTCAATCGAAAGAACTTGCTTTTCACCGGGACTTAGTGAACCAACTTCCCAAGTGAGCGTACTATCTTCAATACTTGCGGCACCACTGTGGGTAAATGTCAAGCAATCGGGAATATCTCGAGTGACATTGATGTTGTTGAGTTGAACGCCAGAAACGTTCTCAACTTCAAGACTTAGAGCAACGATTCCTGCTTCATCGGACAATGCGATGCTGAGTGATCGTTCGTTATCACGAGCAGGATTGGTGTCAAGTGCTTCTCGAAGGATGAGCATTCGCGCATCTGAAACGGAATATTTCTTGACATAGTTCTTGCCTGCTTCAAGTTCATCAACGGAGATTTGATCTCCACCAATATCGGTTGAATCAGCGTTGTCAAGAAGAACATCGATGTCGTAAATTCGGTCTTCAGCTGAAGGGTTGTTAACGGTCAAGGTTCCCTGAATCTTTTGCTTAACAACTGAACCATCACTGGACAATGTTGCAGTCTCAATTTCGTGGAGTGTTCCCTCGAGTTTGTCTCCTGGAACTTCATCCACTTCGACACTTGAACGGATTGTTGCACCTGCTATTTCTCCGACTTGAACAGCGTTCTCTCCGCCAGCCATCAATGGGTCAGGGGATTCAACTACAGGAGCAAGAAGTGGGTCTACAGGTGCAGGTTCGTCTGCTGCTGGTTCTTCAGGTGCGGATACAGGAGCGAGAAGATCCATTCCCAGTGCTGGGGCTGCAGGCTCTTCTTGTGCAGGTTCTTCTGGTGTTGGGAGTGGTGCAAGGAGATCCAAACCTAGTGGAGCTGCTGGGACTTCACCAACTTCCTCAGTCGATTCGACTGGAGTGAGTAAGTCAAGTCCGGGAGGTGCTTCAGGCATTGGAGGCATCTCAGGAGGCGCTGGTGGTGCTTCCGGCATTGGCGGCATTTCCGGCGGAGCTGGTGGTGCCTCAGGCATTGGTGGCATTTCCGGTGGTGCTGGTGGTGCTTCCGGCATTGG
>CEUV01155904.1_pt1 | contig 13239 bp, 6 predicted proteins | sample 356401 | NCBI WGS metagenome assembly CEUV01 (sample SAMEA2622710, study PRJEB7988) | marine metagenome | isolation source: saline water (ENVO:00002010), including
CGCAAAAGAACAGTTGGCAGAATACATCGATGTGTTTTGTGAGAAAGGCTACTTCAGTGCAAAAGATACAGCGCTTCTTTTAGAAGCCGGACAAAAACACGGGCTCATTCCAAAAATACACGTCAATCAATTCAACGCTATTGGAGGCGTACAAGTAGGCGTGAAATACAATGCGTTATCGGTAGATCATTTGGAAGTGGTTCGCTTGGAAGATATTGAAGCGTTGAAAAACACCTCCACCATACCTGTGGCTCTACCAAATTGCTCTCATTTCATCGGCATTCCTTTTACTCCGGTAAGAGCCCTTATTGACGCAGGATTACCACTGGCTTTGGCTTCCGATTACAACCCCGGTTCAGCTCCTTCGGGCAATATGAATCAGGTAACCGCTTTAGGTTGTATAAAGATGAAGATGACGCCGGAGGAAGCCATCAATGCAGCCACCATCAACGGGGCTTATGCAATGGGACTGGAAAAAGAAGTAGGCAGTATTACTGTTGGGAAGCGCGCCAACTTAATACTAACAAGAGAAATCAATTCGTATCCATACCTTTTTTATGCTTTTGGAACGAATCACATCGACAGTGTTTACATCAACGGCGAAAAACAAAATGAATAATTCAAAGGTGGTCATAATAGGATATGCCTGTGATGAGGGTGTGAGACGAAACAACGGAAGAGTTGGTGCCAAAAATGGGCCGGACGCAATACGAAAATGTATGGGTAAACTTCCTCCGGGAGCAATAGATAAAGGAAACATTACCTGTGAAGATGATAACCTAGAAAAAACACAGCAAGAACTGGGTGAAAGGGTGGAAAAGGAATTGAAGCAGGGCAATTTCCCACTAGTTATTGGAGGGGGACACGATATTGCATACGGCCATTTTTTGGGAATAAACAACGCAGTAAAAGGTACTGTTGGCATTATAAACCTGGATGCTCATTTTGATTTGAGGCCTTTCCACAATGGAGGAAACTCTGGAACTCCTTTCAATCAAATTAGTACATTACTTAAAGCACAAAACAAAACATTTCACTACTTGCCCATTGGTATTCGAGAAAACTCCAATTCAGCGGAATTGTACCAAACAGCCAAAACATTAAACGTACCGTATATCCCTATGGAGGTATGCACTTTGGATAACATCCCTCAAATTAAAAAAACAATACAAGCATTTATGGATGAGGTAGATTGCATTTATCTCACCATTGATCTAGATGGATTTTCCTCAGAATATTGCCCGGGCGTTAGTGCGGCCTCTCCCATCGGCTTCCAACCAAAATTTGCCCTTGAGCTGATAAACCACATTTTCAACAGTAAAAAAGTCATATCATGTGATATTGCTGAAATGAATCCTGTTTACGATATAAATCAAAGTACAGCGCTTTTAGCGGCGGATTTAATCCATTCGATTTTTCCGTTGGTTTTCGATGATGACTTAAAACGGTATTTAAATTAATTGCGTAAACATTACAAAACCACTTAGAAACATCTCATACATTATTTACTTATTGTAAACAATCGTCTCATGGTGTTTAACTTTTAACTTTTTACCTCGAACGGTTGGAATTAAAAAGTAAACCTGGGTGGTAATTTTTTTTCTGCACTTATCGTTTGACCTGGCAAGGAGTTCATAAGCGACCTCTTTATTATTGCTTAAGTACTCATTAAGAAAAAAATTGGTTTTTCCACACCCTCCTCCATGTGTACATTTGGCAAATAAAGTATCATTTCTTAAAATGATATTTACAAGTCCAAATTTTGCTTTAAATGCGTCTTTTTTCTTATTTTTTAAAACGGTTCCTTGTTTAGCTATTTTTAAGTTTGGAACAAATACAGCCTTTTTTTCTTGAATATTTGTGTTACTTACAGGTTGCTTAGTGGTGGGTTTTGTAGCATTACATGCGGATATAAAAATGGCCACGATAAAGAGTATTGCTATTTTCGAGGAAAGGATTTTTATCATTTTTTTATAGTTTAATAAACGTTCCTGTTTGAAGACCTGAAACGTCATTGAATTTAACATGGTACGCGCCCGAATTTAATTTATCAATATTGATGTTTGTTTGTCCATCAAGCGTTCCTTTTAGTAAAACTGAACCTTGTGCCGAAATAATCTCATAACTTCCAATACTATTTCTTGGAACCATTATTTTATCGGTAGCTGGATTAGGGTAAATGATGAGTTCTTTTTGACTGTTCGTTAATTCTTTTGAAGATGTTAGGTTGTTCTCATTTGAGCAAACGCCTAAACTTATTGCAGGAAGTATATTCATCCCGTTAACTTTTTCATATGCAAAAAGATTATCATAATAGCCATAGGGTTTATATCGATCGTAATTAGAAAGATAAAAGCCATCAAAAAAGACATCATACCAATCTTCACCATCGGGGGAATCAAAATACGTTGCCATTAAAAAGATAACTTCTCCTGAATCTCTGAGAATAACTTGTTTTTCTAGAGCACCGCAGTTTTTGCCTTTTTTTAAGTCTGAAAATAACGCCGTACTGCCTATACTTGTCATATTTTCACCGTGATAAACATCAAAATAAGTGCTAATGTGAAGAGTACCACTGGGTGGTTGATCTTCAAATTCGCCATTAAAGCATACAGAGTCCACAACCATTATTTTTGAGTCCTTTTGAAAGCTAAATCCAACATAATCTGTCCAATCCCAACTAAAAACTCGAAGATTATCTTCATGAATTTGAGTTAAATTTTCATTATCAAACACATTGAGTTTTCCGCAAATTTCTGGTGCTTCTAAAACTTCAAAATCAAAAACTATGCTATCCACCGAATTCACATTACGCACAGTTAAAGTCAATGCATACCAACCGGGTTCATTTAAAATTCCTGAGAAATTCTTTGTTGAATCGGATACTAATACGGTGCTGCTATCTTTCTTACTAAGGTTCCATAAATAGCTAGTGGGGTTATTAAACGAACGATCTTCTGCTGTAAAGTGATCACCCGTAAGTATGGTTTTTTCCATGTTAAAAAATGCCGATACACGATCATTCATGATATTATCAATCCAATTCTCATAGGCAGAAACACGACAGTATATTCCATAATTAGTTCCACAGCCAAGACCATAGCTTACTAAACCAGTTAACTTTGTTACTCCATTATCCTCAATGGTTAATGGTCCACCACTATCACCGTAGCACGCGTCTTTTCCAATTCCTTTACCAGCAACTACATGAGAGTGAATTAATTCTGGATAGTCACCAGCTTTTGCGGTATCATTAGCTACAATTTTTACTGCAACACCCATCAACGTATCCGGGTAATTTGCTCCTTCTTCGTCTAATGCTCCCCATCCGGAAACATAGGCATTTGTGCCATGATCTAACTTTCCTGCATTTTCTTCTACTTTAGTAAGTAAAGGAATAATTGCGACATTACTATTAAACGTGAAATTACCTTTAAGCTTCAACAGGGCAATGTCATTGATGTCGTCAACATAAACATGAGAATAGATGTCTTCTACCTCTAGGACTTGTCCAACATTTGATTCCGACAAGATGGATGCTCCTGCAAGGACTTGAATGGTTGCTGGATCAGTATTTTCAATACAGTGCGCTGCGGTAATAACCCAATTATCTGCAATAATTGCTCCTCCACAAAAATGTTCATTGTCAGAAGAATATTGTAAGGAAACTTGAAATGGTCGTGTGGTAATTTCAATTGATTCGCCGCCTACGATTTCAGTTCCGGCATTTACCATGAAAACAGGCATTAATACAATTAAAATCAGGTAAATATTTTTCATTTTTTAAAATTTAAAGGCGTTTATTTCTAACAAGGTAAACTGTAAAGTAATCATTTTCATTTTTTAATCGTTGTTTTTACGTGTTAAACTTTCGTTTTTTAACTCCATTTTTCTTCGAAATAAAAGCTATTGACAAGGGATATAGAAGCTAATATTATTTTTTTGGAATGTTTTATGACTAGGTCTGTGAAATAAAAAAGCCCAGCATAAGCTGAGCTTTAGTGACCCCGGAGGGATTTTCTGCAAAGATCCTTAAAAGCTCCGAATTCCGAGAAAAAAGTTTATTCTTTTGCAAAGAACTTGGACTTTTTCTATTTCAATCCCTCATTCAAATTGTATTTGATTCTGTCTTGAAACAGAAAAAGCCCACAGCAGAGCTGTAAGCTTTTTTCTCTTAGTGACCCCGGAGGGATTCAAACCCCCAACCCTCAGAGCCGAAATCTGATATTCTATTCAGTTGAACTACGGAGCCGGTTTTGGATTTGTAGAGCGACTAAATCCTAAATGGACAGTTGAACTACTCGGCCAATGTTTTTATAAACAGAAGCCAAAGATACGAGAAAGTATTTTTTTGGCATTAGTTGATGAAAAGAATCTTAGCAACTTTTTTTTCAGTGCCTTCATCGTTTACTGAGAAAACGATGTATACTCCTGTTTGTGCTCTTTTTCCGTTCAGTGATTTTCCATCCCATGTTGCTGTCCCTCCTTCGCTTATGGTTTCGTAAATTACATTTCCTGTAATATCCGTTATTTTAACTTCGGCATTTTCTACAAGTCCTCTAATTCCAATGGGTCCATCATAGTCTGGTCGGACGGGGTTAGGAAATGCGTATGTAGGCCCAGTATATTCCTCATTATCGGTAGCGTCGCCTATATATGAAACTAATCCTCTGTCTGTGGCAAAAAATACTTCTCCTGTGCTTCCAAATATTTCAATATCGAATATGGTGTTGGAGAGTAAAGCAGAGTTTTCTGCCGTGAAATGATGGATGGTTTCTTGCCCGTCTTCACTGAGTAAGTAAGCTCCTCCGCTTGCAGTGCCAATCCATTTTCTATTTCCGCCATCTACTTTTATGGTGTTTATAATTTCAGTTTCTAGAAGGTATTGAAATGAGCCGTCTTGTTCAATAATGATGCGTTCCGCTTTTACTCCTTCATCAAAAAGACCAAAAGTAGAGTTGATTACAGTGAGTCCTTCCTCTGTGCCTACCCAAACTTTTCCATCTTTGTCTTGGGCTATGTCAAATACTGCTTTTGTAGGTAAGTTTCCTGAATTTTCTCCCGTGGTGATTAGTTTTATTCGATCATCGTCTTTATTGTTTAATGTTCCGTTATCGTCGAATACAAATATTCCATTTTCCCTTGAGCTAAACCATTTATATCCATTTTCGTCTACAAAAGGTTCTCCTGTATTGGTTTTGTTTACTAAAAGATTGTTCATGTCATATTCGTACCAATTTGAACCATCGTATGCAACGAGTGGATAATTTACATTGGCACCTGGGGCACCTGAGCAGGTTACCCATAGAACCCCATTTTCATCAAAAGTTGACCCTCCAATTAAATGAGGTTTATAGTCAGGAAGGTTTAGGGATTGTATGGAGGAGTTAAATCTGTCAAATACAGTGGTGATGATTCCATTTTTTGTTTCAATTAAGCCTCTACCCCATGAACCAAAATAAACTTGGTTCGGGTCATTTGGATTGATAGTTACAGTGGTGATATCATATAAGGAGTCATACCCCCCACCGTTATAGGATTCCCATTGATTATTAGCGTATTTATAAACTCCTTTTTTTTGATAGTTGTTCCCGAGCTGTGAATTAAGTGATCCTGATGCAACCCAAAGGGCATTACCGTCATAATCCATTCGCCAGCATTCATAGTGCGCAGGACCTGCTGGAGCGAATACTTGATGATTCCAAGTTCCAGTTTTATGTACGAGTCCATATTTGTTGTCCGCAATCCAATAATTGTTATGGTCTCCTTTAACGAGTGCCCGAGGTTCAATACCAGAGAATTCCTCGCCATAGGTGTAAATTTTCTCACTGGTTAAGAAATTTTCTGATACAATAAAGGCATTGTAGTTGTGGCTAAATAGCCATTCGCCGTTTTCATATTGAATATCAAAAACATCAGCATTTTCATATTCAGGAAATGTTAATGTATTCCAATTTAATCCATTATAGGAGTACAATGTGTCTTGTGTGAATGCTTCTGTTTTGATATTCAATACCATAACGGAGTCATTGGATGAAATTGTATTGATATTTTGATTTTGAAAACGATTTAAAGTGTTCCAGTTTTGAAAGTTAGAAAGGTTAGATGAATTGAGGTCAGCGGCATATATTCCATTTGGGGTAGCGGCGAATATAGAGTCATTGAAAAATGTAAGATCGTTCACAAAGATGTTTGATGCGTTGTCACCGATTAAAAAGGTTTCTTTTATCTCTTTTCTTTGGATGTCAAACTTTATGATACCAAAGCCAGTGCTTAAGTAGGCAAAGTTATCTTTGATGTAAATGTTGTTAATTGATTTAAACCCTTGAATAATTGTTCGTTCTATATCAGGAACATTTATAATCTGGTTATTGATAATAACATCAATATTTCCGGTTTCATATCCGATTATAACCGTTGAATATTTGCTAGAGTATGCTACTGTATTTATACCTAAGTCAGATAATTTATTGACTTTACTAAGTGTTTCGATGGAGTTGTCCTGCAGATTATAGGAAAAAAGTGTTTGTCCAGCACCTATGTATACTTTATCCCCTGCAACACATACTGTGTTACCCTGATTGTATGGGAGGTGATCATAAAATTGACCGATACCCGTTGATTGACCGAATACAGAAAATGAGAGACTAATGAGCAATAGAGTGATTAGAATATTATTTATGCAATACTTCACCATAACGAGAGGATCAAATTTAACACATATTTTCTGTTAGTTGTTTAAACGTCGGTATTTACAATTTATTCCTTCTTCTTGATTTTATAATGTTCGAAGAAAATGGGTAAAACTGGTATCATTATCGAGATTCCATTTTTTCTTCAATCGATACTTACGTTTTTCAACGGCAGCTACAGATATATGGAGTAGATCGGCAATTTCTTTATTTGATTTCCCCATTTTGACATAGGAACAAAATAAAAGATACGATTCGTTAAGCTTTCCATCTAATGAGTTTAGTTTTTGAAAGAAATTATCGTTTTTTTGATCGAAATGGACTTGAAAATTTTCCCAATTACTTTCATCATCGATACTTGAGGAAATAGTTCTTTTAAGTGAGTTGAGTTTTGTCCTTTCGGAGTGTTCTAGTTCTTTGGAGAGAGCATCCAATTTATTTTCTAATGAAGACAACATGTCTTTTTTTTGTGTGTAAGAGAGGGCCATGTAGGCCATTTCATTTTCTTTGTTTTTAAGCTCTATTTCGAGTTTTTCGGCTTTGTGTAATTTTTCTTTTATTTGAAGTTCTCGTTCTTTTTCAGCCTTTAATTTATTGGCTTGTTTTTTAAATCGTGCTCGAACAATAAATATGCCTGCAATGAGGGCAATCAAATAAATCATTTTAAATGCAGTGGTTCGATACCACGGAGGCAAAACGTTAAATGCGTAGCGCTCAGCACCTAAGATAGTATCTCCTTTTTTCGCTCGTACTGTAAAGGTATACTCGCCTTCTTTAAGATTGGTATATTCTCTAAAATTAACTTCTTTTACGTTTTGCCAATTGTCTTGTTTGTTGTTATTCCTTAATAATTGTGTTTGGAAAATAATTTGATTGGTGATTCCAAATTCAGGTATGGAAAAAGTAAAACGTAAATTGTTGTTGGCGTAGGGTAAGTCAATTGCTTGTTTCGGTTTATTGTAGTAAAGGATTGAATCTCTTTCATCTCCGAGTAATTCTAGGTTTCTGATTAGGCATTGGGTGTTTGTGAATGTTGATTCTTTTGATGCTTGATATAAAACAAATCCCTCTTGTGTCCCCATTAAGTGGTATTCGGGAGATATGGTATAAAAAAATTCTGCAGATCCAATTAAACTGCTCCTTGAATGTGTTATAGAGGATGGTATAAGATTCCATTTGTTGTTTTCTTTTTTGAAGAGGTAGGCTTTGTCATTGTATATACCATAAATGTGTTTTGAGTCATACTTTCGGATTCTTTTTGCAAAACGAAAAATTCCATCAAAAGAATGGTCCCTCACCAATGTGTCATTATTGAGTTGATATACTCCTTTAAAGGTGGCTATATACAAGATGTTATTTAAGTAGAAAATATCATTGAAATCATCGGGCTCAAAGCCTTTTTTTTCTGCATAATTAATTACTGAGATGGCTGAGTCTCGCTCATTATTTAATTCTACTCTATATAATCCCTTATTTCCTTGAATGGCCCAAATAATTCCTCGTTGATCAATTTCCATGGAGCGAGAGGATTCCATGAATCCTTTAATGTGGCCTTTATGATTCCATTGATTATTATTGTATAAATATCGTTCAACTCCCTCGTATGTCCCTACAAAACCCTCGTTTTTATTATAGTAGTTGGCTGTTTTCCACAGCCAAGAACCATACCATGCTCCATCTGAAATTCTTTGTGCTTTTTGGTTTTTCAAAGTGTAGGTTTCAGCAGATTGACAAATAATTAATTGTCCGTTCGCAATGGTTAAATAATTTATGGTACCATCGGGAATACCTTCTACCTTTGTGAAGTTTCCAATTTGTTCAAGTTCTTCTTTCCAGTTAGACATCATGTAAAGACCCGTTGAGGTTCCGATGTATAGATTATTCTCATAAACAAGACCAGCATAACCCATCCCATCAAATTTTTGGGAATGGGTGATATATTGAAGAGGTGATCCCCATTTCAATAGACCGATGCCATTATTGTAGGCAATCCAAATATTTCCAGAGTTATCTTGAAAGAGATTTCGAACAAAATTATCTTTTAATCCATGTGAGGTGTTGAAGTTTCTCTTTAAATTTCCGTTGGAATCCATCAGAAATATCCCTGCATTTGTTGTGCCGATTAGAAATTCATGATCGTTCAATTTTAATGTTGTCGATACGTTTGATAAATCAAGATTTTTTGGAGTAGTATATTCATGATTGGGTTTTTGGAGCATTTTGATTCCAAATTTTCCAAATAGCGTATAATGATTGTTTATAAATTCAATACTGGTGACTGATCTTGTTTTGGTGTCTGAGTGGAAGATATGGCTTTCAAGTCCTTTGATTTTTCCAAGCCCTTTTGCATTTTCCCAATAGAGCAGTTCTCCATTCACCAATTGAAAAGCGTCTATTAATGTGGAATCTGTAAATCCTTTAACGGATTCAATGGTATTGTTTTGATATCGAAATATGCCAATATTGCTGGCGAAATAAATGGCGTTATCATACCAAATGGTTTTAAAAATTTCATTGATTTCTTTTTTGGTTGGCATTAAATGTTTTAGCGATGAATAAACGGTTTTTTCTTGCGAATCTTTAGTTAAACAGCCAAAATCTGAAGAAGAGCCTATGTAAATTTTTCCATGAGAATCTTTGGCTAAACTAACGGCGCTTTTACCCGCAACTAATGGTATTTTTCGAAATGTTTGTCCATCGTATTCCAGCACACAATATGCATTTGCGATGTAAATTACACCACTGGTATCTTGAATACAATCATAATTGATAGAGTGTGCATTGTAATCTTTAGTGGTATAATTAATAATATCGGGAACGGAGGCAGATAAAAAAAACGTTGAGAAAATGAGTAAAAAAGAAAGTGGGAATTTCAAGTTCATGATTCATCAGTTTTTCTTCGCATAAGATAATGAATATCCATATCGGAGAGACTAAAATAATCTTTTGTCCGGAGTTTGTCCTTGTAAAAACAATATTTACTCCACTCAGAAAGGGCTTTGAGTGTAAATTTAAGTGGTATAATTTAATGCTTTGACGCCTTGTTACTATATTTGTTCACTATTAAACCATTTAGTATGAAGCAGCTTATTCAATCCTATAAAACAGGAGAGTTGGGAGTTTTTGAAGTTCCAGCGCCTGTGTGTGGAGAAAACGGAGTTTTAGTTAAGACAAAAACATCCCTTGTATCAGCAGGTACAGAGAAAATGATTGTTGATTTAGCTAAGAAATCTCTGGTTGGAAAAGCGAAGGCAAGACCAGATTTAGTAAAGCAAGTGGTAAACAAAATGAAACAAGAGGGTGTTATGAATACTCTTGAAAAAGTGTTTACAAAATTGGATACTCCAATACCTCTTGGATATTCTTGTGTAGGAGAAGTGGTACAGGTAGGGTCTAAGGTTTCTGGTGTTTCAGTAGGTGATAGGGTAGCTTGTGGTGGTGCTGGTTATGCGAATCATAGTGAAATAAATTATGTTCCTCGAAACTTATTTGTAAAGGTTCCTGAAAATGTAAGTGATGCTGATGCCTCATTTGTTACTGTGGGTTCTATTGCTTTGCAGGGAATTCGACAGACTGCACCCACGCTTGGAGAAAAAATTGTAGTCATGGGACTAGGTCTTTTAGGACAAATAACCGTTCAACTACTTAAAGCAAATGGGTGCAAGGTCTTGGGAACGGATTTTGATCCTCGAAAGTTGGAACTTGCAAAAAAATTGGGTGCTGATGAGGTTTGTGCTCCTAATGAAGTCATTGAAAAAGCGAATTTATTTACAAATGGAAATGGTGCTGATGCTGTAGTTATTGCTGCAAGTACATCAAGTAATCAACCCATTATGGATGCCGGTGAAATTGCCCGTATGAAGGCAAGAGTGGTTGTAGTTGGTTTAGTGGGTATGGACATTCCAAGAAATGAATACTACAAAAAGGAACTAGAGCTTAAACTTTCCATGGCGTATGGCCCAGGTCGGTATGATCCAAAATACGAGGAACAGGGAATAGATTATCCTTTTGCGCATGTTCGATGGACCGAACAAAGGAATTTTGAAGCATTTTTAGATTTAGTAGAGGAAGGAAAAATTACTCCTTCTGAGATGGTAACGCATGAATACGATTTTGAAAAAGCGTTATCGGCCTATGATTTACTTGAAGGGAAAATTCAGGAAGATTATTTAGGAATTCTATTAAAATACAAGGATAATGTTGAATTGAAATCGGAATTGGTCAAGATTTCGGATGCTGTTGTGAAATCGGATGCACTAAATATCGGCTTAATTGGTGCAGGAAACTTTACAAAGTCTGTCATTATTCCAAATCTTAAAAAAGTTGGAAACACCAATTTTGTTGGACTTTGTACTGCAACAGGTGTAAGTGCGCACTCTACGGGTAATAAACATGACTTTAAGTACATCACTACTGATTACCTAGAGCTGTTGAACAATAATGAGATTAATACCGTTTTTATTACTACACGTCATAATGATCACGGAGAAAAGGTTTTAAATGCTCTTAAAGCAGGTAAGCATGTTTTTGTAGAAAAGCCATTGGCTATTCATGAACAAGAGCTAGAGCAAATTAAGGAGTTTTATCAAAGTGATGTATCAAAACCTGTTCTTCAGGTTGGATATAATAGAAGGTTTGCACCGTTGGTGGAGGAGATGAAAAAAGCGGTGGGTGATCTTCCTATGAGCATTAATTATCGCGTGAATGCTGGAGTAATACCACAAGATGTTTGGGTTCAAGACCCGCAAGTTGGTGGAGGACGAATTTTAGGGGAGGTTTGTCATTTTATTGATACTTGTACCTACCTTACAGGTTCTATTCCTGAATCAGTTCATGCCACTTGTGTAACAAAGCCCGATCAAAGTATTCCGGATGAGGATAATGTGAGCATTGTTGTAAAATACAAAAATGGCTCAACCGCTGTAATTAATTATTATGCCTACGGGAATAATCAGCTTTCAAAAGAATATATTGAACTTTTTGCGCCTGATATCGCGATGAGAATGGATAATTTTAGAATCTTAGAAATTTTTAAGGGTGCAAAATCAAGTAAGTTTAAAAATGCAAATCAGGACAAAGGATTTAAAGGAGAGTTTAAATCTCTTGTGTCTGCTGTGAAAAATGGGGATTTAGCCATTAGTTTTGAGGAACTATATACAACATCAAAGGTGACTTTTGCTGTGCTAGAATCACTTAAGTCAGGTGAATTACAAAAGCTATAATGGATAATTTTTTCCTTTTTCTAAGAACGGTAAGGCATTTAAAGTGGAAGCAAATTATTTTCAGGGTGCTTTATGCCCTAAGAGCGAAATATAGGAGTTTTGTAAGATTCAAATACAAATATAATCTGTATCGTAAAGGTAAACCCCTCACCTTTACTTCGCTCATTCCTTCAAGAAAATCATATGATTCCAATACCTTTACTTTTTTAAATCAGTCGATTACTTTTTCTAACGGGATTGATTGGGATTATATGGATCATGGAAAATTATGGGCATACAATCTTAATTACTTTGACTACCTCAATCAACAAGATTTACCTAAAGAGATTGGACAGGCTTTAATGTACCTATTTATTGATCAAATTAAGGAGCTAAAAAATGCCAATGAACCCTACCCAACGTCCTTAAGAGGGATTAATTGGGTGAAATTTTTATCTCGTCATCATATTGAGAAAAAGTCATTTGATCGTTATTTGTATAGTCAATACAGAATTCTTTTAGATCACTTGGAATACCATATATTGGGGAATCATTTATTGGAGAATGGATTTTCATTATTATTTGGTGGGTATTATTTCAAAGGGAATGAATTATTCGAAAAAGGGAAAGAAATTATGTTGGTTGAGTTGAGAGAGCAAATACTAGATGATGGTGCTCATTTTGAACTCAGCCCAATGTACCATAAAATAATTTTACATCGTTTATTGGATGCGTATAATTTAGTGATCAATAATCGTGATGTTTATGAGGATGTGGAGTTTGAAAAATTTCTGCTTCAAGTAGCCGAAAAAATGCTTGGTTGGTTGTCTTCGGTTACTTTTGTAGATGGAACAACACCTCGGGTAAATGACTCTACTGAAGGAATCGCACCTGAATCTGATGAACTGTTTACCTATGCGGATCGTTTAGGTATAAAATGGTCGAGAACTAATTTGTCCGATTCTGGATATAGAATGTTTAAGGATCAAGGGGTTGAATTATTTGTGGATTATGGAGAAATAGGCCCAAGTTATATTCCAGGTCATGCACATTCAGACACTTTTAATTTTGTGTTGAATTGTTTTGGAAGACCTGTTATTGTTGATCCTGGCATATCAACTTACAACAAAGGATACCGTCGTCAAAGAGAACGAAGTACTTCTAGTCATAATACTGTTCGATATGGTAAATTAGATCAATCTGAGGTTTGGGGAGCATTTAGAGTGGGAAGAAGAGCCTCTGCTGTTATTACAGAGGAGTCAGAGGCAGGAATTAAAGGGTACCATTCTGGATACAAGCGTTTTGGGATTTATCATCAAAGGATTTTTGATTTCAATAATGAAGCT